>CEAR01050519.1_pt1 | contig 14349 bp, 14 predicted proteins | sample 557461 | NCBI WGS metagenome assembly CEAR01 (sample SAMEA3182075, study PRJEB8094) | gut metagenome | biome: human; feature: gut; material: Stool; isolation source: human stools | place: Canada | collected 2012-03-14
GCTTCACGCTTTCCGATTGCCGCTTTGCCTTCGGGAAAATAAACCTTTTTGAGTTCGTAAGACGGCGTGAACACCGTCCATATCGGTTCATAACCTCTGACAGAAACAATCGCGTCGCCTTTCTCATCGCCGTTCAATCGTTCAAGCATACCTATCGAAATAAGCGGTTGAAGCGTCGCTCCCGTGTTACTGCTTGCGGGATTATCCGCATTGGTATTGACCGAGAACTGCTTGATTTTCTTCTGTCCGCAAAGTTCCGAAAACTCTTTCCTTGTTTCCGAATCATCCGAGCCGATAAAGATTTTGACGTTCCTATTCGCTCCGTAGGGATAGAAAAACGACGCAATCATTTCTGACTGCGCCGTTCTGCGTTTTTCTTATTATATTCAGTTAAAAACAGTTATCTCATTGAAAATTCAATCGTCATCATTAGGCAAGTGCCATCCGTGTTCACGATGAATGCTCGGTGCTTGCGGTTCTTCGTTTCCCCAAGCCCTTTTACTCATTTCTCTGTCAAATCTGCCCAACGTTGTATGACATTCTTCTCGAGAATCATCATCAAAATTCGGATTGCAAAAATCCTGACGAACCTTTTCTCGTTCAGCACTTAATTCCTCATCAGTCGCATTGCTAATCCACTTATCTTTATACTTCATTTATTTCCTCCATAGGACTTTACTTGGATTCGTTATCGGATTTGTGCTTTAAGGCTTCATATCCATCTCGGATAAAATCAACCTTTGTCATTCCGTTTTCTTTAAGGAAAACATTTATTTCGTCGAAAAGTTCTCTCGGTATCATCGTTTGAAAATTCCCGCACTTCGCCTTACGTTTTTCCTTATTTTTTTCCTCATATTTTCGATTCGCACGACGTTGCGGTGTATCTTCTTTTCTTGTTACCATAGTCGCCTCCTATAAGCGAAATATTACATAGAGCAAGTTCTCTATTGATTATACCATAAATGATAATTTAGCGAATTACTCGGCAATGGTTGCCTGACCGTTCATAAGTAACGGTAAGAGAAAATCGCGCTGTTGTTTTATCTTTTTAGTTTCAAGAAACAACGTTGTCATTGTTTCCATTGCAGGTTTTACTATCGAATTGAACTTTTCGAGTTCTTTTTCTGACGGAATATAAAGATTGACTAAAAGAAGGCTGTCTTTTTGTAAGTGCTTTAAGCCCGAACCCGCAAAAAACGAGTCGTTGATACTACGAATTATAACATAAACATTTCCATTTTGTTTTTTGCGTTGTTTATGCTTACCGGCGCAATTACAAAAACCAAAGAAAACGCTTATGTTAAGATATTCAAAAATCGCTCTATATACTTAGGCGGCATAAAGGAACGCAAACGGCTTATTTTAAGCGGAGATCTTACGCTTAAACAGCTTATGCAAAAAACCGAGGAAAACTGTTTTTACGCACTTGATATTACCGATAAAAAGACGGGAGAAATAAAATCCCTTTCGGTAAAACAGACCGAAGAAATTCTTTCTTCGTATCGTTTATACGACACTTTAAACGATATAATAAACAGTTCAAATAAAAAAGCTGGGCTATAAGTCCGTTATCGGCACTTTAAATAATTTGCTCACAATTTCGTTTATTTCTAAAAAAAAGACGAACTATCGTTTTTCAAGCGATAGTTCTCTTTTATATATTAAAATACTTTTTAGGTTATAACAACTTTTTAAGCGACGTGTAAGACGCGCACCAGACTGCGCCCGCGCAGGAAGGACTTCTGCCGGTGATTTCGGAATAAACGGCTTTTGCATTTGATTTTTTTTGTAAAGCCCGGTTTATTTCGTTTAAAAATCCGTCGCCGAGTTCTCTGACTAAGCCGCCGACGATAACGAGCGGAACGCAAAGCAAAAACGCCAGAACGGAAATTTTATCGATAAGCGGTGACAGCGCACCGTTCACGTTTTTAACCGTAGCTATATCGCCCGCCCTGTATTTTTTTGCAATTAGGGTCCATTGTTCGTTGCAGACGCCTTCTAAAAGCTGTAAAACGTCCGAGTCGGACAAACTGTTTATACTTCCTTTTTCAATCTTTTCGCCGCTGTAATTTATATGATCAAAAAAAAGAGAACAACTTGCTTCGCCCTCGATTTCGCATAAAAGCGCGCCCGAACAATAATGATGCAACGCACCGTATTTGCTCTCGCCCGTAGCCCAAAAATCGTTATTGTTTTTTACAATAACTTCCGCACCGCCAAACGAGTAGTAAAAGCCGTTTTTAAGCAGATTTTTGCTTTGCTCAAAATCGCTTACTCCAACGCCTTTAAGCGGCAGACTTACGCAAACGGTAGAAAGCTTTGCGCTTTTGATCCGATAATGTTCAAGCAGGGTTTTTAATTTGTTTTTTGTAAACTCAAACAATTCTTCGGCGCACGAAAACTCGTTTTCGGATATAAACTCGTTTATCTGCAAACCCTTCATATCCACGACGAATATTTCAAGCCGTCTTACGCCAAGGCAAACCGCGGCGGCGAATCCGCAATCGGGGTTTATGTCGTAATGTGCGGACGGCCGCCCCATATCTCCCGCTTTAATATCGATAACGCGCACGATATTGAGTTGCATAAGCTCGCTCATCACCTTTCTTAGCGCGGTATGACTAAGTTTTAATTGTTGTTCTAAATCCGCAAGAGTCATCTGACTCCTTAAAAGGCAGTCTATTACCACGCTTTTGTTATCTTCGCGGATATCCCTTTGTTTTTTTCCGATCATATAAAAGTTGCTTTTTTTATCTTTTGGTGTTATTTTAGCATGAAACGTGCTTTTTGTCAATCAACAAGAGTATCAAGATACACCGTTTTATCTGTTTTTCTGGACTGTTCGGCGGCTATTACCGCAAGATGACCTGAAATAGAATCGTCTATATCGGTACAGGAAACCGATTTAGGCCGCTTCAGCACTGCCGAAACAAAATCTTCGGCTAAACGAAGATCTCCGCCGGAATGCGCGCCCGAAACGTCCTCGGATATTTCCACAGTTCTTTCGGTATAGCCCAAAGTATCGGGTTCGTACTTTCTTACAACAAACTTATTCTCTTCCAAAAAACCTTCAATTTCGCCCGTAGTTCCCACAATATGGATAGATCTGCCGGGACGCGAAACGCCGCCGGTCATATCGAGAGATGCGGTTGAACCGTCTTTAAACATAACTATTACCGACTGCTGATCCACAAGGTCTTTATCTTCAAAACAGCATTTTCCGTGCGGATTTACGGTTTTTAAAAACTCTTCGCGCAAATGTCTGTCGGTAACTTCGCTCCAATCCTTGCCGTCAACGCCCGTCCAGATTAAAAACGGATAAACGTCGTTATCAAGGTACAGTTTTTTGCATGAATACGGGCAATCTTTTTCTACGGCGCAATCCACAAGGCATCTCGTGCCACCGCCCCTGGGTTTATTTTTTGAAGTAAAGAAAGCGCGCGAGCCTAAAGAACTGACTTTTTCAACCTCGTTGTTTTCGCCTTTTAGCCATACGATTAAATCAACGTCGTGGCAACATTTAGCCATAAGCATACCCGAACCGCATTCCTTTTCGCTGTTCCACTTACCGCGTATATAAGATGATAAAACGTGGTAAATAGCAACGTTTTCGGCTAAATGCATATGTTTAACGTTACCTATTTCGCCATTTAACAAAACCTGCTTGATCTTTTTATAAAACGGAGCGTACCTTAAAACATGACAAATCATTAAAACCACGTTGTTTTGTTTTGCAAGGCGGCTTAATTCCCTTAATTCTTCCGGGCTGTTGCTTACGGGTTTTTCAAGCAATACGTTATAGCCCGCATTCAAAAGCGGAACGGTGGTTTTAAAATGTAAACTGTCCATAGTGGCGTTGATTACCGCGTCGCAAATTTTGCCTTTGGCATAAAATTTTTGGGGATCGGTAAAACACATATCGTCCGATAACCCGTATAGTTTTTTTGCTTTTTCTACTCTTACGGTATCGGGGTCTACAACGCCGACTATTTCAAATCTTTCGGGTGCTTTTTTTGCATATTCTGCGTAAACCTGCCCGCGATCTCCGAATCCCATAATGATTGCTTTTACTTTATTCATGATTCTCCTTAAAAACGCAGGGAGAGTAGATTATATTACCCTCCCCGCGAATTTCTTGTGTGATTAGTTAGTTATCAGCCGTTTACTTTTTTACGGATTACTATAGTCAAGCCAAACGCCAAAGCTAAAAGAGCGATGTTTGCAACGTTGCTTTCGATACTGCCGCTGCAGTTTGCGCAGTTATCGCCGCTGTTTTCTTTTGAACTATTGTTATCGGTTGACGAAGACGAATCGGGATCGGCAGGCTTAGGATCTTCGCCTTTAACGTAAGAAGTATTACCTACTTTGGTAATAAGAATTTCGTTATTGTCTGCGCCTTCAACGCTCATTGCGCTTACGGTCAGATATGCGCCGTCTTTATAAAGTTCGGGCGAAACGATAAGATCCATTTCCATTCCGTTTACGTTTAAAACGAGCGTTCCGTCTTCAACTAAAAGCGAAACCACGTATTTACCTGCGGTGTAGTCGATTTCGTCGGCGTCAAGGTCGATATCGCCGGTATCGGGTACGGAAAGATATGCGCCTTCGAATACGTCGGCTTCTTCTGTTCTGCCGTTTACGGGTTTAATTTCAATCGTTCCTGCCGCAGAGAACCAGAAGTCTACTCTTACGCCGTCAGACGTGCCTTTCGTGCCTGTTCCGACTACCGGATAGAAACCTAAATGCAAGTGGTTTGCGCCGAGTTTGCGGAGCGCGCTTATAATATTAAATTCAACGGTAGTGGTTTTGCCGATTTCAAGTTTCTGATTAAAACCTAACGTTTCGTAATATTTGCCTGCGCCGGAAGCATATAAACCGAGATCGGTCTTTCTTGCTTCCCAAGTGTTACCTTCCGTCCAGAACGAAGAGTAGAAAGATTTGCTCATCTTCTCGCCGATTGCTTTAATACGATCGTCATAGGCCTTTGTTTCATCTGCAGAAAGACTTAAAGTAACAAAGTTTTCTTCTTTATAAGTAGTCCAGTTTTCTACTATCGCGTTTACTTTTTTGTAAGTGGAAAGAGCTGCTGCGTCGCCTTCTTTAACCATTTCTTCGTATTCGGCAATGTATTTATCGGTTTTGTGTTTTACAACCGCTTTGAATGAATCGCCCTTTACAACGCCTTCGAGCTTAGCTAAAAGCGTAGTTTTGTAAGTTTCGGAAAGACCGTTGAGCGTTTCTCTGTCGATAGCGTTGTATTTTGCTATTGCAGCGGCAACTGCAGTTTCGTCGTTTACGTCAAGGCCGTTTAAAGCAGCCGAGAACGCGTCGATCTGAGCGTCTACTTCGCCATATAAAACTTTTTCGTATTTGCCTGCGTATGCGGCGCGTGCGGAAGCAACTCCGTTTGCCAAAGTATTAGCTTCGTCATCGCAAATACCTAAAAGCGTTGCGTATACGCCGCTTTCGAATACGTCGGCTTCTTTAGCAGCTATTATTTCTTCATCGGTAGAGTCGTCGGTAAGAGCGTTTACCGCGGCATTGAAAGCGTCAATTTTGGTCTGTACTATCGATTTGTAATTTTCAAGCGGAGTTTTGCCGTTGATGCTTTCGATTCTGTACTGAGCCGTAGTCGTTGCGGGAGCAACGAAATAGTAACTGCTTATCGAGTAATATCCCTTATAACCGCTTGCAGCATAGTGATCGTCAAAAGCTGCCTGTTTAATAAGAGAATCGTCTAATGCATAGGTATCTTTTAACGTAATAGTAATGCGAGGAGATGCGTCGTAATTATAAGTAATGGTAATACTCTTATCTTCGGGAAGAGTTAATTGTCCGGGTGCCCAGTAAGCGGGTTCTGATGCAGCCGCGTCATAAACTGAAACCGCTACTACGTTTTCGCCGTCACGTCTGAACATAATGTTAATTGCATTACCGTTGCCACCACCTACGGTTCCTGTAGGCACAGTTTGTAAACCGAATATTGTAGAAACGTTTACGGGAACGTCAACCAAAGTGATTTTTGTGGTGAAATGCTTTACGTCGTAAAGGTTTACTTCGCCGAGAAGAGATGCATTTGCACGAAAACCAAATCCCGGAGTAGGCGTTGCCGTAATATCTACGGTACCGTCGTCGTTGATAGTGGCAATATCGCCCTTGCCGCCGGCAATAAAATTGAACGACGGATCGCTTGCGAGCGTTGCGGCTTTAACCGGTTTAACCAGTGCCGCCATGCCTAAGGTGAGCGATAATGCACAGCATATCGCCATGATGAGAGTGGATAATTTTTTCATTTCTTTCCTCCTGTTTTTTTCGCTGTTTACGCGAATATCTTTTTTTTATTTTAAGCGATTTTACGCTTATTTTTCGTATGACAGAGAAATATCGTGAATGGTAACGCTTTCGTCCCATCTGTCAAATATTTCCCAGCCGATATTTGTACCCGTAACGGATATATCGTTATAAGTAGTGCCTACCATAAAGCCGCGTTCCTGCGCTACGGAAAGCGCGGTGTGAACGACCGGCAGTATATCGAACGAAAATTCGTTTTTCTTGCCGACTTCTATTTTTTCCTGCAAAAAGTCTGCATTTGAAAGCGAGTAAATAAAGTTACCCGGGCCGCCGGCGGTATCCTGCGAAGAATGCGCCCCGCTTACTTCCCTTGCGGAATCATAAATATTAAGCCCAAACCACAAGAAATTGCCGTAACCGGGACTGTTTTCGTTTTTATCCACAATATAGATAAACCAGGCAAACTGAGAGTGCAGCATTGCGCCGCCTTCTATTCTTTTATCTTCGCTTTTGTTGATTGTAAACGATAAATTTGCGTTTAAATTCTTTTTGCCTTTAATGGGAACGGGCGTTTTTAATGCCTGCTCTATTAAAAGATGCGGCCATGCAGACGGCGCGGTGGTTACCACGTTCGGAAAATCTGCAGTAGAATCGAGTGCGAGCGTTAAATCACCCGTAGGAATATCAACGGTAACGCTCTTATGGTCGTCTTTTAAAACGTACTTATCCACAGTTGAGCTTTCAACGCCATAAGCAAGGTTATATTTGCACCACCATTGCGCCATTTTCCATTGCGGAGTGCCTAAACCGCTGCCGTAACGAATACGCTTGAAAACGGTTGTTCCGTCGGTTGCGCCGTTTAATCCCATAAGGTCAAATCCTTTTTTAAACTCGCAATCGCTTAATATATTTACATATTCAGGCTGAGGAGGCTCGGGATTCGGCGTACTGCTTGACGAATCGGGCGTAATTACCGACGAATCGGCACTGCTATCCGAAGAAGAATCGCTCCCCGAATCTCCTCCGCCGGAGCATGCCGCCGCTAAACAAAGCAGCAGCGCAAGAATAAGGCTTAAAGCCGTTAATAATCTTTTTTTCATAATTTTTTATTCCTTTACCGTTTTATCGATTGCCATATTAAAAATAGTAATGCTTTCGTCCCATCTGTCAAAAACTTCCCAGCCGATATTTGTTCCCGTAATCGAGCAGTCTTCAACGGTAGTACCCGTCATAAAGCCCTTACTCTGCGCCGTTTCGAGCGCGGTTTTTATTTCCGGCAGAATATTGACCGAAAAACGATTGTTCACGTTTGTTTTAACGCGTTTTTCCATAAATTCGTTTGCACCGAGCGAGTAAATAAAATTACCTAATCCGCCGGCGGTATCCTGCTGGGCGGAAGCCGGCGCATAAACTTTTGTGGAATCAAAAATATTAAGCCCGAACCACAGAAAATTGCCAAAACCTTCGCTTTTAGGATTAGTATCCACAATATAGATAAACCAAGCGAACTGCGACTGGAAACCGTAACCGCCTGCGCCGCGTTTGTCTTCGTTTTTAGTTATTGTAAAGTCGAGCTTTGCCTCTAACTTTTCGGCATCGGCAAGCGGAATTTTTGCAATCAGCTGTTCGATTAAAAGGTGCGGCCATTTTGCGGGAGCTACGGGGTTAAACGTTTCAAATTCTTCAGAGGCGTTTATTTCAAGCGTAATACTGCCGTACTTACGGTTGATTTCAACCTTTTTGCTTTGGTCTTTAAGCGAATAAACGGTATCGGTTATACTTTCTTCGCCGTCTTTTAAGTTATGCTTTGACCACCATTGAGCAACGTTCCATACAGGTTCTTCATCGGTAAATTTTACCGTTTTAACAACGCCGCTGTCGGTTGCGGAATCAAGTCCGCGAAGGTTAAATCCCCTTTCAAACCCGAAATCGGTAAGGCAGTGAACGATTTCTTTTTCAGGCTCCGGAGCAGTTGACGAAGAAGAATCGCCGCCACCCGACGAAGAACTGCTTTCGGAATCGTTTCCGCCGCAAGCTGAACAGCCGAATGCCAAAATAAGGCAAATGAGTGCGGTTAAGAATTTTTTCATTTTGTTTTCCTCACTTATTTATATTTTTTTCAATTTGAATTGCAATATCTTTAACGAGTATGCTTGCCGAATACGTTCCCGTAATTTCAAACCCGAAGTTCATGCCCGTAATTGCAAGCTCTTGTATACGAGTATCAGGCAAGTAGTGCGCTTTTTGCGCGCAGGATAGTATTTCGTTAAGTTTGGGATATACGTCAAAATCAATAGTTTTAGGGCAATTTTTTTCAAGCTTTCCGCTAAAAAAAGCTGAAGAGCCGAAACTGTAAATAAACTCGCCGTTAGGAAGAGCCTTATCCTGAGCGCAGTAAAAAGGCGTTATTTCGTATCTGCTGTCTGAAATGTTTAAAACAACCCATATAAAATGCCCGAAATCAGGCGATTTTTCGTTTACGTTTTTTATAACCGTAACCCACACGAACTGCGTGGTGTGATATTCTTCGGCATTTCCGCCCATAAAATCGCAAAAATCTTTGAGTTCAAACGTGCCTTGCATTTTAAGGCTTTTTATATCGTCTAATTTAACGTAAGGTTCTATATCCTGTTCTAAAAGAAGGTGCGGCCACGGTTCGTCGGGTTTTCTGGGAGCAGAAAATTCTTTTGATGCGTCAAGCGTCATTAAAATCGCTCCGTTTTTATCCACCGTAATGCTCTTGCTTCCGTCGTAAAACCTGTAGCCTTTATCGAGTTTTTCGATAACTCCGTCGGTGCAAAAGTCGTAGCGGGAATTCCACTGGCATAAAAACCATTCGGGAACTTTTCCGTTATTTTCTATCATTTTGCGGCAGAAATGCCCGTCTTTTAAACTGTTTAAGCCTTTTAGTTTGAAACCGTTTTCAAACTTTGCGTCGTGTAAAATATTGTAAAACATAATCCTCACATTTTAAACGCGCCCGCCGTCATACCCTGTATGAACTGTTTAGATGTAAATCCGAACAAAACGAGTATGGGAAGCGACACGATAACGTATCCCGCAAGCGCGGGTGCGTAGTATTGATTCATCTTATAAAAATAATCGGTAAACGACTGCAAATTCACGGATATGGTGAATTTTGCTTCGTCATGCAGTATCATAAGCGGCCACAGATAGTCATTCCAACTGGTCATAAAGTTCATTAAAAACAACGTCATAACCATGGGAATGGAAAGCGGCACGGTGATTTTGATAAACTGAACGGCTGAGTTTGCGCCGTCTATTTCGGCGGCTTCCAAAAGACCTTTGGGCAGCGAATCGAAATACCCGCGAAGAAGCATTATACCAAAAGGCACAAGTCCTGCCGCCTGCGGCACTATTACGCCCAGAAACGAGTCGTACATTTTAAAAGTAACCGATACCAGAACGTATTTTGAAGTTAAAATAAGTATACTCGGCATCATCATAAGCGCAACGGTTAAAGAGTAAACGATCTCTTTACCTTTAAAAGAAAATCTTGAAAAAGCATAGCCGCCCATTGCCGACAGCAAAACGCACATAACGCTTATGGATATGCTTACAAAAAACGAGTTGAATATACTGTTTTTAACGTAAAGCCATGCTATTTCGTAGTTTTCAAAATGCAACGGGAAAGTAAACGTTATGGGAGAATATACTTCCTGCTCGTAGTCTTTAAAACTCTTTATAATAAGCGTTAAAAAGGGATACACGACCAAAGCGCAAAGTATAAAAACGGCTATTTGCAGCGCAACTTGCGAGCGCATTATTTTTTTACGTTTTACTTTGTTCATACCATTTCCTCCTGCGCTCTTTTGGTTATTCTGTTGGATATTACGGTAAGCGCAAAGGTGATTATAAACAGCACTACTCCTATAGCCGAAGCTTCGCCGAGTTTTGAATAGCCGTAAGTTTTCATGTACAGCATATACCCGGGAACCGTGGTTGAATTGTTAGGCCCGCCGTCGGTTATTATCAGCTGATAGTCGAAGTTCTGCACTCCGTTTACAAGCCCTACTACAAAAAAGTATTTTATCTGCCCTACAAGCAGCGGTAAGTCGATGTACCACACGCGTTTAAACGTGGTTATTCCGTCAAGCTTTGCCGCCTCTATGCAGGATTCCGGTATAGCCTGAAGCCCCGAAAGATAAATTAAAAAGCCTATGCCGCCTACCCACGGGAAGTTGGTCATGATTATTGAAAATTTAGACCATTCTTCCGAAAAATACCAGGCGTTGGGTTTTACTCCGAAAGCGGACAAAATTATATTTATCAAGCCTTCTTCGGTACCTAAAAGAATTACGTTCTCCCATAAAAGTATAATTACCATTCCGGGAACGAGCGCGGGTATAAGGAATAAATAGCGATATACTTTTGCAGCCTTTTTAGATACCATGTTGAACAAAAACTCTGCAAGCATTATGGTTGCGGCGTTTGACGTTATAAGACTGAAAAATATGATTATAACCATATTTTTAAGCGCTTTGTAAAAAATTTCGTCGGTAAATATGGCTTTATAGTTATCAAACCATACCCACTCGGTTTTGCCTGCGGCAGACCATTCGGTAAAAGATTTGAATATTGCCGAAAACGCAGGATAAACGCAGAATATGCACACAACGCCGAGCGGGATAATCAGCCATATTATTGCGTTTAAAAATTGATGTTTCTTTTTAATTCCGCTCATCGGTTATAAGCTCCAACCGTATTTTTTGCTCATATTTTCTATTGTTTCGGGAAGAAGCCCTTTTAACAAGCCTACTATATAACCCTTTTCGCCGTTATGGTTTTTGCCGTAGAATTCACCCATTCCTTTTTCGTAGGTGTCGTAAAATTCCTGTCCGAACGAGTTGAAAAGGTTTATCGCGCTCCACATAACCGAATCGGGATTTTTCATATCTTCTTCGTACTGAGCGGAAAGCTCGTTGAATATAGCCGTTTTGTTGTCGGCAACGTTTAACGGAAGAGCAAACCCTAAATCGTTTACCATTCTGGAGTTGTTTTCGGGCGCGGTTAAGAATTTAAGAAAATCTACGCACGCGTCAACGGCGTCCTGCCCTTTGTTTATCGCGGTGTTAGTTACCCAGTATGCAGTAGAAAGACCGGCACTGCCCCTTACTACGGTGTGTCCGCCATATTCGGAAGCGGCTTCGTCAAGCGCGGGATAGCCGCTGATTCTTAATTTGTTTTTAAGACCGCGGTAAGCTATTCTCATATTGTTACCAAGTCCGTCGGTTATGGCAAGCTGCCCTTTTGCAAATTTAGAAGCCGTGTCGTATGCCAAATAGTTTTCGGGATAATACGAAGCCTTTAAATAACACAAATCCAAAAATTCGGCAAATTCGGGATCGTCATAGCTCCATTTGCCTTGCTTTTGAGCCTTTGCAAGCTCATAAGCCGAAACCATTCCGTTGCCGTCAAGGTCAAATTCTTTTACCTTGGACGCATAAACCGAAGTATTTAAAAAAATTTCAAGCCAAAATCCCTGATGCAAATAAACTTCGGCATTGATTTTTCCCGCTTCTTTTGCCGCCTTTAAAGTTTGAAGGCAGGTTTTAAATTCGGAAAAAGTCTGCGGAATTTCGGTTATTCCCGCTGCCGCAAGTATATCGGCATTGTACATAAGCCCGACCGTAACTTTATCAAGACAAGCGTAATAAATCTTGCCGTCGGAAGCTTTTGTTCCGTCAAGTTCCTGCTTGTTGTATAGATTCCCCCACTTGGGCGAGCCTTCGGCATAAGTGTTAGGCGTATCGAAATACGGCGTTAAATCAACGTACCAGCCCTTGCCTAAATCGTCGTTTATTACGCCGCCTGCCTGAAATAACATATCGGGCGCAGTACCTGCGTCTAAAAGTCCGGTTATTGCAGAACGCATGCCGTTAAGCGAGTTGCGGTTTATTACAACTTCGAACTTATCGTTTTTGTCGCTCCACTCTTTGGCAAGCTTTTCCAAAGTGTTGTACGGATAAGGGTTTGCCGCACTCTGATTCATGCTGAGCGTGCTGTTATAGTTGCCGCTTCCCCCGCCGCCGTCAAAATATAATTTGATCTTTTCGTTTTTCTTCCCGCACGAAACGGATAAGAACGCAACCTGCAAAACTACAATAATCATTATTAATATGCTTACTGTCTTTTTCATTTTCTGCCTCCCTTTAAAGCCGCTTTAAATAAAGAGAAGGTTTTCTCATTTATTTTTTCAGCGCGTTTTCGTATTTATGAAACTTTGTTTCAAAAGTATTTTTATCATAGCACATATTGTTTAGCTTGTCAATACCTTTTTGAAATTTTGTTGCGAAAATTTTTTAAAATGCAATTTTTTAATATTAAATTGCGTTAAAAATATCTATCGTCATATTCTTCTTGAAATCTTTTACTATTTGCTTACGAGTTTCCTTATCGTCGCTATCGTGCAAAATCAACCCCGTGTTAAAGTTGCTCTGCAATTTGTCTTGGCTGTTCAATTCTGTCTGCACTTCCGCAAAATATTCGTATAACTTTCTCGCCTGCTCGCTCGTTTCGCAGATAACCATTCCGCCGAGCGTATTGTCGTTATGTAATTGTCTGAATTTTTTCAAGTCCGAAATGATATACCGCAGCAGTTCTTTTATATAGGTATCGTGTTCGATTATCTGACTTTTCTTTATATCTTTTTTCTCAACAAGCGTTTCCAACTTCTGATAAATCTCAGTCAGTTTTTCTCTGTAAGAAGTTTCTATATCTTCACGGATAATTTTTAAGGTGTATCCGTCCTGAATAGATTTATCGTAGTAATAGGTATGATAATAATCGCCAAACACTTTCCAAGAAGCACGTTCTTCTTTCAGAAGCGGCGTTCCTGTCAATGCAATTTTAATTGAGTTTTTATCCGCTTCAAAAAGGTTTGCCAAGAACGAGCCTTTCGGATTATATCCTCTATGTGCTTCATCGACAATAAAAATTCTTTGCAAGTTCGTAGCATACGCGGGAAGATTCACTTTTTCTTTATCTTCTGCAAAACGCTGAATATTGACAACCGTTATTTCGTGATTTCCGCTCTTTCCTTCCAAAGATTGATTATTTCTGAATTGACTCATCAGTTCGGCGCGAGTGTCCGCCGTTTTACTTCCAAACCTCTCGCCTCAAACTCTTGCTTTGCCTGTTCCATCAGGTCAAGTCTGTCAACTATGAAATAGAACTTCGCAACTTTGTTTTGCGTTGCAAGAAAATCAGTCAATACATAATTCAAATAATACGACAACGCAGTTTTACCGCTCCCCTGTGTATGCCAAATAACGCCCGACGTTACACCGTTTTTGATTTTCTCTCTGACGGTCAGGGCGGCAAACATTTGCTGATAGCGCATTATGTGTTTCTCATCTCTCGACTCGATAACACCGTCAACTTCCTTTTCTTCCTTTACATAAGCGATTCCGTATTTTAACAAGAACAATAACCGTTCAATGGAACACATTGACGTTATTATTCTGTTAGTCGGAGTGTTGAATTGTAAGTTCGTTTGATATTCAGGCGCGGTATGTATTACCTGACAGTTAAAGTCCAATAAAATACGCTTTTCAACTTCGGGATTTATGTCTTTATACGGAAAATTCTTTATATACGGCGCAACGGCTTCGCCGCCCTTATTTTCCTCTCTGAAACAGTTAAAAAACGCCTTACCTTTTAACCCGTGCAATAAAATGCTCCGTCAACAGGAACTATCCCGCCCAACGTGTCATACTCTTTGTTATTAGAGAAAATCATCAGTTGCGTAATATTTATAAACCGTCTGAACTTCTTATTCGGGAATCGAATATTGTTCATACGATTGCTTTCCGCAATCATTCCGCCCTTATTATTCGGCTTTTTAACTTCCAAAAAGACAAGCGGCAAGCCGTTTACAAACAGAGTGATGCCGGGACGAAATTCTTCGCCGTCGCGCCGACAGGTAAATTCCCCCGTACAATGAAAGACATTGTTACTCGGCGTATCAAAATCAATCAATTTGATTGGCGATACGCTTGTTAAACGTTTATAAAAAGAACGTCCCAAATCATCGTA
>CEAR01039904.1_pt1 | contig 14241 bp, 8 predicted proteins | sample 557461 | NCBI WGS metagenome assembly CEAR01 (sample SAMEA3182075, study PRJEB8094) | gut metagenome | biome: human; feature: gut; material: Stool; isolation source: human stools | place: Canada | collected 2012-03-14
GCAGACAGAGGTCTCTCTTTCGTCTGTCAAAGTGCGTAATATCAACGAGGATATGATCGATACAAGCATCGTTCCCGCTATTCTCGGAGTTAAGCCTTGCATTCATCAGCTTGTTGTTGATGATGGAGTTGAGCCGACCTGTACCGAGAACGGATGGTCCTCCGGCGTACATTGCTCTGTCTGCGGAGATGTCATAGTCGCGAGGCAGGAGCTCGCCCCGCTCGGTCATTCGTGGAAAGACGGCATTTGTACGCGATGCGGAGCGGCGATAACATTAGACGTACCGCATATTATTCTGGATGATACTGTGGTTGAACCGGGAACAAGGTTTAGTGTAAAAGCACGCCTTAAAAACAATCCCGGTATCGTAGCCGCGACCTTTGACTTTTCTTACGATTCATCGCTGCTCAGCTTTGTTTCGGCGAAGCTATGCGACGGTGTTCCGGGACTTATTACTACGGACAAAAAGATCGTATGGGTAAACAACGGCACATATGACAGCGACGGAGATTTTATCGAGCTGATTTTCAAGGCGAAGGATGATATTGTCGGGGCAAAAGACGCTTATGTTTCCGTTTCGAGCAAGACAGGCGGAATAGTTGATATTAATGAAAATAATGTTGGCTTTTCTTTCATTCCCGCAAATGTTCGTATAAATGAATGCGTGCATACCCCGGTGGATTTTGATGCCGTAATGCCTACATGTACAGCCGCAGGTAGCACCCCCGGACAGAAATGCAGCAAATGCGGTGTGGTAATTTCGGGCGGTGTTTCCGTTCCTGCGTTTGAACACGATTATGTGTCCGGTGTGTGCACACGCTGCGGAGATGTGCTCGGAACGGCTCCGGCACTGACCGTACAAAATGTGGCTGCCGAGACAGGCGATACCATCACCGTTGATGTCACCGTAAATAATAACCCCGGTATTTCTGCGGGAGCATTCCGCATTAATTTTGATTCGAGTGTGCTGCAGCTTGTCGGTGCAAAGCCCGGAGATTTTCCGGGACTTACTCAGATCGACCGCAAATTCGTATGGTGCAACTCTTCCGAGATCGCATACGACGGCGTGATAGCAAGGCTTGTTTTCCGTGTGATCGGCGACAGCTTTGTTCGCGTACCTGTTTCGGTCACCTGCGGAGGAGGCGATTTTTCAAATAGCGTAGAGCAGCGGATCATTTTTGAATCGTACAGCGGCAGCGTGACCAGGCAGTGCGGTGATGAGCACATGCCCGCGACGATAGGAGAGGATATTCCGGCAACCTGCACCGAGGCGGGACATAAGGCGGGCAGAGGCTGCGTCTATTGCGGCACGGTGCTTTCCGAACCGACAGATATCCCCGCGCTCGGACATACATATGTTGACGGATATTGTAAGAATTGCGGCGAAAAGTGCCCGTTTATTATGGGCGATACCAACGCCGACGGCACGATAGATGTTAAGGATATCATTCGGTTAATGAAATATATCGCCGGAGTGGATATCGAGATTCAGGGCGCGGATGTCAACGGCGACGGCGTGATCGATACCCTCGATATCGTTCGCCTGATGAAGATGATAGCCGATACCTGACAGATAGTATTTAATTCCGAATAGTAAAAAACAAATTAATGTGAGGCGCGGAAAATGAAAAATTCAAACGAAAATAAGTATAGGAATAAGCTGAGAGCATCTCGGACGGTAAATATCGTCCTCTCTGTGCTGCTCATTCTTTCCGTGTGCATAGCACCTATCTTCGCGGCGGCATCAAATCGTTTTGATGTCACCGGAGACGGGCTTGTTGATACCCGTGATATTGTCAGAATGATGAAGTATATTGCAGGTGCGATAGACGAGGACGGCAACCCGATAACCCCCGGGGATAAGGATGACAGCGGCGACAAGCCGTCCGTCACTCCCGCATATAATACCGTATCTGTTAACGGCGTACCCGTGTATTCGTACAGTGGATCAATGTGGTTATATGGCGAAAACGGAATCGACAGAGCCGATGAAGAAACGAACAAGCTGATAAAGGATGATTCAAATAAAGGCAAGGTTTATAGGGTCACTGTAAGCAAAAAGCTTATCGACAGTTCGGTTGACGATACGGTAAAAGACCCGATAGAACCTACGATATTTGATTACAACGATTCTTATTCTTTCAGTTGGAAGGATAAGAATCAGAAGAGTATCGGAAGTCAAGGCTCAAACGGCGGATGGAAGGATTCCGACGGAATTACTCATTATTCGGATGGAATTCTTAAATATCTCCGTGACTATTCAATCGGCGACATTGTACCGGTATCCATGTGGGGAAGTGTATCCTATAACTGCAATATTACTTCAATGGACAAGTATAACGGTACATATGACGAGCACGGTGGTTCTGTCCGTTTTGATGCAATAATCGAATTTGAAATCACCGAATAACATACTCATGCTCCTTTCTTTGAAAGGCGGTGCGGCTTGCTGCCAGCGCCTACAATAAATTATACGGAGACGTACTTCAATGAGAAAAACAAACGAAAACAAAACCGGCGAAAAACTCAAGATTTTCCGTGCACTGAGTGCGGTCTTGTCGGTGCTGCTTGTACTCTTAGTCGGTGTGGCTTGTGATACGGTAAATTCGGGCGATGCTCATAATACCGAGGATAACACATTGACCGAAACGAAGGCAAGTGATGACGGTGGCGGAAACCCGTCTATAAATCCTGCATATAATACCGTATTGATTAACGGCGTGCCTGTATATTCATATGACGGATACATGAATTTAAATGGCGGAAACGGAAGCAGCCGTGATGAGGAAATTACTAAACTGATAAAAGATGCATCAAATAAAGGTAAGGTGTATAGGGTCACTATAAGCAAAAAGTTTATTGATAGCTCGGCGGATGGTACAGTAAAGGACCCCATAGAGCCTGCTGTATTAGATGATAATGATCACTATACTTTTAATTGGATGGATAAAAATCAGAATCATATCGAAGAACAACGCGAAAATCATGTGAATAGCTCGGTTTACTCCGAGGAATATGTTTATTATTCGCGTGGGATTCTAAAATATCTTCGCGACTATTCAATCGGCGATATTATACCTGTATCTATGAGTGGGCAAATATCCTATAGTAGCAGTACTACGTCAATGGATAAGTATAACGGTACATATGACGAGCACGAAGGTTATGTCATATTTGATGCAATAATCGAATTTGAAATCACTGAATAACATACTCATGCTCCTTGCTTTGAAAGGGCGGTGCGGCTTTGCCGCGCCGCCCTTTCGCGTTTTCCTGTCGCATTCCCCGCCGCATCTCCCGCCCGATATTGACAGCCCCACTGTCATTTGATATAATTGCAGCATGGGTGACAAAACTGTCACATACGGCGCGGGAATTGTCACCGAAATAGATTTCGATTCGCGCCCGGCAGTGGTATCATTACGGTGTAATAATTCATGGAGGACAGATGATATGACTGTTTTGGAAGTGATAGGACTTGAAAAGGAATACACAAACCGTTCGGGCGGCAGCACCGTCCGTGCGCTGCGCGGCGTGAACTTTGCCGTAGATGCGGGCGAATATGTCGCAATAATGGGTGAGTCGGGTTCGGGAAAAACGACCCTGCTCAACATTCTTGCCTCGCTTGACGAGCCGACGGGCGGTAGGGTACTGCTCGACGGTAAGGACCTTGCGGATGTCAGCGAGCGGGAGCTTGCCGCATTCCGCCGCGACAATCTCGGCTTTGTCTTTCAGGATTTCAATCTGCTCGATACCTTTTCGGTACGCGACAACATCCTGCTGCCGCTTGTGCTCGGCGGCGTGAGTCTTGACGAGATGGAGCGGCGGCTCGAAGCCGTTACCGTGCCGCTCGGCATAGACGGGCTGCTGTCAAAGTTCCCATACGAGCTCTCGGGCGGTCAGCGTCAGCGCACGGCGGTCGCCCGTGCGATAATCACGCATCCGCGACTGATACTTGCCGACGAGCCTACGGGCTCGCTCGATTCGCGTTCATCGTTGGAGCTGCTGCGTGTTTTCGGCGACCTAAACGCACGCGGGCAGACTATTCTGATGGTCACGCACTCGGTCGATGCGGCATCGCACGCGGGGCGCATACTCTTTATCCGCGACGGCGTGCTCTTTCACCAGATATACCGCGGAGACAGCACGAACGAGCAGCTGTATCAGAAGATTTCCGACACACTCACCATGCTTCGCAGCGGGGGTGATGCGGAATGAAGAGCGGTCTCTATTCGCGCATGGCGTTGTCCAATCTCGGTAAGAATCGCCGCTTCTATCTGCCGCGCATACTTACCTGCGCGGGATTGCTTGCGGTCTACTATATCGTTTGGACGCTTGCCTTCGACGGCGATAAATACGATACGATACGGGGCGGGCGCTACGTTTCCTCCTTTATGAGCATCGGCATCTATGTGCTTGCCATTATCTCGGTAATACTCGTGCTGTATACGAACAGCTTTATAATGAAGCAGCGAAAGCGCGAGTTCGGTCTGTACAACATTCTCGGCATGGAGAAACGCCATGTCTGCCGCGTGCTGTTCTTTGAGACGCTGTATCAGTCGCTCTGCTCGGATGTTGTCGGAATCGGCTTCGGCATATTGATGTACAAGCTCTGCTCGCTCATAATCTGCCGTATACTGAAGATCGACGTGATACACGGCTTTAACTACATCGTTCCGAAAGCGATACTCATCTCGGTGCTTTTCTTTTCCGCACTCGAGCTGCTGACATACATCATCAACTGCATTCGGATAGCGATGCTGCGCCCCGTCGAGCTGCTTGCGAGCCGCAGCGCGGGCGAAAAGGAGCCGAGGCTCCGTGTGGTGCTGCTCATTCTCGGTATCCTGAGTCTCGGCGCGGGCTATGCCATAGCACTTGCAACGCGCGACCCGCTCGATGCGACCGTGCTGTTCTTCCTCGCCGTTATCCTTGTTATAATCGGCACATATTTTCTCTTTGTTGCGGGCAGCATCTGGGTGCTCCGCATGCTGCGCCGCAACCGCCGCTTCTACTATAATAAGCGCCATATGACCGCCGTCTCGGGGCTCATCTACCGTATGAAGCGGAATGCGGTAGGTCTTGCATCCATAGCGGTGCTTGCAACGGGCGTGATAATCCTTGTCTCAACGACGGTCAGCCTCTATTCGGGCATCGAAACAACGCTCGAGAGGAACTATCCCGAGGACCTGTATTTGGGTCCGGTCAGTTATAACTACGGTTCATATGATTATGACACCAGAAAATATCTGAGCGCAGAGGAGCTGGCGGAGATTGTCGGAGACGTGGCGAGTGAAAACGGCGACAGCATTGAAAAAATACAACTGCGTCATGAGCTCGAAATTGCCTGCGATACGGCGGATGATTCGTTTGTCCCGATCCTCAGCGGTGAAAATACGGTATACGTTATATTCATTTCTCAAGACAAATACTGTGAGCTGACGGGCATGCCGCTTGAGCTCGGTGACGGCGAGATAGCAGTAACTCAGCTCAGCAACCTCGGTGATGTTCCTCCGCTCGGAGATACGCTCGGCATTGCGGGAAAGAGATATACGATAGCGCAGCGCCCTGATAAGATGCCGATTCGCACGAGTGACAAGGGACCTCGCAATTGCTACGGTATAGTTATGCATACGGATAAGGAAATTGACGAGGTAAGAAGCTATTACTCCACAGATTCACGCGAGTATAAATGGATCGATACGGTTGCGGTAAGCCTCTCTGATGAAAATCCCGTGGATTATGATATCATTCTTACCGAACGCATACCGGAGATGATGAGAGAAAAATACGGCGATTCGGTATCCGTCGGTTTTTCGCAAAGCTCGATATACAGCGCCCGCGACGACATGTACGGCATGTACGGTGTGCTGCTTTTCCTCGGTCTGCTGCTCGGCGTTGTGTTCCTCTTTGCAACGGTGCTGATAATCTATTATAAGCAGATATCCGAGGGCTACGAGGATCACGACCGCTATCAGATAATGGAGAAGATAGGCATGAGCCGCAGCGAGGTGCGGGCATCCATACGCACGCAGGTGCTGCTCGTATTCTTCCTGCCGCTCGCGGTCGCGGGAATACATACTGCCGTCGCCTCGCCCATACTCCTTAAGATACTAAGCGTAATGATCCTGCCGCGCGTCTCGCTGTACATTATCTGCGCTGCAGCCGTATATTTCTGCTTCTCGCTGATATATCTCATCGTTTATCTGCTGACGGCACGCACCTATTATAAGATAGTATCGTGACCGGGCACCGCTCATGAGCGCCTGACTCATGAGCCTATGAAAGGAAGAAAGCCATGTATCGAATATTTCTCGCAGAGGATGACCATGCACTTGCCGAGGCTATCTCGAGGCAGCTCGAGAGCTGGGGCAATGAGGTGATAACCGTGCGCGATTTTCGGCGCGTGAGCGCCGAATTTGCCGAGGCGCGCCCGCAGCTTGTGCTGCTCGATATTATGCTTCCTTTCTATGACGGCTATCATTGGTGCACCGAGATCAGAAAGCTCTCGAGCGTGCCGATAGTATTCATCTCCTCCGCCTCCGACAATATGAATATCGTGATGGCGATGAACATGGGCGGCGATGATTTTATACCGAAGCCGGTCGATCCCATGGTGCTGACAGCCAAGCTGCAGGCGCTGCTGCGGCGTACCTACGAGCTTGGCGAGCCCTGTCAGGCGCTCGAATGTCACGGGGCGCTGCTCGACCTATCGTCGGGCACGCTCGAGTGCGGAGGTCAGCGGCTCGAGCTGACAAAAAACGAGTTCCGTATACTGCGCACGCTGCTCGAAAACCGCGACAAAACGGTGAGCCGCGAGCGGCTGATGACCGTGCTGTGGCAGAGTGACTGCTATGTTGAGGAAAACACGCTGACGGTGAATGTCGCGCGGCTGCGCAAAAAGCTCGAGGGCGTCGGGCTCGGCGGCATAATCGCAACAAAGCCGGGAGAGGGGTATATTCTCAGATGAATACAAAGCATAAGAAGAATACAGGTCGGGGGCGTCGCGCGCTGCGTGATGCCCTGCGGCGCTGTCTGCCGCTTTATCTGTTCACTCTCGCATATGCCGCAGCTGCATATGCTCTTTTCGCTTTATATGCGGTCGACCCCGAGGTGCTTATCTATCTCGGAATGCTCGCGCTCGCCGCACTATTTGTCTATACGATAGCCGTCGTCGCGACGGAGCTGAGGACTGCGGAGCACCGTCAGCAGGAGCTTATCCGCCTGCGCTCCGAGTCGGCTGTGCCGCAGCCGCTGCGTACGCTCTGCGAGGAGGATTATACGGAGGAGCTTATACATCGGCGCGACCGCGCCGCCGAGCTTTCCGCCGAGCTGCACCGCGTAAAGACCGAAATGAACGACTACTATACCGCATGGGTGCATCAGATAAAAACACCCATCGCCGTTATCAGAATGACCGTATCCGACGACGATACGCCCGAGCATCGTGCCGTTCTCGGCGAGCTGTTTCGCATAGAGCAGTATGTCGATATGGTACTGCAATACGCGCGGCTCGACTCCGAGGCAAACGACCTTGTAATAGCCGAGTATGCTCTCGATCCGATACTGCGCGCCTCGGTGCGGAAATTTGCGCCGCAGTTCGTTGCAAAGCGGCTCGCGCTCAACTACGACGGCACCGACCTTACCGTAATTACCGATAAAAAGTGGCTCTCTGTCATAATAGACCAGCTGCTCTCAAATGCGATAAAGTACACGCCGTCGGGCGCGGTCGGAATAACCGTCGAACCGCCCGGGCTGCTCTGCATCTCCGATACAGGCATCGGCATCGCTCCGCAGGATCTGCCGAGGATATTCGAGCGCGGGTATACGGGCGAGAACGGCAGACTCGAAAAGCGCTCGAGCGGCCTCGGGCTTTATCTCTGCCGCCGCGCGGCAGATATGCTGTCGGTACCGCTCCGTGCAGAGAGCACACCGGGAGAAGGCAGCCGCTTTATTCTCGACCTCTCGGGCGGCAGAGCGGGGAACGGCTTAAGCCTATGCTCGCAGTCGTCCCGCCGCGGGTGAGAAACCCGTAAAACATGCGGGCGAGGGAAAAACGCATAGACAATTTGCAGGCACACAGCCGCAACCGCCGCATAGAAAAATCGCACGGAAAAACAGCCGCGCAGGTGCTCACGATTGCACCCGTGCGACTGCTTTTATTTTGCCGCCCGAAGAGTGGCATTATTATTTTTGTAGAGTCGGTATCTGTCTTGCAGCGACGGTATTTGTTTCGGCGAAGCGGTATTATTCTTCCGTTTCGCTCAGATATTCGCGCAGCTGATCTTCTATCCAGTAGGTGAATTCAATTCCCCCGAGCCGCGCCTCCTGCTCCTTTATCTTTATATACAGCGGTGCGCCGTCTGCGAGCCCTTCCCATATGTCGGCAAAGCAGAAATCGTATTCGTCGCCGCGCAGCGACGCGAGATATTCTATCGCATCCGCCGTAACTATGTCTATCTTTTCCCGCGTGCGCATCTGCGGCAGTATGTTCTCCGAGAACAGCTGCACTATCTCGCTCTGCAGCTCAATTACGGTCACATGCTCGACACTCTCCGAGAGCGACGCAAGATATGCATAATAGCCGAGCCCGAGACCGAGCACGAGCACTCTGCCGTGCGCCGCCGCTATCTGCGGGCGCATCGAAACTATCTCCGACGGGCAGACGCTGACCCACGGTATTACGCCCTCATAAACGGCGGGAAAGACGACCTCCTCGGTAAAAAAACCGAGCCTCGGAACGACGATATCCGCGCCGAGCTGCGGCATGTCGCGCTGAAATATCTCGCCTCTGCCGTAGCCCGAATAGCGCAGCGAGAACCGCCCGAGCTCCGCGAGCGGTATGCTCAGATCGAGCATATACGGGTCGGAATACAGCTGCCGCGGGGTGAACCTCCGCGCCTCGGCAAACAGCTCGCGCAGATAGTCGCCGCTTGCTCTGTCATACAGCGAGAGCTCCCTGCACAGCGCGTCGATTACATAGTAGCGCTCCCATTCCTCCCGCGTCGGCGCGCTGCCCGAGTATTCGAGCAGCCCCGCCGCACGCAGTCTGCGCAGCCGCTCGGTCGGTGCGGCGCGGCGCGCCTGCTCTGCCTCGTCGTCCGAGTATTCCACCGTCAGACTACCGCTGCATATCCGCCTGGCTATCTCCGCTGTCAGTGCGAGTGATTCATCCTTTGTCATGCCGTCTCTCCCGTTTTCTTTTTTCTATGATATTCTATTTGATTCCCGCCGATTTGTCAAGTGTGACAGGCATGTGCGGCGCGAAAGCAGCTGAAAAACGACCGAAAACAAGTATCGGAAGAATCATAACGCGCAGGAAAAACGCGGCGGGCAAAAAATTATCTTGCATTTTGTCTGCGGCTGTGCTATACTAAACCGTAGCAGGACGGCGACAGTGCATGGCCGTCCGACGGAGGCAGAAAATGAGAAAGCGCAGCGTACGTTTCTTTATATTTTCGGGACGATTTAACCGCCCCGCTTTTTCTGCGTCCGAAAACGGATAACCGTGATCATAGTATCATCGGCTCTGTCGTCGGACGGAGCCGATTTTTTATTTGCACGTGAGGTGCGGCGCAGGCATGCTGTAGGTATACAGCCGTCTGTGCGGTGCAGCCGCAAAACGGCCGTAAAACGAATGAGAGAGGGTAGACGAGATGAACAGCGAAAAGATAACGCAGGCTCTGCATGAGGTGGAGGAGAGCGATAAGGCACTTGCCGCAGCATTCGAGCGCCGACTTGACGCTATCAAGGTGATAGCCGAATATCGCCGCGAGCACGGAATACCGGTACCTGCCGAGCCCGACGGGGGCGAGCGCGCGCAGGAGCTCTCTGCCGTTATTACCGACGCGGAGAAGCGCCCGTACTATATGAGCTTTTTTCAGGGTGCACTGTCGGCATCCGAAAAGTATCACCGTAGGATAATGCAGGGCGTGCGCGTAGCGTATACGGGAGTTAAGGGCGCATTCGCAAATATTGCCGCCAGCCGCATTTTCCCCGATGGGGAGATGGTGTCTTATCCTGATTTTGCCGCATCCTATACCGCCGTCGAGCGCGGGGAATGTGACTGCGCCGTTTTGCCGATAGAGAACAGTTACGCCGGTGAGGTCGGTCAGGTCATCGAGCTGATGTTCTCGGGAACGCTGTACATCGGCGGTGTCTATTCGCTGCGCGTCAAGCACAATCTGCTCGGTCTGCGCGGCTCAACGCCGAGCGGCGTGAAAAAGGTCGTCAGCCATCCGCAGGCGCTGCACCAGTGCGCACCGTATATTCAGGCGCACGGCTATGAGTGCATTCAGGAGACTAATACCGCCGTCGCTGCGCAGCGCGTCGCAGAGGGCGGAGACCCGACCGTCGCCGCTATCGCAAGCGCGGAAACGGCAAAGCTCTACGGGCTTGAGGTGCTTGATCATGATATCAACGAGAGCGGAGACAACACGACCCGCTTTGCCGTATTTTCGCGTACCCCGAATATCGACGAGGATCACCGCGACCGCAGCCGCTTCCTGTTGATGTTCATATTGCAGAACGTGCCGGGCGCTCTTGCAAGCGCGATAAATGTTATCAGCTCTTACGGCTTTAACATGAAGGTCATCCGCAGCCGCCCGATAAAGGAGCCGGCATGGGAGTACTACTTTTATGTCGAGGCGGAGGGCGACGAGGAATCCGAGAACGGCCGCCGCATGATATCCGAGCTGCGTCAGCACTGCCGCGTGCTCAAGGTCGTAGGGCATTATTCGGATGATATACGCCTCGGCGCAAGCAGCATAATTTGAATTTAATTTGTAAACGTCACTGCCGACATTATAAAAATCCCACCCTCATCGAAGAGATGCGGGTGGGATTTTTAATGTATGCTGTTTTAATCAGCAATGAGCAATGGGCAATTATCAATGCGCAATTAGCAATGAGCGTCTTGCTTTTATGCTTCGGTTCCGACCTCTACGCGGACTATCCTGCCGCTCCTGCCGAATATGTCATGGCTGTCCTCGCTGCCGAGTGCGGTAGACAAGAGCTGCTTATTCGTGCCGTCGGAGTAGAAAATCTTTGTTCCGCTCATGCCGCTGCGGTAAATGACGGGGGTCTGGCAGACAGTGAAGCCGAGCGTTCCGGGCTCAAGCGAAAGCTCCTCGCTCTCACCGCTCGTGCGGACAAAGCGGAAGGTGTCGGGCTCGGTGAGGAATTCCTCAGGCTGAACGATCGACGGGTCAAATGTCAGTCTGCCGCCCTCAGGCAGAACGCCGAGCTCGGCAAAGCGGGTGATTATCTCCTCCTTGACCTGACCTGTCATACCGGGCTGCCTTGCGCCGCCGCGGAGCGGGGTATGCGAATATGCATCCTGCGGGAATGCGCCCCAATCGTCGGGCTCCTTGCAGAAGCCGAGACCGCTGCGCGCGAGATAGTATTCGTCGCGCAGGGCGTTCTCCGCGCCGTCGCCGCTGCGGTGTGCCGCAAGATATGCTTCCTGTATCGAAACGAGCAGCTTTGAATTCTGGTGCCAGTATATCGAACCTATACCCTCGTAGCCGTACATTATCTGTGAGCGTCCCGTAAACTCATAGTGCCGGAAATGCCGCTCATAGAGCGCAAGCAGTGCCTCGCGCTCGCCCTCCGCCGCGCTGCGGTATTCTGCGGGCAGCGCAGAGAGCGCCGCATCGAGCTTAGCCGCGCTAATCATCGCAGGTGCAAAGCGTATTATGTCGTCCGCGCAGCGCACAACGATATCGGTGTTTCCGTCGGAGAGCAGACGGGTGAGCAGGGCGCTTTCGGCAATTTCATCCTCACCGAGAATTCCGCGTTCGGTAAACGGTGTACTCATGCGGATGGGGTAGAGGTAGAATGTGTGGTTGCGCTCGGAGTAGAGCGGGCTCGCGTACATTGCACGGATGAGACGGCGCGACTCCTCGGCGGACAGATAGCCCGAGCCGAGTACCGCGACTTGACCCTCGAGCATGGGGAACAGCCGGCTGATTTCGATGCTCTCGCCGTTGCGGTGCAGCAGATTATAGGAGTGAAACAGCCCGTCGTCGGTGCGGCATGCTGCGAGCGTAAGATCGCAGCCGCGGATGCCGAGTTCAAACAGCTTGCACAGCTCCGCGTAGCCCATCTCGGTGCGTTTGCCCGAGAAGCCGCCCGCGTAAACAACGCTCTTGTAGCGGTCGAACGCCTCTGCGGTCGCGCGCAGAGCATCGTAGCGGAGTGCGGGGGTCAGCTCGCGTTCCGCAAGCGGGATGTAGCGCTCGAGCATGTCGGTGAGGTCGCGCAGCCATGTGCAGACCTCCTCGGTAATTACAAAGCTCTCGCCGAGATGTTCACCGAACAGCTCACGGCAGAGCGCGAGATGACGGCGGAGCTGCGCGGTCGTTACGACCGACAGACCGTAGCCGACTATCGCATTGTTTGCGTCGTTCCATTCGGGTCGTCGGGTGTTCATCCATACTCCGCCGCCGAGCACGAGATAAGAGAGCTTAGCCGCTATCGGAATGCTCAGCTTTTCTGCGAATGTCGCCGTATATGTTCTGCCGCCGATGCGCAGCAGACGGTAGTCTCCGCCGAGCTCCGCAGACTCTGCGCGCAGACGGCGGTTCTTTTCCGCGTCGAGCTCGATAGTATCCTTCGGGTCGGCTATCATGCGGTCAAAGTCGGCAATGCGGTATGGAATATCCGCATAGGTAAAGCAGTCGGATGCCATCAGCGTGTCGAGCGCCGCACGGTCATAGCGTGACAGAGCCTCGAGCAGACGGCAGAGATAAACTATCTGATGGTCGCCCCAGTAGCCCTGAGAGCTGTTCGGGTTGCCGGGCTCGGCTACCTCCCAGTCTATGCCGTCGCGGGTAACGCGGTAGGGGTTGTAGCCATCGGGCGACGAGGAATCGAGAAATACCGATATAACACCGGGCAGATACTCGGGAAAGCTCATGCACATGGCTTCCCAGTTTTGAAAGATGTCGCGCCAGTTGCCCTCATAATATGTGCGGGGCGTGCCGTCCTCGTTTTTGAGAATGATATTGAAGCGGTTCCACGGGCGGGAGGGGTCTCCGTGACGGCGCGAAAAGCTGATGGGGAGATATTCCGCGGTGAGACGGTGCAAATCGGGGTCGCCCGACTGTGCTCCGAACTCATGCAGCTGTGCCGCAGTGCAGTGCTCGCCGAGTGCAGCGCGCACCGCCTCGGATTTTTCATTCGCGAGCGGGCGGTTATGCGAGCGCAGAAAGCCGATAAAATCGTCTACCGAAACATCGTAGCCGTTCATGAACAGACCGCCGCGCATGTTGTTGAACATAACATTGCTCATATGATGGTAGGTCGATGCGCGATTACCCGTGCACTGCAGCCCGTCTGCTCTTGCTATGATGGAGCGCAGCTCCTCGCGTGAGCGCAGTATCTCTGTCTCAAGCTCGCTCTCCGATATGCCTGCCGCTATTCTCGCGATGTCGTCCTGACCGAGACCGACGTCGGAAACAGTTTTCCATGCACGCGAGCTGCCGCTTGCCGCCGTATATTCAAAGCGAAGCAGGAAGCATCCGCGCTCGCCGTACGCAGCCCCTGCCTGAGCATCCTCTCCGCGCATGAAAGCCTCGATCGCGCGCTCTGAGAGCAGCAGCTGCTTTTCAAACGGGGCGATGCACCATGCAACATTTGCACGCAGCGCCTCTTCGGGCTCGGGCAGATCGTTGATGGCAGAGGTCAGCGAGAATACCGCCGTGTTTTCACCCACCTGTTCGGTTGCCTTGTATGCGTCGCCGAGACAGGGCCATGCAAGCTGAAATTCGCTGCGTACCCCGTACGGCAGTATATTTCTCAGTCCGTCGAGCACCTCGACCGATGCGGGCTCGCCGTCGTTCCTTATCTCGGCGCTGCGTACTATGCCGTACCTTTCGCAGCTGCACCATTTCATCGTAAATGTCATGCCGAGCGCAGGATTTTCTTCTGTGAGGATCACCTCGTCGCCGAGCACACTCTTGGCTATTTTGCGATGTACCGAGAGGTCGCGCAGGGGAGATGCCGAAAACGGCTCCCATACAGCGCTTTTGCCGCCGCGCGTTACCCGTATCAGAGTGACCGAGCCCGTGTCGGTGCAGTGATAGAGCCTGTCCTCGGTCTGATAGGGAAAATATGCCTGCTCTGCGTTCTTTCTGCCCGCCGTTACCGCGCCGCTCGAGGCAAGGTAGAACCATATATCATTTGAAGCGGCAAGTGTGTACAGAAACGGCTCGAGACGGTCGTATTCGTCTATCTCGTAGT
>CEAR01035099.1_pt1 | contig 14004 bp, 8 predicted proteins | sample 557461 | NCBI WGS metagenome assembly CEAR01 (sample SAMEA3182075, study PRJEB8094) | gut metagenome | biome: human; feature: gut; material: Stool; isolation source: human stools | place: Canada | collected 2012-03-14
GAGTAATTGCTCCTGAAGTTGAGTAAGCTGTTTACAATTATTATTCTTTTTAAAAATAGGCTTTCTATTTTTTTCTGCAACAATCAAAATTTTATGAATATCCTTTTTCCCATTTGAATTAAGCGGAATAGCATTCGTTTTAATATATTCTGTTGGAATCATATAGATCGGAAGATCTTTTTTTAACATTTCCTTATAAAACTTGTCTATCCGGTCACGATACCTTTTTTCCTCTACTAATACAGCACATATGTCTTCTATCGCATTATCCCTTTTAAAAAAAACAAACGCTTCCGTTATACCTTGAATCCTTCGTAATGCAGCTTCAATTTCGCCCAATTCTACCCGATATCCATTGATTTTTACCTGATTATCCAATCTTCCAAGAAATTCAATATTACCTTCATTCCAATACCGTCCCATATCTCCAGTACAATACAATCGTTCCCCAGTTCTATCTAAAACAACAAACTTTTCTTCTGTTTTTTCATTATCGTTTAAATATCCCTGTGCAACGCCATCTCCGGCAATATAAAGTGTTCCCGGTACCCAGTCAGGGCAATCTTCCATATTCTGATCCAGAACATAATACTTCTGGTTTGCAAGCGGTTTCCCATACGGAATACTCTTCCAATCTTCCGGCACAATCTCTGGGATCTCGAAATGATTGGACCAAATACTGCCTTCCGTCGCTCCTCCAAGTGCAACAATCTCAACATTCTGAAACAGATTACGGATTCTCCCCGGAAGTGAAACCGGAACCCAGTCGCCACTCATCATTACCAACCGCAACGATTGTGAAGTTACCTGCCTTTGATATTCCTCATATTCTGCCAGCATTTCTACAAAAGCTGGCACGCTGTTCCATACGGTAATATTCTCATGATTCAACCAGTGAATCCAATGCGCTGGATCTTTTCCATATTCCGGATCCGGAAGAACCAATTTCCCACCTGCGCCTAAAACGCCAAAAACATCATAAACAGACAGGTCAAAATGAAGATTGGAGATTCCAAACGCCGTATCCTGTTCTGTAATCTGATAGCGTGCATTGATATCCAGTATTGTATTCACTGCATTATGGTGAGTAATCATTACTCCTTTCGGCATCCCGGTTGTTCCCGACGTATAGATTACATACGCAAGGTCTCCCGCCTTATTCTCCTGTGCTTTGTATTCAGAATCGGTTTTTAATCCAGACACAGAAATACAATCCCACTCGTGCAGCCATTCGGTATCCTGATCATACGCCTGATTCTGCACAAGAATGATTCTTGTTCCACTGTCACGGAGAATCTTTTCAACTCGTTCTCTCGGATTATGGATATCTATCGGAAGATATGCGGCTCCGGCAAACAGGATTCCATAAACAGCAACTACCTGCTCCCACCCTTTTTCCATAAATACAGCTACCGTCTCTTCTTTTTTTATTCCCATGCTCTTCAACTGCCCGGAAATGTAAAACGCCTCTTCTTTTATCTCCCGATAAGTCATCCGCCTGCTGCACGTTACCAGCGCCTCCTTATCCGGAAATTTGTCTGCCGCCTCCAAGAATAATCCATCCAACGTTTTCTCTTCAAATTCAGCCGCCGTTTCATTCGCCTGACGCCGTTTTTCTGAAATTTCCGCTGTTACCAGACTTGCCGTTTTTTCCTGCATGATCTCCGGATGAACTGCTAGCGTATGAAGCAGGCCGGTATATGCCCGGAACATCTCATCCAGCATTCCCGGATAAAATAATTCGTCCACGGAATCCCAAAACAGGCATAAACAGCCATCCATTTCAACCACCTGATGATCCAGCCACACCTGCGGCGTCTGTGAAATGTTATAGTTCAGTTTTCCAAGCCACTTTCCTTCATTCCACTGCTCCACGCCAAGGCCACTGGTAAACACTACCGGCATAATAGCGCCCCGCATATTTCCAGTCTTTTTCTTTAATTCGCGCTCCAGTTCAACCGCGCCATAAGCTGTATGCTCCAGATCTTCTGTAAGCTGCTTCTGAATTGCCTTTGTCCTTTCCGCAAAATTATTCCCTGCATTCTTTATCTCCAGCAATGTCAGTGTTGTAAAATCTCCAACCAGATTGTTCACTTCCGGATGCAATTGTTTCCGGTCAAACTGCGTCAGATTAAGTGTAAAATCCTTATTACTGCTCCACAAGCGGAGAGTCTCCGCATAAGCACTCATCAAAAGAACAGAAGGCGTTACCTCCAGTCTTCCCGCCGCGTCTTTTACAGACTGCCATTCTTTCTGTGACAGTTTTGCGCTCCGGCGACAGAAACGCTGCTCTGTAATCTGGCTTTCGTTCTTTGCAAGCGGCAGATCCGGTGCGTCCGCAAAAGTCTCCACCCGGTCTTCCCAATATTTTTTATCTTTCTCATAAGCAGAGGTAGACTTTATCTGCTCCAGTCCCAGCACGTAATCCCGGAAAGACAAAGTAATCGGCATTTCCGCTTTTCCATTTCGATATACTTCTGCCCACTCATTTAAGAGATGGAACATACTCCAGCCATCAAAGATAATATTGTCAAAACTGATATGGATTCTATGCTTCTGGTCCTCTATTTTAGTGATTCGCACATCAAACAGAGGCCATTCATCTGTCTGAATTACCTGATGAGACATCTCTGCCCGTTTTTCATCCAATGCCTTTTCTTTTTCTGTCACTTCCAATTGTCGGATATCCGTCACGTCAATATGATACTGGGGAGTATTCTCCAGTATGCGCTGCATACCATCCGGCTGGATAATAACACGCATCATCCCATGCCTCTGTATCAACAGATTCCATGCCGTCTCTGCGCACTCAGTATCAAGGCCGTCTGCATCCAGTTCAAAATAACAGTGCGTTGCAACATTCCCCAATTCATACAATCCGCTTCTGCCAAGCCAGTAAGCATACTGCACATCGGTTAATGGGAACGGATGATATGCTTCCTCCAGATTCGGTTTGATCTGCAGTGTATCTTCTTCTTTCTGTTCGGACTGTTCAATAGCTTTTGCCAGAGATTTTACGGTCAGATTTTCAAAAATCGTGCTGATCGTTATTTTGCAGCCGAAGGTTTTCTGTACTTCCGAGATCAACCTTGTGGCAATCAGCGAGTCTCCCCCAAGGCTAAAATAATTATCTTCAATTCCGATATTTTCATATCCAAATAATTGTTTCCAGATATCTAAAAGCTTTTCTTCTGTTTCTGTCGTTGCCTTTGAAAATCGGATAACCGCAGTTTCTTCTTTAAAATCTTCCCGCAATTGCTTCCTGTTAATCTTCCCATTGGACAATGTTGGGAGCTGCTCCATGAAATGATAGTTCTGTGGAACCATATACTCCGGCAGTTTTTCTGACAGATATTCCCTTAGTGCTCCATTATGATAGGACAGGACAGACGCCTGCTGTCTGCTGCAGCATATACATCTTCCATATCTCTCTGTCACAGCACAGTCTTCGCCCAATCCTGCCTCTGATAAACATTCTCTCCACAGCAGGCAATCCGGGGTAACCAGCCCTGCTTCTTTTCTCTTGTCCCGAATATCCGCAAAACCATTTTCCAAAAAAGCCGCTGTAAGTTCCTGAAGGTATGTCCTTACCACAAGGTCAGTCATCAGCAATATTCCGTTTGGCTTCAGTAATTCCGCTACTTTCTTTACCGCATCCGCAGCATCAATATTTCTATGTAAAGCATTTACCGATATCACAACGTCATAACTATGCAAGGACATCTGCTGCTTATCCATGCCTTCTTCCAGATTCAGCATCTCAAACTCGACTCTCTCATATCCCGCAAGTTCTTTCTCTGCTTCCTGCAGAAAATATTTTGAAGAATCCGCATAAGTATAAGCCACGCTTACATCTTCCAGTGCATTCAAAAACTGTCTTGTAATTGCAGTGTCCCTTGTACCAATTTCTATAATCTGGAGTGGCTCTTTTCTGCGTTCTTCTGCCAGAAGCCTTAATCCCTGCACCAGTCTTTCCACTGTTTCCTCGCAGCCCGGAATCCTCCGAAGCAGCATATTCGGAGCCAAAGCCGGCTCTTTCTGGTAGAATACGTCCAGCGGAACTTCATTCCCAGTAACCATATGCTTCAGATACGGCTTCAGTTTATTAAAATACGTTTCCGTATCTCCAGCTTTTTCCGGTACAGCCACTTCCTTCCCGGTACGCGATAGTCTGCCGTCCTCTTCTCTCAGGATTCCTTCCTTCTTTAAAATTTCCAACCATCTTGCCACAGTATTCTTCTGTGTTTCCGTAATGCTCCCTTTTTCAAAAATTTCCTTCTGCGAAAGAACTTCCTTCTCTGATACAAAAATGCCTAACTCTATGAGTGTCTCCAGCATAAGCTGTACACATCTCTGGTCTGCATAGGCAAGGAAATTTTTGTATGCTGTCTTCCGTTCCTGCTGCATCTGCCAATTGCTGACATCATCCTTCAGTTCTTTCCAGCCCCCGCCAAAGATATCTGTGCCGTACAAATACGTTGTAACTTTAGAATCTTCCTGTATCGGCGCTCCGATATAAGCAGCCAGCGTTTTATTGCCATGACCATCACTAACTGTATCAACAACTGCATGAGCCACACCCGGAAACTCCTGAATCGCATGTTCAATTTCTCCCAATTCAATCCTGTGTCCGCGAATCTTTACCTGATGGTCTTTTCTTCCCAAAAATTCAATTGTCTCATCATCCCAGATTCTTCCGAGATCGCCGGTCCGATACCATCTTCCATACTGATCTGTGATAAATTTCTGCCCCGTAAGCGCAGAATCTCCCCTATATCCTTTTGCTACACCAAAACCGCCAATCCAGAGTTCACCTTCTGCCCAGTAAGGGCAATCCCTTCCATACTCATCCACAACACGATATGCCTGATATCTGAGTGGCTTTCCATAAGGAATAGATTTCCAGTTTTTCGGCATCGGCAGGGTAACATTCTGATAATTGGACCAGATACTTGCCTCTGTAGCTCCTCCCATAGCGACAAACTGGCAATCCTCTGTCCATGCCGCAACCCTCTGCGGGAGATCCATCCCAATCCAATCTCCAGAAAGCATAACCGCCCTGATCGGCAGTTTCTGTTTCATGGATTCCGCCCGTATCAAAAGCATATCCAGAAGCACCGGCACTGAATTCCAAACGGTAATCTGATATTTCAACACTTGTTCCAGCCAGTAATCCGCATTCCTTCTCTCCTGCTCTGGAAGCAATACCAATGTTCCTCCTGCGCCTAAAATTCCAAAAACATCATATACCGACAGGTCAAAATCCATAGCTGATACAGCCAGCGCCCGATCTGCACTTGTCACATGGTACTTTTCATTAATATCCTGAACCGTATTCCATGCGCTTTCATGCGCAATCTCTACACCCTTCGGAACACCTGTAGAGCCTGACGTCATGATGATATAGGCGCTGTCCTTCGGCGACACCTCTGGCAGTCTCACATTTTCCTGTCCCTCTTCCATACCTTCCATCACAAGGATTTCCGTACCTTCCGGCCAGTCCAGTTTTTCGGATAATTCCCGATTCGTGACCACATAGCGGACTCCCGTCTTCTCATGGATTAACGCTCTCCGATCTTTAGGCTGGCTTAAGCTGACCGGAAGGTATGAATTTCCGGAAAGCAAAATTCCTAATGCCGCCTCGATCTGTTCTATCCCGCGCGGCAGGGTAAGTGCAACCGGGACTCCCTTAATATCCTTTTCTGAAATCCCTGCCGCCACTGCTGTCGCCCGTGCTTTTAATTCCCCATAGGAAACCGATCTTCCGCTTCCCGCATCAATAAGCGCAATATCTTCCGGGCAAACTTCCGCATGGTTCATAACAGCCCAATGCAGGCATTCCACACGCTCCGGCACTCCTGTACGCGCTGTATCTTCAATTTCTCTTTTTCTTTTTTCAGGAAGCACATCAAATCGCTGATTCCAGTCCTTCTTTCCCAATTCATGCAGAAGATTCTCAAAACACTCCAGCATATCCGGGATCATATTCTCCGGGAATAACTTATCCACGCTGTCCCATGTAAGCTGTACGCCATTTTCATCTTCATAACTCTGGAAGTCATTCCACACCTGCGGCGTTTGGGAAATCATATAGGAAAACTGCCCCAGTTCTTTCCGGAACGTATCATTTACCAACGGCGTTCCCAGATTGCAGGCAAAAACAACCGGCGCCACTGCCGATGCGTCTCCATACATCTGTGCAAGGTCTCTCTCTCTGGACTTGCACGCCGGAATATGCCGTATACTTCATATCCTCATGGAGCTGCTTCTGGATCCTGTCTAGCAATTCTGCAAACGTCGGATTCCCTTCGCAGTCAATCTCCAGCAATAACAGTGTAGTGAAATCTGCTATCACGTCTTCCAATCCCTGCTGCTCTGTTTTCCGGTTAAAAAATGGAATATTAATAAGGAAACGATGATTCCTGCTCCACCGTTCCAAAACCGTCGCATATGCAGTAAGAAGAACCATTGCCGGAGTTGTCTGGTATTCCTTTGCCCGTACTTGCAGATGAGCCCACTCTTCCTTGCCAATCCTTACAATCCTGCGGTTGAATACAGTCTCTGTCACTTCCTGCGGCCGTTTTGCCAGTGGCAGGCCTGGCCCTTTCGGCAAATGCTCCAAGCGTTTTTTCCAGTATCCTTCTGCATTGTTTCTCTCTTCCTTATCTTCCTCTTTCTGCCGTTCCAGATAAGAAGCAAAATTCCACCCTTTTGATTCTGCCGGAAGGCTTTCTCCGCGATAGGCAGCCGCCAAATCCCTCAATAAGATCTGCAAACTCTGTACATCGGCAACCAAAAGTGCCATATCCACGTGCATGCGTGCCCTATTTTCAGGAAAAAGCGTAAGCTCTATTCCTGCCACTTCGCCTTCCTCGATTTTTAGCTTCCGATGGGATAAACGTTCTCTGACAGATACTGCCATTGCCTCGGCTTCCTCAGATGGCATCCGTGAAAAATCATGAACCTTTATTTTTTCACAATACGGCTTATCCAGGATTTTCTGTGTCCCATCTTCCAGAAAGCAGGCACGCAGCATGGGATGATGATACTGCAGCACATTCCATGCTTTTTCCAGACGCTCCGGATCTATATTTCCCCCATCAAACTCTAAATACGCATGACAGTCTATTCCTCCAAGAGCCTGTTCTTCATCCCTGCCAACCCAATATGCATACTGTACGTCTGTTAAAGGAAACGGCTGTTTCATATCCTTTTCCGGCGTTATCTTAGATTCTTGCGCCCGTTTTTTGCCCGCTTTTTTCTTCATGCTGCGCTGGATTAGCGCCCACCAGCCTTCAAGGGTAGGATTTTCCATCAATGAACCGAATGAAACCTTAACCCCCTGTTTTCTCCACTGGTTTACCAGACGCATGATCGTCAGGGATGAAAGCCCAAGCTCCAGCAGATTTTCGGAATCTCCCAAATCTCTGGCTACCGGCAGCTTTTGTTTGATCTGTTCCTTTATCTCTATATATTCCATAATTCTGTCTCCTTCTATTTTTCCTGTGCCATCCGTTCTAATGCTTTCTTATCTATTTTTCCTACGCTGGTCAGCGGCCATGTCTCTACCCATTCTATCTGATCCGGCATTTTATACGCCGCAACGCCTATTTCCCGCAGGAACCTGTGGATTTCCTGTAAATCGATCCCGGCTTCATCATCGGTCACAAGGAATGCACATATCCGGTTTCCAAGGGTTTCATCCGGAACGCCGACAACGGCTGCCTCTTTGATTTTCGAATGCCTGCAAAGGTAAGCTTCAATCTCTGAAGGCATGATCTTTTCTCCGGCGCGGTTAATCTGCTCTTTGATCCTCCCGCCCAAACGTAACCTTCCGTCTTTCGTCCACATAGCTTTATCGCCCGTCCGGTAAAATCCGTCCGGCGTAAAGCTCTTTTTATTCGCTTCCTCCGCCATATAATAACCATCAATCGTATACGGGCCTCTGGATAATAATTCCCCAAAAACTCCTTCCGGTACGGCCTTATCTTCTTCATCCACAATCTTCACTTCATCCGCAGGAGACACCGGAGTTCCCTGGCATCTTGCGATCAGGGAACCTTCATCCTCCGGGCTAGTAAAGGACAGTAGCCCCTCCGCCGTACCAAATACCTGCATCAGTTTACACGGCCATTCTTCAATGATCTTATCCGCAAGGGAATCTTCCAGCATTGCGCCGCCCACCTGCAAAATCCGCAGGCTGGATATATCATAATCTTCATCCCATTCCAGCATTTCCATGCACACAGTAACCATAGCAGGAACCAATGCCGTTATCGTGACACCTTCCTCTGTAATTGCGTCAAGGATATCATCCGGGCTGGTCGCAGACGCAAGCACAACTTTTCCTCCCACGTCCAGCGTGCCTAAAAGCCCCGGGCAGCATAACGGGAAATTATGAGCTACCGGAAGAGACGCCAGATAAACGTCACTGCTATCCAGGCGGCATCTCTTCGCGGACATGCGGGCATTATACATGTAATCCGTATGGGTGCGCGGAATCAGTTTCGGAACCCCTGTCGTCCCGCCTGACAGCAAAAGCACCGCCGTTTCATACCCATCCACAGCCGGAAATGCTCCATTTTCTCCACACGTTTCCGCAATCATTCCACTGATATCCCCGGATTCGCTATCTATAAATATATGCCGGATACATGAATATTTCTCTTTCATCGCATTTGCCATCGGCACATATGAAAATCCCAGATATTTCTCCACCACAATATAAGCGGCCGGCTTTGCCAGTTCAATAATTCCTTCCAGTTCCGCCTCCCTGTGGGCCGGCAGCATCATGATTGGCACCGCCCCAATCTTGGAAAGCGCAAAAAACACGATCACAAAAGAAATCCTGTTCGGAAGCTGCACAAGCACTTTATCTCCCTTTAAAATCCCTTTACGCAGAAAAGCTGCCGCAAGACAATCTGCTTTTTGCTTTAATTCCATATAACTGATCTCGTCTTCACTGTCCGTGACCGCAGTTCTTTCTCCATATTTTTCCGCCCACCTATCAAGCTGTTCTCCAAAGCCACATCTCTCCCAGCCTTCCAGATTCTCATATTTGCTCATATCTTTCTTATAACCCATTTTATCTGTCTCCTTTCTTATGCGCCGCCACATACGCAGCATATCCTTTGATCCTGACCGGATACAGAAACCAGTCCTGATCTTTCTTATCTTTTTCTGCAATTTTTCCGTTTCTGACAGAGAAGAAATCCATTCCTCTTCCTAATCCAATCCCAAGCGCCTTTACATATGCCTCTTTCGCCGCCCAGTACTGGAAAAACAGATCCGGTCCTTCATTTTTTACATCTTCCGCTTCTTCTGCAGTATAAAAATTTTCCGCTATCTCCCTATAGTCCGGGCACTCTGCCATCTCCTGCACATCCACTCCGATATCCATTCCGACAGCGAATACCGCCAGTATGAATTCACCCGAGTGCGAAATGTTAAAATCCACTGTCCGCTTTCCTGCAATCTTTTTATGATAAGGCTTACCCAGTTCATTGACAGAAAAATCAATCGTTTCCATATCTAAGTATCTTTTTAAGAGGATCCGCACGACAACCTTCCCGGCTATATAACGCATCCTGTCTTCAGGAAAACGGAATCTTCCGGCTTGCTCCAATTCCTGCCCACTCAGGATATATTCATGGTTCTTCCAGAAATCTGTCATTTCAGACCAGCGGATACACCATATATGTATCTCATTTTCACGGATATAAAGTTTGTCTGCTGACAGAAATTCCTTTTCTCCGTATCGTTTAATCTCCATTTTTCATTCTCTAAAGCAGTCTCATGACCTCACTTATTACTTCGTCTTCACAATCCCGCAGATAAAAATGTCCTCCCGGAAATATCCTGTAGTTAAAATCATTGTCCGTATACTTTCCCCATTCCAAGATCGCACTCTCATCCGCTTCTCCGTCCTTTTCTCCGCCAAATGCAGCGATAGGCGTATGCAGCACTATTCCCGCCTTGTCATAATACGTTTCATCCATGGTAAAATCTGCCCGCAGCATAGGCAGAAAGAAATCCAGCAATTCCTGGTTCTCCAGTACCTCCTTTGGCGTCCCTTCAAATCTCCCCAGTTCCCTCTTAAACTCTTCATCCGGAAGATGATATATTGGATTTGGCTCCGGAATACTAGGAACCCGGCTGCCGGAAATAAACAGACATTTTGCAGTATATCCCGCTGCCTCCAACCGTTTTTCCAGCTCATAGGCGATCTTCCCACCCATACTGTGTCCCCATAAGGCATACGGTCCGTACACAACCTTTCTTACAGCCTCTTCCAGGTCATCTAACATAACCGACATATCTATATACGGTTTCTCCATGATCTGTTCTTCCCTTCCCGGAAGCTGAACTGGACATACCGTTACTTTCCCCTGCATCTTTTTCGCCCACTGGTTATAAGCAGAAGCACCGCCTCCCGCAAATGGCAGACAAAACAAGGTTATTTTCTCTTTACTAATGTTTTCCGTATTTTTTATCAATTTCATATTCACTTTTATATTCCTCTGGCATAATGTTCTTTTTCTCTCTGTTTACCATCATTTTGTAATATGTTTTTCTCAATCATTTCTTATTTCTACCTGTAATTAGTTACCTCTAACTCTTTGTCAAAAAAAATTTTGATCCATCCCAATATCAAACCGGACGCCAAAACAATATGCGCTACCATAAGCCCCTTTACGATCAGGGAATATCCGGTCACAGAAAAAACACCTGCTATCGCACATTCAATCACTAAAATTACCCTCGCGCGCATCCCATAAACTTTCTTCTCTTTCACATCCAGTTTCTTGCTGCTGGCATCCACCGGTGCCATAGCAAATATGAATCCAACTGCGACAAGCCATATAATCCGCATTTGCCACGTCACAATTAGGTCAGATGCCAGATACTGACTGCATAGAAGGACAAGGATACTGGAAACAATCATGCAGCTCCCTGCTTTTTCTAAATGAATTCCTCCGGCATACTGCCTTAGAACAGTAAAGGGCAATAAAAAGACTAGCATCTCCAGCCAATTCCCCGTTGCGATGCCAAGTATGACAGTGATAAGGTATATCGCGACCCTGCCCAGCAGTACACCGTAAGCATATTCATACAACCTGCGGTCTTTTTCTTCAAGAATCCCGTTCCTTTTTTGCACTTCAAAAAGCCAGCCGGTAGTTTTTTTCCACACTAGAATTTCCTCATTTTCTTAACTTCTTCCGGCTCTTCTTCCTGATAGTACAGCCAGTTGCACGCCAGATTTGCCGTATATGCCGTCAGGCAGAGTGCAAGACAGTTTACAACTCCAAGTACTTTGATACCCAAGCTTTTTCTGATTGTTTTTTTCATAGTTACATGCCTCCTTTTTTTTCGAAAGTTTACACAAAAATCGCCCTCTTTTCAATTACCGTGGCAAAAACGGTAACTTTTTGGGCGATTTTTGCACATCTTTATTTTATTGTAAAGATCAGCTTAACAGAGAACTCCTGTTCTCCGACCTCCACTCTCATAATTCCAGCATACTTTTTAACCAGTTTTCCAACCGTATGCAGTCCGATCCCGTGACTGTCTGCATCTCTTTTGGTGCTTATGTACCGGTCCTTGTCCTTTAACAGCGGAACAACATACCCGTTGCAAAATTCCATAACAAGGAAATGTTCCTCATTTCCCATATACATCCTGCATTCTACATATCGGCCATCTTTTGTCTTTTCTGCCGCTTCCAGTGCGTTATCCAAAAGATTACCTACGATTGAGATCATATCCAGTTCTTCCAAAAAGTCCAGCCTGAGATCATTACCCAGGGTAATCTTATAGGAAATATTCTTAGATTCCGCAAGGAATTTCCTTTCGCACAGGATGCTGTTCAAGATCGGGTGTTCGCAATACACACCTTTTTGAAGGCTCTGAATCCGGACACCTAAATGTTCCATAATCTCCTTGACCTCTTGATTTTCTCCTTCTTCCATCAAACCGGCTACTGTACAAATAAATTTATTTATATCGTGTAAGAATGCCCTGTTATCCTCATTGACCTTATTCATATACTGTAAATTAGCAATCTCCGCCCTGCTTTTCTGGTAAAGCCGGGCCATCTTCTTCACTTCTTCTGATTTCTCTACAAACCGGTCAAACACTGAGAAAATGAAGATATTCGTCAATAGCAGCAGTGAAGCTCCTACCGGAACCATAACCCTGTTCATTCCTTCAAAAGAAATATTTGAATAAAACACACATCCTAATATAATGATCGTAGCGGTTGGCAGCATGAGCAGCACAGTAAAAGTTTTATTCTCAATCGTCAGATAATCCCTTTTTCTCGTTACCTGATTAATGCATTTAATAAACAGAAATGTCATGGTACTCATCAGTAGTAGCGCTAATGTCTTTTCTATTTCCGTCCCAAAACCCTCAGATGCACCTGTCACGCCATACGCATTCGTAAGCGTTGCAAAGAGAAATTCAGGAATAATTGCCAGCACATAATAGCAGCATACTATAACCAGCTTCTTCCATATATTTCCCCGGAACACAACCATTGACACAATCATATACGTTACCGGAATCATTACCATATTAAATATTGAGGATTCCAAGTGGTTGATTCCGAGCATTACCAGCGCTATGACAAAATATACGAGAAATTTTCCCAAAAAGTTTTCTCTTCTGTATGGGAGCATGTTCTTTTCCAGATCTTCCAACAGATACATCTGAAGAAGGCAGATCAAAAAATCTCTTACTATCATACCATGCCGTTCCTTTCCCCAAGAAACATGATCAGAGCGTCAGCAAACTGACCTTTTCTCGACCTTGAAACATTCAATTGGATTCCCATCTGTAGCAGCGCCACATTCTTTTCCAATCCTTCCACTTTCGCCAGATTTACAATATAACTGTTATGTGCATACTCAAATCCCCTTCCGGCCAGACGTTCATATAAATCGCCTAAAGATTCCTTACAATGCATCTCATCTATCTCCCCCTGCCTAGCAACGTATATAGAGCAACCCCTTTTCGCCAGACAGATATATAAAATGTCTTCCGTATAGATACGAATTACTCTTCCCGCTGATGTAACCGTCACGGAATAATCTCCACAGTGCAATTTTACTTTTGATAAAATCGCAGGGATTTCCCTTTTCAGACTTCTGTCATGCAAGTCTTTCATAATATAACGGAACGGCTGCCCAATATTGATGCTATCTGGAGTCGGTTCAAAGTATCCGGAGCAGAACACCAATATCGCTGCCCTATTGTATTCCCTCAGCTTCAGTACCGATTTATTCCCATCCAATCCGGGCATACGCATATCCATAAAGACCAAATCATGCAAAATATCAGCATTTTCCAGTAGTTCCTTTCCTGACTCGTATTCATAAAACCGTATCTCGCTCTTAGGAAGAATCCCTTCCGTTTCTATAACCTTCTCTATTTTCTCCCTATAATTTTTATCATCATCGCAAATTGCTATTTTATACATCTATGTCCTCATAGGTTAGTTTTTCCTAACTCTTTTTCATAAAAAATCCATCCTGCAGAATCTGAATCCTATGAGCATTTACTCTTCCTATAGTTCGGGTTCCAAATCTGCAAAGATGGGATCAGCAAAAAATTCCTGTATTGTGACATCCAATCCATCGCATATCTTTTTTATTGTAACTACGCCAGCATTCTTACTCTGACCATACAAAATATTCTTTAATGTCGAAGGAGGAACGCCAGAACATACCGCCGCCTCATTCACTGTGATATCTTTCTGATTAATCAGATCGTTTAAACGATATATGACCGCTGTTTTTATATCCACGGTATCGACCACCTTTTTTTCTTCTATTTTATATAAATCGGCTTTAAAAGGTCGCCCATATATAGTCTTTTTGATCTATGTACGATATTTTTTTAACAGTTTTTCTTATTCTAGCAGAAATCAGCTAAATTTCTATATTTTATTAGATACATGAAACCCTGTGAGAACATTTCTGATCCTACGCAGGGTTTTCCACT
>CEAR01037003.1_pt1 | contig 13935 bp, 12 predicted proteins | sample 557461 | NCBI WGS metagenome assembly CEAR01 (sample SAMEA3182075, study PRJEB8094) | gut metagenome | biome: human; feature: gut; material: Stool; isolation source: human stools | place: Canada | collected 2012-03-14
CGTCCAGACGGACGGCTCAAACGCGGCGTCATACGTTTCGCCGTCATACAGTTCGGAAAAGCGCACGGCGCTTTCCGCCGTCTGCCAGCTTGCGTCCGTGCAGATCGTGTCCGTATGGCCGTCGGGATACCGGAGCGTAAGTTCCGCCGTCAGTGCGGCCGGGAGCGCCGCACTGCTGTTCTGACCCGGAAGCCATCCCGCAAGGCGGCCGCGATACCACCCCTTGCCGACCAATACGGTCAGCTCATTTTCCTGACCGGGACGGATCCGCAGCTCGTACTGCTGCACCTGCAGGCGCTTTTGATAGACGGTCCAGCCGGGTGCGAGGATAAAATCGCCCACGCGGCTGCCGTTGAGCGAGGCTTCATAGACGCCCATCGCCGTGATCCGGAGCGCAGCGGAAACGACGTTCTCCGGGCAGAAAAATGTCTTTCGGAACGCTGGGCAGACGCTGCCATAAGACTTTGCGGGACGGATCCAGTTTGCGTGCCATTGCATATTGCATGCCTCCTGTTCAGGTTTCTGATTGACTTCTATCATAGCAGACGCTAAGATAAATTCCAGACCGTATTATTTACTGAAAAAGGCGGTGAATTTAACCATGACACACAAGACGATCCAAATCGAGGAAAACGCGCAGCATGAAAACGAAAGCCTTGTCATGATGGAGCGTGAGCAGGGGGATCTGCAGCGGCACGACCACCTGTTTTTTGAACTGGCTTATATTACCGGCGGCACCTGTGAGCATACGCTCAATGATATAAAAACCGTTCTGCATCGCGGCGACTATTTTTTTGTTGATCTCGGCAGTACACACCGCTATGAAAACAGCTGCGGGCTGACGCTGATCAACTGCCTGTTTCTGCCGGAGGCCATCGATGAAACGATGCGCTGCTGCCTGAGTCTGAACGAACTGCTGCAGGCGTGTCTGGTGCGGTATTACAGGATGATCCTCGGCGCAAACTGGACAGACTGTGTGTTTCACGACGAAGACGGGCGCGTCGGCGCGCTGCTTGGCGGGATGGTGCAGGAATACCGGCAGATGCAGTTTGGAAGCGCGGAGATTTTCCGCGGGCGGTTGACGGAGATTTTGATCCTGACGCTGCGGAAGCTCGCGCCGGAGCGGACGCTCCATACCGGCTGCGAAGCCGTGGAAAAGGCGATCCTGTATATCAACCGGCACTACGCGCACGACGTAACGCTTCAGGATTTCTGTGCGGGCGAGCATTACAGCGTCCCGTATATCAGCCGCCGCTTCCGGCAGGAAACGGGACTGACCTTCCGGGAGTATCTGCGGCGGACAAGGATCGAGAAAAGCTGCGAGCTTCTGGCTGGCAGCAGCTGCCCGGTCAGCGAGGCTGCACGCGCGTCCGGCTATGAGGATATGCAGTCGTATTACGCAGCGTTCCGGCAGTATCTGAATATGACGCCGAAGGAATACCGCGCGTTCAGCCGCGCCCAGATGCTTGCACAGAAGACAGATTGAGGAGAGGAAACGATATGCGCCACCGCTTTGGGATCCGAAAAAAGATCATGCTGACAATGGCGTTCATGACGATCATTCCGGTTCTGGTCATGGGCATTGTTTCGACCGCGCAGTCGCGGAATATCATCAAGGAGCAGACCAACACGCTTGCGCGAAAAAACCTGATCATCACCGCGCAGGAGATCAATGAAAAGGTCGATCTGCTCTATGCAACGATTCAGGAGCTGCCGACAAATACTGTCGTGCTTTCCGGCCTGCGCCGTCTGCCGGACACCAGTGAGGCGCATCTTTCCTATCAGGAACAGCTGGAAACGGAGCTTTACAGCGCGCGGAATCTGCTGCGGCTGAAAATGCCCAGTTCCTATGCGCTTGTGTTTCCGGATGGGCCATGCTATTCCACCTATCTTGCGCCGGGCGGCGACGGAAGGAACCGGCTGGATGCCTACGCGTGGTATCAGGCGCTGAGCAGCAGCAATTACAGCCGCGTCTGGTACGGCGTGTCGGACGACCTGTTCAATCTGCTGGGCGGCCGTTCACTCTATGTCGCGGGCAACCTGGTTGTGGACGGACAGACCGCTGCCGTGGCGCTGCTCGGCATCAGCACAACGCAGATGGAGCGGCTGCTGTGCAGCTCCAGGATCACGACGAACAGTCTTGTTTTCTTATCCAGCAGCACTGGAGACTATGTGATATCCTCCGAAGGCGTGCCGCCGGAGCCTGAGCTTCTTGCGCAGCCGAACGGCGGAACCGTCCGGCTGGGACTTCAGCGCGGACAGGTTTTCTCCACGCAGATCGAGTTTCCGGGAAGTCGGGACAAATGGACGCTGACAATGATCGTGCCGGATACCGACCTGTATCGTTCGGTTTATTCGCTTTCATGGCTGACGGCAGCGCTGATTTTGGCAGTCTGCATGTGCATTGCCGTCATGATGCTCTGTATCAATCGCTGGCTGATTTTCCCCGTCACAGCGCTCAGCGCCAGCATGAATCAGGTGCAGCGCGGCGATCTTTCCGTGCGTGTGCAGCCGGGATCGGCAGATGAGATCGGAGATCTGTATCTTGGCTTCAATGACATGGTCGAGGCGCTGGATAACAGCATCCAGACAATTCGCCGCGACGACGAAAAACGGCATGATCTCGAAATCCGGATTTTGCAGGAGCAGATCAACCCGCACTTTATCCGCAACACGCTTAATACCATCCGCTGGATGGCGGAGCTGAAGGGAGCGGCGGGAATCAGCAAGGCGATCAGCGCGTTTATCTGTATGATCAATTACAGCTTCAGCGGGATCGACCATGCCGTGTCGCTCCGCGACGAACTGTTTTATCTGGAAAAGTACATCTATATCCAGAAGCTGCGTTATCAGAATTTGTTCACTTATGAGGCGCAGGTTCCGGGCGAGCTGCTCGATGCGCAGATTCCAAAGCTTATTCTGCAGCCGATCGTGGAAAACAGCGTGCTGCATGGGATCGCAGAGCGTGCGGAGGCGGGCTCCATTCTTGTCACGGCCTCTGCTGCAGACAGCGATCTGACGCTGGCCGTCTGCGACGACGGCATCGGGATGACGCCGGAAAAACTGACGCAGCTCCTCAGCGGCGATCACCTGATGTCCGGCCGCGGGAGCAATCATATCGGCGTGTACAACGTGCAGGAGCGGCTGCGGATGCTCTACGGAAGCGGCTACGGCATTACGATTGAAAGTGAGCCGGAGCGTTATACGCGCGTGTATCTGCGGCTGCCGCTGAAAATGGGAAGGGAGGAAACGCACTGTGATGAAGCTTGTATTGATTGATGATGAGCCGTTTCACCTGATCGGTATGCAGACGGTCATTCCATGGGAGCAGAGTCAGTTTATCATTGCCGGCGAAGCACGCAGCGGGGAAGAGGGAATTGAACTGATCCTGCGGGAACAGCCCGACATTGCGATCGTGGATATCGTCATGCCGGGGATCGACGGACTGGAGATGATTCGGCGCGTGAAGGACGCGGCACCGGAAACCCGCTTCATCGTACTGAGCTGCATGAACGATATCCAGCGCTACAAGGAGGCGGTGAGCCTCGGCGCGGCGGAGTATTTGCAGAAGGATCTGGCGACGCCGGATGTCCTGCTGGAAACGGTGCGGCGCGTTGCGCAGCAGCTGAAACGGGAGCGGCTCCGGAACTCGGACGGCGAAGCGCATGCCGATACGGCGCCGCAGCTGCGGACGGAGTATCTGAATCTGCTGCTCAGCGGTACGGCGGAAAATCTGCGCACAGCGCCGTACCAGCTGGAAAAATGGGGGCTTCTGAAGCGGGACGCGCCGTTTACGGTCGGCCTGCTTACGGTTCAGATGCCGGATACCGGCAGCCAGCGCGCGCAGCCGCCCTATGCCGGTATCATCGCCATCGCGCAGGAGATCTTCTGCCGTGAGGGTTCCAGCTGTTTCTTCCGTACAGCGGGACGGAATATTGCCGCGCTCCTGCCTGCGCTTTCGCCTGAGCGGATGGAGAAGGCTTTCTCACGTCTGCAAAGCATGGCGGAAAGCAGCATTGACTGCATCCTGAGCATGGGAATCAGCGAAACCGCGAACGATGCCCGGCAGATACCGGCGCTCTATGAGCACGCGCATCAAGCCTGCGCGTCGGCCTATTACGACGGACACGGCAAACTCTACCGGTTCAGCGCATCTCCCGCGCGGCACACAGCCGGCCGCCCGGCTTATAAGCGAACCAACACTTTCAGCGCTGCGGCATTGCACGCCGAACTGGATGCGCTGACGGTGCATCTAAAGAACGCGAGGCCGCAGCTCCCGCATGCGGCGGCACAGCTCACTGCGTTTATTCAGCGGACGATCCTTCTGGCGGAGCAGACGGGGATCATTGCGGGAGCAGATGAGGTCAGCGGCGACGAGATCGCGAAAAGCTGTGCTTCGGCAGCGGAGCTTTCACTTGCGGCAGCCGGCATTCACCGTCTGATCGACGTGCTGGACGCGCGCCGGAGCCAGTCACAGCCGGATATTCTGCTGCGGCAGATCACAGAATATGTACAGACGCATCTGTGCGGCAAAATCCGGCTGGAAGATATTGCGCAGGAGGTCTATATGAGCCCCTCCTATGTCAGCCGTTTTTTCAAGCAGGCGACCGGCATGAATCTGAGCGGGTATATCCGAGCACAGAAAATCGAAAAGGCAAAGCAGCTGCTCCGGCTGTACCCGGTCGGCGAGGTGAGCGCGCAGCTTGGCTACACCTCCGTCAGCCACTTCGTTTCAATTTTCAGCGAGGAAACTGGCCTTACGCCCTACCGCTTCAAGCGGCAGAGCCAGCCGGACGGACAGGAAATGCCGTAGAAAATCGCCGCAGTTCAGCTGCGGCGATTTTTTGCAGCAAAAAATCGTTATTTTTGCAGCGCGGCACAGCGGGCGGCCGTTTGAACAAAAAAACGATATTTTATGCAAGAAGCTGTATGTTATTTCGCAGATGCTTCCACTAAACTATGAGCAGCGATCCCCAAAAAAGAAAGCGGAGGAATGAAAATGAAACATGTACGCAAATTTCTGGCTCTCACGCTGGTGCTTGTACTGGCGCTTGGCATTGTGGGCTGCGCCGCACCTGCAGCACCGGATACGTCTGATGCGCAGGCTCCGGCAGAGCAGACGACAGACGAAAGCAAGCCCATCAAGCTGACGCTCTGGAGCTGCAACGACATGATCCGCCCGAACGAGCTGAAGGAAGGGCAGGAGACCTGGTACATCTCACAGGCCATCGAACGCTTCCGTGAGCTGCACCCCAATGTGACCATCGAGATCAATGCGTATAATGACAATGCGCAGCTGATGAATGACTTCAAAGCAGCGACTCGCGCCGGGTATGGCCCGGATATTGCCTGCTTTGTGAATGGCCCGGCGCTGATCTCGCTCAAAGACGGACTGCTGCCGCTGAACGACTATCTGGATGATGATCTGCGCACGAAGGTCGTCGGCTGGGAAACCTGTGCCGAGGGCATGAATGCGGATAATACGATCTACGGTATGCCGTACTGTGGACAGAGTGTTGCCTGCTTTGCCTACAACAAATCGCTGGTCAAGCAGGCCGGACTTGACTTTGAAGCGAACCCGCCGCGTACTATTGATGAATTCCATGCGGCGCTTGACGCGATCCGCGACGCAGGCATTCAGCCCCTGCACCTAGATGAAAGCTATCCCGGACTGCTTCTGTATTGCCTCAGCATGTGGTGGGAGCAGCTCAGTGGTCTTGACGGCATTCTTGCCCACACAGATGAACAGGTTTCCTTCGCAGATGACGAGGGTTTCAAGTTCATGATGAACGAATACAAGAAATTCTATGACAACGGATGGCTGAACAAGGATACCGCCACCTCTACCGACAGTTACAACGTGTTCCTTCAGGGCGGCAGCGCGCTTCATACGCTCTATTTCGGTGACTATGAAACCTATCATGAAGCGCTCGGCGACGATTTCGGCATGCTGCCGGTTCCCACTGCGGATGAATCACTCATCGATACGGATACTGCTGTCGGCGGCGTCGGCGCGGCGCTTGGCGTGTCCAACTTCAGCGAAAATCCCGACATGGCGGTCGAGTTTGTAAAGTTCCTGCTTTCGCGCGACGAAATGGTCTCCATGTATACCAAGAATACCGCCATACCGATCCGCACGGATATCACCGCCGCGGATATCGGCAGGACGGACGATCCCTATTTTGCGCAGGCGGTCGAGATGGCCGGCGGCCTCTACTTCTGGCCGGACAACTGCCTGAGTGCCGATGTGGTAAACATCTATTGCTCTCTGCCGTGCCAGGTCCTGGTCGGCAACATGTCGCTGGACGAGTTGACACGGGCAATGGACGACGCACAGCTTGACTGACGGAAAATGTGAAGCTCTGTGCCGTGCGGCACAGATACACGGTCACCCGCAGCGCTCTGCGCTGCGGGTGATTGAAAGCAGAGGTGAACCATGAAATCTGGAAAACACAGCGCGCTGCTGCGGCGGGAAAACCGGCAGGGATGGCTGTCCGTTCTGCCAGTGCTTGCACTGGAACTGCTGGTCTGTGCGTACCCCATTGGTATGGTGATTGTAAAGAGCTTTACCAACTGGGATGGAATGTTCAAAAGCGATCCGGTCGGCCTGCGGAACTACATCCGCATATTCTCTGACCCGAATTTCTGGACGCTGTTGAAAAACACCGGCGTCTTTCTCCTGACAATTCCCGTACAGGCGCTGATCGGCATGATCATCGCCGTAATTTTAAATGACCGCATACCCGGCTGGAGATTTTTCCGGCTTGTATATTATCTTCCCTCGATCATTTCCATGACGGTCGTCGGCCTTCTGTACAAGATCATGTTTAGCTACTCCGGCCCGCTGAACGAGGTTCTGCGTGCCATTGGGCTTGACGCGCTGGCAATCGAATGGCTCAATTCCGGCCCGAGCGCGCGCTTCGTCGTGTTCCTCTGTCTGGTCTGGAGCAACATTGGCTGGCAGGTGCTGATCATCTTCGGCGGTCTGACCGGTATCGACCCCAGTATTCTGGAGGCGGCGACCATCGACGGCGCAGGCTATTGGCGGCGGCTTTTCAGTATCACGATTCCCCTTTTGGCTCGCACACTGGAATACTCGTTTGTCAGCGCCATGATCTGGATCTTCACCGGTATTTTCCCGCTGATCTACTCGCTGTCCAACGGCGGGCCCGGCTATGAAACGACGACACTGGACTATATGGTTTACGTCAAGGGCTTTAACGGAACCAAACTCGGCCAGGCGTGTGCGCTTTCCGTGATCTTGCTGCTGATCATCACGGCAATCACAGTCATTCAGATGCGCATGAGCAACAGAGCCGATGATTGGAGGTGACGGCATGGGAAAGAAGCTTGAAAAACGTTCAATTCCGGCGAATATTCTGATCTACCTGATTCTGATCCTGCTGGCGGTTTCCTACCTGTATCCGCTGTACTTCATGGGCGTCAACTCCCTGAAGTCGCAGGCGGAATATATGAAGGACATGTTCTCCGTCGATCTGCTGAAGGGACATTTTGAAAACTATCTGATCATTTTCAAGAATTTCAAGATCGGGCAGTATCTTTTCAATACGCTCCTGGTAACGGTTCTGAAGCTGGTATTTACCATGCCTCTGGCCATTTTCGCCAGCTATGCGTTTGCAAAGCTGCGGTTTCGCGGAAAGAATGCCATGTATCCGCTCATCATTTCTGCCATGTTCATCCCGTTTCAGGTCATCATGATCCCGGTGTATACCATGCTGACGAAGCTGCACATGATCGACACCTATCGCGGACTGATCCTTGTTACCGGCACGATCGGGATTCCAAGCTCAATCATGCTCCTGTCGTCCAGCTTCCGCAGTATTCCGAATGAACTGCTTGAGGCTGCGGCAATCGACGGCTGCGGCTATTTCCGAAAGATCTTCCACATTATGATCCCCATGGGCAAGCCCGCCATCGCGATCTGTACAATCATGGGCTTTATCTCCAGCTGGAATGATCTCCTGCCGCCGATGGTCATCATTAAGAGCGTCAACAAGCGGCTGGTCATGCCAGCGCTGGACGGCCTTGTCTCCATGTACAATGCGGACACGCCGTTCCAGCTCACCGGTATCCTGATCGCAGCGGTTCCGGCAATTGCAATTTACCTGATCCTCTCCAAGCAGATCATCATGGGTATTTCCGCCGGCTCCACAAAGTAAATCATCTACACGTCTATCAGAGAGGGAACTGTTATGAAAAAGAAACTCAAAATTGGTGTCATTTCCTGCAGCATTATGGCGCAGGTCCATATGCAGGCTGTCATGGACAACCCGAATACCGAGCTTGCCATGCTCTGCGATCTCAACGAAACGCTTCTGCATGAGGCAGCTGATAAATTCGGCGTAGAAAAGACTGCAGTGGATTACCGCGACGTTTTGAACGATCCGGAAATCGATGCTGTCATTATCGTCACGCCCGATCAGACGCACAAGGAGATCACGCTTGCGGCACTGGCCGCGAAGAAACATGTGTTGTGTGAAAAGCCGATGGCGCTGAAGCTTGACGAATGCAGCGAGATGATTGCCGCTGCAAAGGCCGCCGAAACCAAGATGATGGTCGGCCAGATCTGCCGCTATACGCCGGGCTTTGTCGAGGCAAAGAAGCTCATCGACCGCGGCGAGATCGGCGAACTGTTCTTCGTGGAAACTGAGTATGCACATGATTACTCAAAAATTGATTTGCCGTGGCGTCTTGACCCGCTGCGTCATGGGTTCCTTGGCGGAGGCTGCCATGCGGTCGATCTGGCCCGCTGGATTGCCGGCGACCCGACGGAGGTTTTCGCCTACGCGAACCACAAGATGCTGCCAATCTATCCGACCGACGACTGCACCATCGCCATTATGAAATTCCCGAACAATGTGATCGGTAAGGTGTTCGTCTCCACCGGCTGCAAGCGCAATTATACGATGCGCAGCGTATTCTACGGAACGAAGGGCACCATCATCACCGACAACACCAGCAACCACATGACCGTGTTCAAGGATGGCGGCGGCAACGGCGAAACGCTGTTTGCGGATCTGCCGCAGTCTCATGCGATCCCGATTGAGTATCCTGTCACCGTGAACAACCACAATGCAGCGGGTGAACTGGACGAGTTTGTGGACTGCATCGTCAACGACAAGCCCATCCACACCACGGCTATTGAGGGCGCAAAGACCGTCAAGGCCAGCCTTGCCGCCGTCGAATCCAGCAAAACCGGCATGCCGGTCAAAATCGAATATGACTTCTGAGCGTCTTCCGGCGCGAAAGGCCCCTGATGCGAGAATTCTGTGCATCAGGGGCCTTTCGTATGAATTGATTGGCTAAACTCTGGATGTTTCAATTTATTTTAGCGGACAAAATAATTCGCGCGCGGTATGTTGAATATATAGGGAATCAGGCAAAACGTGCATGTTTAAAAAAGGATGGGACAATCATGAGAGTATTGGCAGTTGGCTGCCATCCGGACGATCTGGAGATCGCCTGCGGGGGTACGCTTCGGAAATATGTCGAGCAGGGCGCGGAGGTCTATACCTGCCATGTGGCGAACGGCAATCAGGGCCATGTGGTCATCGAGCCGGAACCCCTGGCGGCGATGCGCGCGGAGGAATTTGAAGAAGCGTCGAAGATCATCGGCGCAAAGCAGACGTTCAACCTGAATGTCGGGGATATGCTGGTCAACAGCCACGATCCGGCGGTCATGGATGCAATGGCGGACGTCGTCCGCTGCACACGGCCGGACGTCATTATTACGCACAACGACGCGGATTACATGCAGGATCACACGGAGACGAGCCGCATCGTGACCAACGGCAGCTTCTGCTCCGGCCTGAGCCACAGGCCGCGCAGCTTTGAGCCGTATTCCAGCTTTATCCCGGTGTTCTTTATGGATACGCTGGCGGGCGTCGGCTTCCAGCCGACGCATTATGTGGACATCACGGATCAGATCGAGACGAAGCTGGCGGCGCTCCGCTGCCACCGCTCGCAGCTGGACTGGATGCTGGAGCATGACAACATTGATTTTGCGGACATGGTGCGCACCTGCTCCAAATACCGCGGGTATCAGTGCGGAGCCGCGTATGCCGAGGGCTTCCGATCCTACACCGTCTATCCGAGAATGGCGGCAAAGAATCTGCTGCCGTAAGCAAGGGAGGATACATAGCTATGAAAAAGGTTCGTCGGGGCGTTATCGGCGCGGGCGGCATTGCCCAGCGCCGGACGATCCCCGGTATGATGCAGTGCGAAAACGCGGAGTTGATCGCCGTCATGGAGATCACGCCGGAGTTGGCGGAGAACTGCCGCGCGAAATGGAACTGCAAAAAGGCGTATACGTCTGCGGAAGACCTGCTGAACGACCCGGAGATCGACGCGGTCTATATCGCGTCCCCGGTTTTTCTGCACGCACAGCAGGCGATGGCTGCGGCAGACGCGGGCAAGCATATCCTGATCGAAAAGCCGCTGGCAATGACGGCGGCAGAGGGCCAGAAGGTCGTCGAGCACTGCAAGGAAAAGGGCGTTCTGATCGCGGCGGGCTTCATGATGCGCTTCGGCGCCTGCATCCAGGCGATGAAGAAGGCCATCGCCGAAGGGAAAATCGGCAAGCCCGTCTCTGCCTACGCGCAGTTTACCTGCTGGTATCCGGATATTCCCGGCGCGTGGCGGCAGAAAAAGACGCAGGGCGGTGGAGGTGCATTGGTGGACATGGGCGTGCACTGCATTGATCTGCTACAATATGTGCTTGGCAGTCAGGCTGCGGAGGTCGCGGCCATGCACGGCACGCAGACGTTCCACTATGAGGTGGACGATTCCTCGACCGTCCTGATGCGGATGCAGAACGGCTGCCAGTGCGTGGTGCAGTCCAATTTCAACATCCCGGACAATGCTGCCAAGTGGCGGCTGGAGGTGTTCGGCGAACGCGGACGGCTCCTTGGCGACAGCGTGATCGGACAGGTTGACGGCGGCACGATCGACGCGATCTTCCTGACGGAGCAGGGCGGCTATGACGCGCAGCAGGATCACGCGGGCGCGGAGCGCACGGAGCTGCATACAGAGTTTGGAGATATGTATGCGCGGGAGATCGGGAGCTTTTCCAACTCGATCCTGACCGGCAGCCCGCTGGAGGTTCCGGCGTCCGACGCGGTGCAGGTGCAGCGCGTGATCGAGCTTGCATACCGCTCCAATGATGAAAAGAAGCTATTTGACCTGTAAACGGAAGGAGAAACGGCTATGAATATGACGGATACCCTGAAAGGCTCTTATTTTGCAGAAGTTTTCCCGAAGGGCTGGGACATTGAGAAGATCGCGGACTGTGTTTCGTAGCCGCCCGAGTCGGTCACGCAGCCGCAGCCGTTCTGGAACCCCGCGTTCCGGCCGGTCGCCTGCGAAAACCTCGAAGAATTCGGTGCGTATATGGGCCACGAGATCGCCATGCAGATCCGCAAGACAAAGGAGGCGGGCCGCAAGCTGATCCTCATCCTGCCGGTCGGCCCAATGGGAATGTACAAGTGGGCAGTCTACTTTCTGAAAGAGTGGAACGTGGACTGCAAGCACGTTTACGGCTTCAACATGGATGAGTGGTCGGACGCCGAGGGCAACACGCTGCCCGCCTCTGACCCGGCTGCGTTCCAGAATGCCATGGTGAACGCATTTTACGGGCCGCTCGGCGAGCTGACTGTTCCGGAAGACCAGCGTAATTTCGCAACGAAAGAGAATCTGCCGACCTACGCGGAGAAGATCGCCGCACTGAAGGCCGAGGGCGCGAAACAGGTGCTGGTCTACGGCATTGGCCGGATGTGCCACATTGCGTTCTGGGAGCCGCATTTTGCCGATGAATATGAAACCGAGGAAGCATGGCTGGCAGAGCCGTGCCGCATCGGGGCGAGACTCCACCCATTCACCATCGAGCAGAACGCCATCACGTCCTTCCGTTCCTCGTGGCCGCTTATCCCGTGCTACGCGAATACCATCGGCCCGAAGATCATCTTCGGCTCGGACTACGCCATCGGCGGTGCGGACGGCGTGCTGTCGCGCGGCATGCAGTGGCAGGGCATGAGCTTCTGGATGACCCTCCGCTGCGGCCCCACGAAAGCCGTGACCTCCAGCCGCATTCCGACCATGCCGGGCAAGCTGTTTTTCATGCAGGAGCTGGCAGGCCCGCTGTGCGCGGATACAAACTGAACCAGTACTAATTTGATAAAAACGAAGCGCATAGCGTTTGCGGTTTGAATGAATCTGCTGCGGAGAGGGGAAATGTAGTTTTTTTATTCCAGCATATCATATATTAGAACTCGTGCAGATGAACTGATACGATTCATTCATGCAGCCGGTTTCTTGTGCAAGCTTGAAACCGGCTGTGACTTTTTACGCTTTTTTAAGCCCAACCGGTGCAGAAATCCCCCGTATACCGTCCTGTTCGCCAGAAAACAGACGGATACGGAGGGTGAATCATGCAATATAGCTTTCAACATCCTGACTGAACCGCGTGACGGCGTTTGCAAGACCGTAGAGCGTAAAATCTCCGTCCTCGATCAGATGCTGCAAAACACCCTTGCCTTCTTCCTCTAAGATACCGAAGCTGGAACCGGCGAGCTTGACAAGACCGGGCAAGTCCTGCGTGTTGAGCTGCGCCTGTTTGCTTTCCCGCATCCGCTCCAGAACCGTCGAGAATCTGGCTTCGTCAACGGCAGCGCGCACGGTGTCCTGAATCTTCAGGACAAACGCGCGATCTTCTGCATCCAGCGTCTGCTGGGAATAGAGGGCGAAGTTTACATCCGTGGTGTTCACGCGGCCAATGTGCGCCCGGCGGGTGCCGGCTTCGTTCACCACCATACCGTTGGAGCATACCAGCCTGTAAATGAGCGGCTGAATGTTGACGGCACCAAGTCCTGTCTCGCTGTTGGAGATCATAATGCCGGCCTGCACAATATCACCGGGAACTACCTCTGCCTGCAAGCGCGGATTGACAACTTTTAGATACATCCGGTCGTCAGTGATCTCGCAGCTTTCAAAGCGTGCGCCCTCCATTTCGCCAATGATGGGAAGAACAACGCGGGTGATGTCCAGATTGTCGATGCGGCGATAGCGGTTGCTGAGGAACGCTCTGGCCTTGCCGTCCATTGTGCGCAGCAGTTTCTGTTCCGGCTCTTTCTGGAACCAGCGGTTGACGTTGTAGCTCAGAAGCGCGGGATCGCGCTGGAGCATCCGGTCATAATACTTGCTGGGAATGTCCAGATAGGTGCCGATCTGCTGATGCGCGGTCTGCTGAATCTCCAGCGGCTCGATTTGGTCGATACCCTCGCGGTCGAGCACACGGATCACAGGGCTGTCGCCCCAGGTATCCATGTGCAGGCGGTCGGTTGCAACCAGATATCCGCGGATGGAATCCCACGCGGGCTGAAGCTGGAACATGACCACCCACAGACCCCACGCCGTAAAGGTCAGGAGCAAAAGCGGGACGAGCCATGCGCCGCGCACCAGCGCCAGAATCGCAATGACCACACCGACCAGGACAGAGGCACTACCCCAAAGGGGACTGGATCGTTTCATAAAATTTAGCCACCTTTCAAAATTCTTTCGATAAAATAAAAAAAGAGGAACCGCACCGACGAATCATTTCTGAATCATCTGGTGCGGTTCCTCTTCCGCTGCGCCGGCGTTATTCCGGCAGTTCCTCCCGGTCACCGTCGATCTGTTCGGCGGTGACTGGAAAAACCTCTGTTTCAATCTGCGCTGGACGGACTGTTTCCCGCTTTTGCGGAACAGGCGCCCAATCGTCCAATCTGAGCTTCAAGCGTTTATCCTTTGTGATGCCGTCTTTTTTTGTGAACTCTTCCAACTCCAACGTGCCGCTCAAAAAGATAAAATCGCCGTTACCTAGACTGCACTTTGCAAGCCGCTGCGCCATGTAACCCCATGCCCACACGTCGATAAACTGCG
>CEAR01008682.1_pt1 | contig 13929 bp, 7 predicted proteins | sample 557461 | NCBI WGS metagenome assembly CEAR01 (sample SAMEA3182075, study PRJEB8094) | gut metagenome | biome: human; feature: gut; material: Stool; isolation source: human stools | place: Canada | collected 2012-03-14
GCGCCTGCCGCGCCGGTCTCGCCCTGTGCGCCGGCAGGTCCGGTCTGCCCCTGCGGCCCCGCCGGTCCCGTCTCGCCCTTCGGCCCCTGCGGGCCCATGACCGAGCCAAGATCGATCGTGCTGCCGTCTGTCAGCGTGAAAATCAGCTTCCCCGCGTCCGTAACCTCCACGGCCTTTACCCCGCGGGAGATCAGCCCTCCGATCGTCACCATGATCTGATTCGGAATCTCTACCCTCATACCTGCTCCTTACTCCACGAATGCCCGGTTCCCGCTTGCCAGCGTCGTCTTGTCCCCGTGCGTGTACCGGATATCGTAGGTGTACTTTCCCTTCGTGAATTTTGCCGTGACCGTCGCGTCGAAGTTCAGCGTGACCTGGTCATTCTCCACCTTCGCAAAGCTGAACGTGTGGACGGTCTGCCGCGTATCGTCCAGAAACACAACCGCCATGCTGTCCGTCGTCCCGATCGTGACGGCCTCGCCGTCCTGGTCCTTCAGGTCGAACCGTAGCACGATCGAGAATGTGTCCCCTTCGTACCACCGCAGCACTCCTTTGTCGATCCTCGGGCTCGGATAAGCCCCCGGAATTGGCGTCGCCATGCCGCATCCCTCCTTTTCATCCAGTGTAGCAGACCCCCGCGCCGGATTCACCCCACGCCGCGAAGCAAAGGCCGGGGCATCTGCCCCGGCCTGCGGTTACTTGTACGGATTGTTTTCTTCTTTCCAGCTCGTCCCCATGGCCGCCCAGAGCGCGGCCTTCTGCGCCTTTGTCAGGTTCAGCCCATCCAGCACGGTCTGGATCCGTTCCTGCGAAACTGTCTGCGTTCCGAACTGCTTGAAGTACGTCTGCTTGTACTGCATGTAGGCGTCATAGCCGACGCCGTCCGCTGCCAGCGCGTCCATCTTCGCCTGCTCCTCGTCAGACGCCATGACGGAATAATAATATGCCGTCTTCGCGTTCTGTGGGATGTCGTAGGCGTACAGCATGGCGAGCTTTGCATTCTTGTCGTCGACCTTCTTCATGGCGGTCACGAATGCGTAGCTTTCTCTCTGGTCGGTTCCTCCCTCGGTCATGCCCTGATAGGCGGCAGTCTCCTTCGCGGACAGCGACTTGAACCCGCTCTCGACCCAGCTCTGCGCCTCTTCCGTCGCCGTCTTGCCGAACAGCAGCGCCTGTGCCCAGCTCTTCGCCCGGTCTGCGGGATTGTCGTTATACACGGGATACTGTAAGATGTCGCGCCCCTCGTTGTCGACCGAGTAGCTGCCGCCGCGAGCCGCCGCCGTCGCGCCCTGATACGCCTTTCGGATCTGCCCGCCGCCGAACGGCGTCGCCAGATACAGGCCCGGCTTCAGAAGCTCGTTTCCGATGGTCTGTGCCTTCTTCGCCGGCGCCATTTCCTCGTCCTTTGCCAGCATCGCCTTCTCGATGTTTCCGAGGTTCGGGATGGCCGACGCCACGGCGATCCTGCCGCTGTCAATGTCCAGCCCCAGCGCCTCATCCACGCCGAGGATCGTCAACGCCTGCGTGCCCGGGAACTCAGAAATGATGTTCCCCTCAAGGTTCTTGATCGCCTGATACGTGCCCGGCTTCTCCTTCGTGAAGTCCCATTTCCCGGATACCGCCGCCTGCACCGTGTTCGGCAGCTGATACCCCGTGAAATCTCCGACCGTATCATTGATAATATCCAGCGGATCCAGCGCCGCGCGCCTGCCCGCAATGCTCTCGTAGAACTCATTGTAGATCCACGCGCCAATGAGGAATTTGAACATCGCCTTCGCCAGCGCCGCCACGCCCTTCTTCCGTTCCTCCTGCGCCATATCCTTGAAGATCCAGCTAAGCTCATTGTTGACCTCCAACTGAAACTGCGTGAACAGCTTCACCAGCGGGTTCCGCGCGGAATACAGCGTCGGCGTCGCCCCCTTGCTCCTGTCTGCCATCACGCCGGACGCAAACTGATCTGCCTCCTGCATCGCGCTCGTCTCGCTCATGCCCCGCCGCAGGTTCTGGTAATACCGCGCACGGACGACGCTCCCCGTCGTAAACGTGTCGATGGATTCCATCATCCATCCTGCACCGGCGGAGACTTTATCCATCGTGCTCATGGCCAGCCGCCCGTAGCCGCTGCGGTTGTTGATAAACGTCGACGCAGCGTCCAACCCGTCAGCCGTCTTGTAATTTTTCAGTGTATCCCACATGCCGCGCAGCACGTCCGCCGTCGACACCTGGCTCCATGCCTGCGTGATCGGAATGAAGTTCGTGAGCGCCGAACCCACGTTGGCCGCGACCATGTTCGCGCCCACGCGGGACTCAAACTTCTTCATGACGTTGTAGAACTTTCGCCCCATGAGCTTTTCCATGCCCCGGTCGAGCCGCGACTTCTTGCCCGCCAGCAGATTCGTGTATTCGTCCAGCTCATCCACAAAGTTCGAAAGCCCATACCGTCCTTCCTTCGTCAGGTTCGTCACCTGTTCGTTGGCTTCGTCCGGGTTGAGGAACGGGTTCATCATGATCGCGTCGATCCGCTGCTTCAGTCCCTCATCTGACGCCCGATACCGGATCTGCGTCGCCAGCGCCCGCAGCCGCTGAATGTCCGCCGTGTGGAAGATCACGTCCGTCGCGACCTCGATATACCGGTCAAAGCCCTGCAGCGCGTCATACGCCGTCGCGTAGCCGAGTCGGTTCTGGATGTTCGCCATGTACCGGATACCCGGTTTGAAGTTTGCCGTGAGGCCGTTGATCGTCGCCGGCAGCGGCGACACATCGCCCTCGATCCCGGCTGCCCTTGCGAACTTCTGCAGAATGCTGCCGCCTTCCTCGTTCTCCTGGAAGTGTGGGAAATATCCCTGCAGATAGTTGACCGGCTCATAGCCGTTCTCAATGCGCACCCGGTTCATATCCTGGAACAGCTTGTCGTAGACCTCATGGAAAACCTTCACGGCTGCCCGCACCTTGCCGAGATCCAGATTCGGGTTTTGCTTCTCGAATTCCTGAATCGCCGCGTTCCACTCGTCAAACGCCATCCCCCCGCGCCTTTCGACACGCGGGTGCTGCTTGAGATAGTCCCGGTTGAATTCTGCTTCGCCCAGCCACTGCACCGCATAGCTCTCGGAAACGAGATTCCCCTTCCGCACCTGCCGGTCAAGCTTCAGCTCCCGGATCCTGTCCTGCTGCTCGACCAGATAATTCTTCCGCTTGCTCTCGTTTTCGTGTACGGTCCAGAAATACTTGTTGATAAAAGCATTGGCCTTCTCGTCGGAGACTTTGCCCTTCCTGGCAATATCCCGGATATTCCGCTCCATCGTCTCGCGCTGGTACTGGATCCCCATAACCTTGTCGACCCACTTGACGGCCTCGGCTTCCGTCAGCGCCTGCTCAGCAAAGTCCCGCAGCCCCTGCTTGCGCTGCGCGTTCCATGCCTTGAGCTTCAGCGCCAGCATATCATAGTCAGCCTTTGCCTCGTAGACCTTCAGGATCTGCTGCCCGTTTTCCAGCCCTGCCACATAATCCGGGCTTGTCTCCCCGCGCAGCAGCCGGTTCACGATCTTCTGGTCGGCTTCCGTCAGCAGCGTCTTGCTCTGCGCTTTCTCGACCACTCGCCTTGCGTCCTTCAGCTGTGCCCACATCTGCTTCGTTTCTTCCGCTGTCTGCGGAATAGCAAGCTTTTCTTTTGCCTTGTTCTGCGCGTCCAGATACCGCTGCGCCACGCGCAGCCCGCTCGTCAGCCGGTCGATGGATTCCGTGAAATTCGCCTGCTGCCACTTCTTGAAGCTCGCCGCCTGCTGCCCGTAGTATTCATCCAGCGTCTTCTGCACCTTCTGGATCCCGCGCGCCACATCATAGATCTGCATCAGCTGGTCGCTCGGCGCGGTAATGTCTGCCGGGAACAGCTCTGGCGCCATCTCCTGCAGCTGCTGATACGCCACGTCCACCGGCAAGCCGTCCTTGCTGATCGTCAGCGTTCCCATTGCCGCCTTCCGGAATAGATTGTAATCTGCGATATCCTGCCGGTCCGTCTCGGAAATGGAGATCTTCTGATCCCGGATGAACTTCTTGAGGTCACCGTACTGCTCAATGTACTGCTGGTCCTCTTCCACGCCCGCCTTGTAGGCCGTTTCAAAGAGATCGTTCAGCTTCGACCGGTCAAGCTGCCCGTCCGTGAAGAACGACCGCAGCGCCTCCTCGGCCATCGGCCGCAAAACCTCCCGCTTCGCCTGCCCCGGCACGCTCAGATTCTCCGCCAGTTCATTCACCAACCGGCTTTCCAGCCGCCGCACATACTGCGCCGCCTTCTCCCCCATCAGATCCCGATACCGCCCGTCCTGCGAAGAATACCGGATATCCGGGTTCGTTAGGCTGAAACTTCCGTTGTTTGCAACCGCGGACTTCACCTGCGCAGAATCAAACACAGCCCATGCCTTCACGCCGTTCTCAACCGCCTGAACCCCGTCATATCCATGCCGTTTCAGCATCTCTACCATCCCCGGCGTATTGATCACCTGCCACATGAGCTCCGGCTTCCCCGCCTGTTCCCATACGGCTTGCAGTTCGCTAGGTCTGATCTGTAGCCGCTTCGCAAGATCCACATAGTTCCCGCTGTATCCGCCGTCAGTGTTTCCAACATCCGCCGGATTCTCCACGCGAATATATGCCGGGATAATACGATCGACGTTCCCTGCGTAGATCGATGCCTCCGGCAGAATTCGCTCAACGCTGCGCGTCGCAGTGGAGTATTCTTCCGCGTACTTGATGTTTGCAGTCAGCCAGATCGGTTTCCCGCCTACATCAAACTTTGTAAATTTCGCTCCGGCACCGTGGAACACCAGCAGTGGCTCGCCTGTCGTGTTCGTTGCCTTGCTGTCTGCGAACCAATCCCGGAACGCTGCCGTCTGCGTCTTCTCCCGCTCATCAATCAGTTTCTGCATGAGCCTCGGATTCCGCAGGAAAACGGCGTCCTTAAACACACCGCGCCCGCTCCCATCGTCCAGCATCGCAGAGACGGTCTCAAGGTTCTGTTTATCCCGCTCCGACGCCTGCCGCGCGCTGGCAGAGAACCGGAACTGACTGACCGACGGCGTGTTGTCCGCCTGCGGGAGCGTCCCGTTCTCAAAATAATCCCGGATCGCTTGCAGCACCTTGTTTGCGTGCGTCCCTCTGGAAAACTCCGTGCTGGAGATCGTATTTCCCTGTGCGTCGTCAATGTCCAGAATGACCTCGCCGCGCTCCTTGCTGATAAAATCGCCGAGCGCGTCCATCTGCGCCTTCGTCGGCATGACAGCAAGATTGATGCCTCCGCTCTCAGGTGAAATGCGGATGTTTCCTTCCTGCATGAATCGCACCATGCCTCCCGTGTAGCTCCCGCCGCCATAGTCCTCGCCCAGCGCATCAATGATGTCCCTGTGATCGACACTGCGATATCCGCCGGGGCCGCCCTCGTGCCTTCCGGAGAAATCCAGCCTTGCGCCGTTTAGCAGCACATAGCCCGTCTCGCTCCACTTGTACGTCCGCCCGAAATAGTCGAGCGCGGTCTTGTCGTTCTGCTTCCGCTGCTCTGCGGACGTCTGATCTGCGCTGGCAGAGAATTTCGCCTTCCCGGTATAATCCCCCTGCGGGTTTCTCTGCTCTCCGAATTTTTGCAGCACATCTTCCGGCAAAATACTCTGGTGTGTACTGTTGACAATTTGGAGTAAATCGGATATACTAATTTTGGCAGCCTTGATAGAGTAAACTCTCTGGGACTTCGTGTCCGCCTGGCTGCTATTTTTTTGTCTTCCACTTACCGCGTGTGCGACATCGTACACCTCAACCCCAGCGATATTCCCGTTTATCTGTTCTGCTGTAACGATTGCAACAAACTCTCTCCCGCGGCTGTCCGTCACATAGGCTGCCATGGCATATGTCCCTGTTACGCCTTTTGCCTTATTGTTAAGCGCATTGATTGGTATTGCATTTTTCACGATATCCCCGATCACCACACCCATCCGTGCGTTTGTCAGCAATCTGTTCTGCTTTCCATTCAGTCCGTGTCGGATACTGCTGTTGTCAATTCGCAGCATCTTCCCTGTGTACTGGTTCCTTACAAAGATCTTTCCGTCTCGCTCTGTTCCAACGGCGCGGGCGTTTTTCATACCCTCCTGCACGACCTTTGCTGTATCGACCCGGTTGTCGGCTCCGCGTACCGCGTCGACCTCCGGCATCATGGTCACGTCCATATCCGGAAGCAATGTCAGGAAATCGTAGGTATAGACGCTTCCGTCTTCCGCAAGGTTGACGCCCTGATAGTTTTTTGTGGTCTGATCCTTCGCAGCAGACATCTTCGCCGGCGGCGCTCTCGCGCTGCCGGATTTTTTCTGCCACTGGCCGACCTCCATCTTCACGTCCGCGCGCAGCTGGTTCGTGCCGTAGTCCGTGCGGTTCATGCCGGCGTAGGTATCCGCGATGATCTCTTCGACGTAGGCGTCCGTGTCGTCGCCGTAGATCCCGGCGTATGCGTCCACATAGCTCTCGATCATCTCCTTTGTGATCTTGCCCTCGCCCAGCAGCCGCTTTTGGATCTTCGCCGCCATCTCCGGCCAGCGCTTGACAAGCAGGTGATATCCCTCGTGCTTCGCCAGCTCGAACGCAGAATACTCCTCGCTGTCCGCCCGGATGAGCACGGAGCCGTCCTCCGTCACGGCGGCATCCGCATAAAACGTCTGCCCGCCGATCTCCTGCGTCAGCTGCCCGGTGAAGAACCGCGCGTTCTGCACGCCCATCGACCGGAAGAACTTTTCCGCCGCCTGGATATCTTCGTTTCTGGCCTCTTGCCCCTTCGGCATGACGCGCACTTTTTGCGTGTTGTCCTTTCCAAAGCCGAGCGTCGAAAGTTCTACTTCATCCCAAGCCTTTGCGAGATTTCTTGCACCCTGCGCTCTCTTTCTTCCGGCGTCAGCTCTTTGCTGCTGCGCTGTGCTTTGGCGAACGCCTCCAGCCTGTCCTTCGGCACGCTGACCAGCCTGCCCGATTTGTCCTTCATCAGTAACCTCGATACTGCCATTGTTTACCCCTTTCTGCCCTGCGGCAATGCCCGCTCGATAGGCGGCTGCCGCCACGTCCTGATTCATTCCCTCGGCGTAGCGCATGGCCCGCTGCTCGCTCGCGCCGAGCCTGCCCTGCTCATAGACCTGTCCGAAGCTCTGCGCATACTGCTCCGCCGGCATGCCCGTCGTGTTCCCGTTTAGGAAATACGCCGCCGTCTGCTCGTCGTAGCCCGCTCTCTGGGCCTGCGTCTGCAGATACTGTTCCTCCTGCTGCAGCGCGGCTTCATCGAGCGCCTGCTCCGCGCCCGCCGTCTGCTGCCGGGCGTACTGCACCGGATCCAGCTCACCCATACTCTCCGTTCCTGGGATGGGTTCAAATAAGCTGTCCTGGTTATACTGCTGCTGCGCCGCCTGCTGGGCCTGCTGAACGGCCTGTACAGACTGTTGTGCGCGGCTCTGTTCCTGCTCCTGCTGATATTGCTGTGCAAGCCTCTGGCTTTCCTGCGCCGTCTCCGCCGCGCTCTTGTAGATCTGGAATGTCTTCTCGTCCGCCTCGGCCTGCGCCTGCTCCTGCCGGGCCTGTTCCTGCAGCTGCTCGAGCCGGGTCAGCGTCTCCGGCACGCGCGGCTCCTGCCCTTCGTCCACGGCCGCCTGCTGCTCCTTCGCCACCTCACGCAGCGTGTTCTCCACGGCCTTCTGCGTCACCTCGCCGCCATCGTCCACAGTCTGCTGCAGTTCCTCGGCCAGCTGGTGCGCCTTCGTGCCCTCTTCCTGCGCCATGCCATAGTCGATGACGTCCTGCACTTCGCCCGCCTCGATGACCGCTCTGGCCGTCTGTGTGACGTTTGCCTCCAAAATCACGCGGTTCACGCCCGCATACGTCCCGGACATGGCAAGGCCGGACAGGCCGCCCGCGAGGAACGAAAGGCTGTCTTCTTTTGCGAAATCTCCAACCATCGCCGCCAGCGCCTGCGCCGGCGTCCTACCCTCTGCGATATAATTTGCGTAGGCCGACATGACCTCACCCCGGTCATGCTTCGCCACCACGTCATACGCACGGTTTAGCCAGTTGGACGCGATCTCTTCCGCGCCTTCCGACGCGAACGACCGCAGTGCCTTCTCCCAAACGGCCTTGCCGCTCAGCATGTTCTCAATGATATGGCCTACGGAATACTTCTCCGTGAAGCCCTCGATCGCGCCCTCGACGATACCGTCGACCAGCGCGTCCGCGTTGGACTTGCCGTTCTGGATCCCCTCATACACGGAATCCGCCGCGACCTGCGAGCCCATCACCCAGTTCATGGTCTCCGCAACCGCATCCTTCGCCCCCGCACCGGCCACGCCGCCAAAGGTTCCCACGAGCCCCGTCGAGACCGCCATGTTGACCGCGCTGTCCAGCGCCGACGTGCCCGCCTGATAGAGGAACTGACCCGTCGGGTTCATATTCTGCATCACGCTCTGCCGAATTCCGGAGGACAGGCGCGTCGCATTGTATGCCGGGCTGTAGATGTTCGTCGGCATATCCTCGTTTTGATATCCGCCCGCCCACTTCGGCAATACGCCACGCAGCGACTCCACATTGCCCAGTGCCTTCCCCGGCGCCAGCGCCGCAGAGAACAGCGTCGCCGCAGCTTTCCCCGCGAAGGATCCGCTTCCCATCTCCTGCGCCGCCTGGTCGAGCTTCTGCGCGTTGTCGTAGTCGTCCAGCACCTTCTGCCATTCCGCCAGCCGCTTGAGCGTGTCGTCGCTGTAGCCTTTTTCGTTGAGTGCCGTCTTCGCGTCGTACTTCGCATACGCCCGCACCTGATATCCGTTCAGTTCCTGCCCGCGGTACTGCCGCAGCAAGTTCTGCTCCTCCTCGCTGAGCGCACTCATTGCGTCCTGTGCCCGCAGCAAGACGGCCTGATTGTCCGCGGCCGCCTTGCGCTCCTTCAGCGCATCGATCTCCTGCAGCGTCTCGTCGTTCTTCACATTGCCCAAGCCATACGGCAACGTGGTATCCTGTGCCTGCCCGAGGTCCGTGAAGAAATTTGCGCTCTGTTCTTTCTCCGCGGTCTGCTCCGCGTGCGCCTTCTCCAGCGCGTCGATCTGCTTTCCCAGCTCCTTCGACGTCCGCCGCATCCCGCGCAGCTGGTCCAGCTGCGCATTCTGCGCTGCCTTCGCCCGCCGGTTCTGCGCATCCACGTCCTCCCGCACCTGCTGCGTGGCCGGCGCAAAGCGCCTAGCCAGCAGTGCGCTCTGTCCCTGCAGCGCCAGCGTCCCAAGCTTCAGCCCCTGCGCCGCCTCCACGCCGCGCAGATAATTCTGGTACGTTCCGTACTGCTTCTGCATGCCAGACGACCGGCTGTATTCCTGCTGCGAGACCTTCCCGCTGATAGCCGCCCCCGCATTCTCCGTCTTCTTCTCCCCGCTCGCCCGGCCCTTCAGCGCGGCCCCCGGCTCGATCTGCGCAAGCTCCGCCTCCCGCACGGCGTTCTGGTATGCCATAAACGCTGCATACTGCTTATGCAGCGGATCGTCTACGGTCGTCTGCGTGCTCTGCGCGTTCTTCCCGTAGTCCGGGTTCGGCAGGCCGTACTTGCTCGCGATCTGGATCTGCTCCTGGTTCAGCGTGATTCTCCCGCCGCGATAGGCGGAGGGAGCCTGCTGCGTGCCGGCTCCCTGTCCGCTGCGGATGCTCTCTGCAATCCGCTTTTGTTCCTCTGTCAGAGTGATTCGTCCCATGCTGCCCTCCGTTACCGCTGCCGCAGATATGTCGCGCCGTAGTATTCCAGATACGCCTTGAACGTATTGGCCTCCAGCGCATTGTAGCCCTTGCTGTTGAGGTAGTTATCCAGCGTCCGGCTATCCAGATATACATTCGGGTTCTTTGCCCGGTACGCCTGCGCCGCTTTTGCAAGCGTGTTGTTCTTCTTGTCGCTCAGCTTGGAAGATGAACTGCTTCCGCCGCCTCCGCCGCCGGATTTCTTCGCCGCAGCCTGCTCCGCCGCCAACGCCTGCAGGTAGGCTGCGTTCTCGTTGTTTGCCTTCTGCGCCCAGTAGTCGAGCATCGTCGCCCACTGGCTCTGGTCCAGCGACCGTTCCGAGTTGTACGCGCTCCGCGCATCCGAAAGATCCGAATAATAATCGCTGACCGTATCCCGGTACCGGCCGTAGTCCGTATCTTCCCGGCCCTTCACGAGACTGTACTGGTTATAAAGGTCTGTCCCCTCATCCTGATACCGCTGATATGCCTGCTGCTGCAGCTGCGGCACAATGTCGTTGAGGTTCTGCAGATACGCATTGTACGCCTGCTGGCCCACCTGCTCACCGTATGTTGATCCATAGCCGCCCGTGAGTGCCGCCGCCTGCCCCATCGTGTCCTGCATGGCAAGCCGCCCGAGACGCTGATACTGCTCACGGTACTGCTGGTACAGAGGATCCGTCCCCATATCATAGCTGAATTTCTTCCGGTTCCGGATCTGGTCATACAGGCTCGTCAGCTCATCGTCCCAGCGCGATTGATACGCGCCCGGCTTGCTGGCCTTGACCTGCTCCAGATACGCCTGCGCTGCCTGCACGCTGCCCGACGGCGTGTACCCGCTCTCCAGCCCGTTCAGCTTACTTCTCGTGTAGTCCGATACGCCGGACATGGTGTAAGGGCTGTTCCTGGTCTGATAGCTGCCGCCGTAGTTCCTCGTCGTCTGGTTCTTGTTCACCAGCTGCGACTGGTAGCTGCCGTCCGCGTTCACGCCCGTGATGCGGTACGTGCCGCCTCCGGTCACGACCTCGTCGCCGGTCGAAAGCCCAGCCGGGGCCCTGCCGCCCGACTCTACTCGATATACGCTCATAGTCTCACCGCCTTAAAGCTTGAAATGTGTCGCGTACTGCTTCGGCATGTACGCCTGGTTGTAGGCATTGAAATATCCCTGATAGTAGCTGTTGTATTTCGCCGCCTCGTTTGCATACTTCGTCGTCTCCCCGTTGGCGTCGCAGATCTTCATCCCCAGATACCAGCGGTAGATCTCATCATACGGCCACGGGATCAGAAGCTGGGTCTCTAAGTCCACGTCCTCCCCATAGCCCGTGAACGGCTCCGGTTCCTTCTCGTGCTCGTGCGTACAGATGATATCCCGATACACGATTCCGTCCAGCTCCGACAGCCACCGGACCTTATCCGGCGTCTCGTACTGGTTCGACAGTAACCGGTCGACCGTCTCGATCGCTTCCCGAATTTTCATTTTTCCTCCTTACCAAAAGAAGGGGCATTTCTGCCCCTTCCTCTGCTTCATGCCGTCATGGGCATTCACTTGTCAGTTGTCCGCCTGCGCGCGGCGGAAAGCTTCCTCCTCCGCCATCCGCGCGTTCATCAGGACTTCATACACCGGCAGCGGGACCTGCACGTCCTTGCCCTTCGGCACCATGAACGTCCGGCCGTTCACCGCCACGAAGCGGCTCTGCTCCTCGTTCTCCTGCCCGCGGGGCAGGTAGATCGTCTTCATGACGTTCCACACGTCTTCCGGGTTTGCCTGTACAGCCGCCGCGGCGGTCTCTTTCGTTGCCATGCTATGTGCTCCTTTCTCAGTTGGCCTCGTCCGTGCCGGAATATGCGCTGCAGCTCTCCACGCGGACCATGCGGTCCTCGTACAGCAGCTTCGCCGCCATCTCGGCCTTGTAGCCGACGGTCGAGAACTGGTTCAGCGGGCCGCCGATCTCGTCCTTGCCCTTGACGATCATCTCAAGATTGCCGCCCTCCGGGTCGATCATCTTGTATGCGTCCTTGCCGAGGAACAGCGTCGCGTACACGCTGTAGTAGGTCGCAGGAGGCGAGCCGCTGTCGCCGGCCGCGCTCTTGACCGGGCAGGTCGAGTTGTTGAAGATCTTCGCTTCCGTCGTCTCGACGAAGCGCACGCCGTGCAGCTCGCCGATCTCACCCGAGAACAACGGCGTGACGTCTGCATACTTGTGTGCCTCGACCCATGCGTCCGAGGACCGCAGGTCGTATGCGACCGACGGGTGGATGATGGCGACGTACTTTCCGTCGATCTTCGGAGCCTTCATCTTCTTCAGCGTCGTCACGGCCTTGTTGACCTCGTCCGGCGTCAGCTTCGCCGTCAGGTCGAGGCCTGCGCGGCTGGTGACTGCCGTATGCGCGCCGCCCGCTGCGACCTTGTCGCAGTACTGCACGTTCGAGCCTGCCACGACCGCGTCGCGCACGCGCTTATCGATGGACGTGCCGGCGGAAGCGCCGAGTTCTTCGGTCGCACCCAGGATGACGTTGTCCAGCGCATGCAGCTCCAGCTGGTCGGAGACCGTCACGTACAGGCCGATCTGCTTGATCGCGCCGATCGTGCTGGTCTGGCCCATCTTCTGGCCGGTCGGGATGACGCCTTCGGTCAGCTCCTCCGCGTCCTTCAGCGTGTTCCACTTGCGCCACTCGACGGTCTTTCCGTGGTTGCGCGGCAGCGCCTGACGGCCTGCCAGCTGCGCATGCACGAGGTTCGGCCGTGCGTTCTCGAGCAGCTGCGTGTCGTAGAACGTCTTCATGGTCGGCGCGAGCGTGTCGTTGCCGCTGAATGCGGTCGTCTGACCGGTGCCTGCGTTTACGTAGTTGCCGGTCGCGTTGACGAGCGTACCGGCGTCAGCAAAAAACTGAAATCCGACTTTGGATTCAAACATAGCTTCTTATCTCCTTTCTCAGGGGATCACTCGTTCCCCTCTTGCCGCGCGGCGGCGCATGTCCTCCACCTCCGCGCGTGACCAGTGTGTTTTCATCGGGACGTTCTCTCCGCCCGCAGCGCCGGAGCCGATCTCCTGCGGCCTTGCGCCCTGCGCCTGGATGGTCCGCATGACGTTCTCCCGCGCCTGGTTCGCCACCAGCTGCGCCTGCGCCTGTGCGATCTCCTGCTGGTGGATGACCTCATAGGCCGTCTTCGGCGGCACGCCCGCGCCCATGAGCCGCGCAAAATCCGGGTTCTGCATCTCGGTCTCAAAGTCCGCGCCGTACCGCGCCGTTACATCCCGGGCAAAGTCTGCCTGGATCCCGGCAAAGGCTTCTCGCATCTGGTACTCCTGCAGCTGCCGCCGCATGGCCGTATTCTCGGCCCGGCCCGCGTACTCCTTTTTGAGCGCGTCCGTCGTCGTGCCCTTCTCCATGGCCTCCGCGCTATAAAGCCGCTCGTCAGCGGAAAAGCGCTGTGCCAGTGCTGCGAAGTCCGTCTTCCGCGGGTCCGACGTGTCGATCCCATAGAGCGCGCCCAGCTGGTCGATGATCGGCGCCATCGCCTCGGCCTGCCCCTTGTACTGGTTCAGCCCGCGCACGCGCTGCTTTACGACCTTCTGCACCGCAGAATCAAAGTCCTGCTTGTAGCGGCCCCGGATCAGACTGTCAAACGTTTCTTCCTGTGTACCCTGTCCCTGAGCGTCGGGGACGTTGACCGGCTGCTGCTGCACCTGCGCCTGTGCGGCTGCCTCCTGCCCGCTCTGCTGACCGGCGGCGTCAGCTGCGTTCGTCTGAACGCTTACGCCCGTGAATTCGCCTTCCATGCTGTAAATTCCTTTCTGGCGTTTATTCTAAAATCATCGTAGCACAAACTTTTCAGAGTTTCACCCCACGCGGATCAAGTCGGCTGTGCACTTTCTTCCGACTTTTTGCGCGCATTCTCCACGATCTTCGGCTCCTGCGTCTCGCCGGTGTTGATCTCCGGCTTCTCCGCTGCCGCGGCGCTCGCCTGCGGGACTGCCTGTCCGCCCTCCTGCAGGATCTGCTGCGCCAGCCCCTCACCCATGACCGGATCGTACCGGTCTGCCAACGCCAGCGCCAGCTGCTGCCACTCGACCAGCCGCTGCTGCAGGTCCGCGTTCTCCTGGACCTTCTGGATGATTGAGTCCTTCCCGTCAAAGTCCATCATGTCCAGCGTTGCAAGCGTCTGGT
>CEAR01055737.1_pt1 | contig 13793 bp, 10 predicted proteins | sample 557461 | NCBI WGS metagenome assembly CEAR01 (sample SAMEA3182075, study PRJEB8094) | gut metagenome | biome: human; feature: gut; material: Stool; isolation source: human stools | place: Canada | collected 2012-03-14
GCGCCGAGTTCTTCCGCTTTCATCCTGTTTCCTCCTTAGTTTCCCCGATTTTTCCGCAATATTGCTATGCAAAAGCATAGCAATATTCAGAAATGTGCCATTTCCTCGCCCCTGCGGGGCAACCGGAAATGATGCACAAAAACTTCATGCACCGCATCTGCACATTTTCGCGGTGCCCATACATGAAGTTTTATACCATATAAAATACCGGAACACAAGCGCCGCCCGGCGCATAGGGTTTTGCGAGGTGATCGTATGCAGATCTATGTGGTAAAGCCCGGCGATACGCTGTATTCCATCGGCCGGACGCTTTCTCTCGCGCCGGGGTTCCTCGCGCGCTACAACGGCCTGCAGGAGCCGTACCGGCTGGCCGTGGGGCAGAGCCTGCTGGCCCTGTACCCGGAAAAGGCCGTGACCGTCCGGGCCGGGGATACGCTTTCGTCCATTGCGGCCTCGGCCGGGACGGATGTGCTGTCTTTATTCCGGATGAATCCGAACCTGTCCGGCTCCGACCGGATCTATCCGGGGCAGGTCCTCGTGACGCAGCTGGAGCAGAACCGGACGCGCAGCGCGTTCGTCGCTGGGTACGCGTATCCGTATGTGCAGGAATCCGTCCTGCGCGGTATCCTGCCGTTTACCGGTGCGCTGATGCCGTTTACCTACGGCTTCACGCCGGAGGGTGCGCTCGTGCCGATGGATGACGAGCGGCTGCTGGCTCTGGCAGAGGACTACGGCGTGCGCCCGTTCCTGCACCTGTCAACACTGACGGCAGCAGGAACGTTTTCCGCCGCACAGGCGGCGGTTGTGCTGCGAAGCGAAACGCTCCAGCGGACGCTTGCCGAGGCGGCGCTTCAGAAAATGCAGGAAAAAGGCTATCAGGGGCTGGACGTAGACTTTGAATATCTGGGCCAGGAACTGGCGGAAGCGTATGCGCAGTTCCTTACACTCCTGCACGAGCGTCTTGCCCCTTACGGCTTGCCGCTCATTGCCGCCCTTGCTCCCAAAACCTCTGCCGACCAGCCCGGCACGCTCTACGAGGGCCACGACTACGCCGCCGTCGCCTCCGCTTGCGACGCGGTGCTGCTGATGACGTATGAATGGGGCTACACCTATGGTCCGCCGATGGCGGTGGCGCCGATTGGGGCGGTGCAGCGGGTGGTGGAGTTTGCGCTGACGCAGATGGACGCCGCCAAGATCCTGCTGGGCTTTCCGAACTACGCCTATGACTGGACACTGCCATTCACCGCGGGCGCGACGCGGGCGCAGTCGATCGGCAATGAGGCTGCGCCGCTGCTCGCCGCGCAGTACGGCGCCGAGATCCAGTTCGACACGCAGTCGCAGACGCCGTATTTCACGTATCTCGACGAAGCCGGGCAGCCGCACGAGGTCTGGTTCGAGGACGTGCGCAGCGCGCAGGCGAAGTTCGCGCTTCTGCCGGAATACGGACTTCTGGGGCTCGGCTACTGGAACTTCATGCGGCCGTTTACGGCCGGATTCAGCCTGCAGAACTACCTGTTTACAGCCTCCGGGCTGGGTTGACAAATTCCGGGCGGTGCAATATCATAGAAAACATCGAAAGAAAATCATCCAAAAGGGGAGAATCTTCCATGTCTGCATCCAAGGTCTTTTTTACTGATTTCCGCTGCCGTCTGGGCGTCAGCCAGCTCGACAAGCTCCGGAAGCTGCTGGAAAAATCGGAGTTCTCAAAGATCGATTTTGACGGCAAATTCGTCGCCATCAAGCTGCATTTCGGCGAGCTCGGCAATCTGTCGTTCCTGCGCGCCAACTATGCCAAGGTCGTCGCCGACTTCGTCAAGGAGCGCGGCGGCAAGCCCTTCCTCACCGACTGCAACACGCTCTACGTCGGCAGCCGCAAAAACGCGCTGGAGCACATGGATACCGCGTATCTCAACGGCTATTCCCCGTTCTCCACCGGCTGTCACGTCATCATCGCCGACGGGCTCAAGGGCTCGGACGATATCGAGGTCCCGGTCGTGGGCGGCGAATACTGCAAGACCGCACGCATCGGCCGCGCCGTGATGGACGCCGATATCTTCATCTCGCTGGCGCATTTCAAGGGTCATGAGCATGCGGGCTTCGGCGGCGCGCTCAAGAACATCGGCATGGGCTGCGGCTCGCGCGCGGGCAAGATGGCCATGCACGCCGACGGCAAGCCGTATGTGCAGACCGATCTTTGCGTCGGCTGCGGTGCGTGCGCGAAGATCTGCGCCCACAATGGCCCGCGGATCGTGGACAAAAAGTGCCATATCGACCATGACGCCTGCGCCGGCTGCGGCCGCTGCATCGCGATCTGTCCCAAGGACGCCATCCGGCCGGGCCTTGACTCGAGCGAGAAGATCCTCAACTGTAAGATCACCGAGTACGCCAAGGCCGTATTGGACGGGCGCCCGAGCTACTGCATCAACATCGTCCGCGACATCTCGCCCAACTGCGACTGCCACGCGGAAAACGACGTGCCCATCGTCCCCGACGTCGGCATGTTTGCCTCCGCCGACCCGGTCGCCCTGGATCTGGCCTGCGCCGAGGCTGTCAACCGCCAGCCCGTCATGCCGAACTGCGCCATCACGGACCTGCAGCTCGAGCACGACTGCGACCGCTTCCACGCCGCGCATGACAACACGCACTGGCAGGACATGATCGAGCACGGCAAAAAGCTCGGGCTCGGCTCCGACGAATATGAGATCGTGAACATCCACTGAACATCGCGCGCAAGCGGGCGGGCCCAGCCGGGTCCGCCCGCGTTTTCTGCACAAAAACGGCGTGATTTGCCAGCAATATCCGGATTTTACCGGACTTCATTACAGTTTTGTTACAAAAGCTCCCATTGTATTGCAATCTTGCCAGCCGCCGCTTATACTGGGTGCAACGATTCTTTATGGGGAAACTGACCGCTTTGTCATTTTCCCGGCCGGAAGGAGGCTGACGTCTTGAAAAAGTTTCTCTGTCTGCTGCTTGCGGCTGTGCTTGCGGGGCTGCTGATCCTGCCCTGCGCCGCGGCCGAGCCCACAGACTTTACCGACCGGAGCACGATCCGGAACTACAACGCCGTGCGGATGCTCGCCGACCTCGGTCTCGTCGCCGGCTATTCGGACGGCAGCTTCGGCCCGGACAAGCTGATCCGCCGCGAAGAGGTCGCCAAGCTCATGGCCCTGCTCGCCGACGCGGACGCCGAGGCGCAGGGGCAGAATGCCCCCGTCCCGTTCTATGACGTATCCGAGTCCTGGGCGCTGCCGTTCATCGCCTACTGCGCGCAGAACGAGATCGTCGCCGGCAGCAGCGGCCGCTTCCGCCCCGCCGATCATGTGACGCTGCGGGAGCTGGCAAAGATGCTGCTCGTCCTGCTCGGGGAAGACAGCGCGCGCTATGTCGGCGCGGGCTGGGCGCAGAACGTCGACCAGGACGCATTTGAAAAGGGCATCTACGCGGGTCTGACCGCCGGATATGAAGAAGACGCCACGCGCGACAATGCGTGCCTGCTCATCTACAACGCCACGCTCTGCCCGAAGGTGGCCAACGCCAGTGAGAACAGTGTGCAGCGCTACGTGCTCGACGCGCTGATGAACCCGATGTCGTATCTTGAGATCCGCTTCGGCCTGACCCGCTATACCGCGACGCTGACCGGCAATGAGTGCGCCGATCTGACCGGCTCCTCTCCCCTGCCCGCCGGGACGAGCAAGCTCGCCGGACACAAGGCGTTCCAGGTCTCAACAGACCTGAGTCTGCTCGGCCGCAGCGTCGATATCTACGTGAAGGACGGGAAGGTCTTCGGCGTGCCCTGCTACGCGGTCGACGAGATCTACTACACCTTTGCCGATGCTTCGCAGCTCAAGGAGATCTGCCAGGGCGGCGGCTTCCGGCTGACGGACGAGACGGAGTACTATTACAACTACGCCCGCTCGTCCAAGGAGATCCTGAACGCCGTGACCGCCAACGACAAGATCACCGTGATCGACCATGACGGCGACAATGCCTTCGACGTCGTCCTCGTGACGACCAGCCGTCCGGCGACCGTCACCGCGACGAGCCCCCTGACCGTCGACGTTGGCGGCCAGAGCTACGAGGTGCAGGCCTTCAGCCAGGCAGACACGTTCGCCGTGGGCGACGCGGTCTACTACAGCCAGGTCTGCGGCAGCGGCTACATCCGCCGGTTGAACGGATAATAAGAATTACGGATACGCCTGCCTGGCGTATCCGTTTTTTATGCTTTGGGCAGACCCGGTTGCAAATCGGGCGGAATTGTGGTAAATTTAGAAAAAAGACACGGGAATTTCTCCGGCTGCGGGATGCGCCGGGTTTCCCTGAGCTGAGGTGATCACATGAAACGGCTGCTGCTTCTGCTGGCCTGCCTTCTGGCGCTCTGTACGACGGTGGTCGCGGCGGAGCCCGCCATTTCCGATATGAAAACCGACTGCACACTGACCGGCAGCGGCACGTGCCAGGTCACGCAGACCTTCACCATGGAGATCGACGGCGCGCAGACGCAGCTGCGCTTCCCGCTCGTCCCGGGCGCGAAGAAGGCCTCCGTCGCCGGCTACGACGCGCAGAAGCAGGCCGACGGCGACTGCCCGGTGCTCGTGCTGAGCGACGCGGCGGGCTTCACCGGCACGCGGTCGTTCACGGTTTTGTACACAGTCTCCGGCCTCGTCAGCGAGGCCGACGGCGTGCAGACGCTGCAGTTGCCGCTGCTGAGCGCGAAATGGGCCTACCCCATCAGCCGGTATCAGTTCACCGTGACCATGCCGAAGCCGTTTGAGGGCTACCCCGCCTTCGTCAGCGGGTATTACAGCGACGTGATCTCGGACTATATCGATCTGGACGTATCCGAATCGCTCATCAGCGGTACGATCGCCACCGGGCTCAAGGACCATGAGTCGCTGGACATGACGCTGACGCTCGACAAGAGCTATTTTTCGGGCGCATACACCGCGCTCTCCTTCAGCTGGGTCGGCATGGCCGTCATCGTGGCGCTGCTGGCGCTGGCGTTCGGCTACTGGTTCGTCACGCTGCGCAGCGCACCCATCCGCACCTCGACGCGGAGGCTCCCGCCGGACGCGGCGCTGCCGTGCGATATGCCGTTTCTGGTCGGCGGCGGGCCGATCCAGTTCAACATGCTGGTCTGCCACTGGGCGAGCCTCGGGTATCTGACGATCTTCTGCGGGAAAAACGGCCGCGTCGCGCTGCGCCGCCGCGTGGACATGGGCAATGAGCGCCGCCCGGCAGAGGTGCGGCTGTTCCAGATGCTGTTTTCGCAGGGCGACGTGTGCGAGGGCGCGAGCCTTTTGTACAAGCGCACGGCGGAAAAGGCGGACGCGGTGCTGCGGCGCTACTGGGTCCGCAAGCTCTACCGCAAGTCGAGCGGCAATCCGCTCCTCGCGCGGGCCTTCGGTCTGCTTGCAGGCGCACTGGCTGCGGCCGAGGCGGCAAGTCCGCTGCTGCCCGCGGGCTTTGTACGCTGGCTGCTGCTGATCGCCGCGTTTTTGATCGGCGGCGCGCTGAGCGCCGTGCTCCTGCATGCGCCGTCGGCGTATTATCAAGGGAAAAAGCTGTTTGTGGCGCTCGCGGCGCTGGCCGCGGTGGCGCTTCTGACGCTCGCGCAGTTCGGCGAGGGTCTGCTCGCCGTGCTGCTCGTGATCGTGTGTCTGGTGCTGCTCGGGCTTCTGACGCTCCACGGCGGCAGGCGGACGGCCTTCGGCGACGAGATCGTCACGCAGGCGATGAGCTACCGCCGCTTCCTGCGCCGCGTCACGCAGAGCCAGCTGCTCTCGCGGCTCGCGCAGGACAGCCAGTATTTCTACCGCATCCTCCCCTACGCCGAGGCCATCGGGCTCGGCGCGGGTCTGGCCCGGACGCTCGGCAATACGGAGCTCGAGCAGTGCGACTGGTATCAGGAGCAGCAGCCCCTGCCGCGCACGGCCGCCGGGTTCTACAGTCACCTGCAGGAGGCGCTGGCCCTGCTGGAGCTTTCGATCCGGAAATAAAAAGAGACGAAAAGCGCCTGCCGCAGCAGCGGCAGGCGCTTTTTTCATGCAATTACTGCTCCATACGCGGGCAGCAGCGGACGTATTCGTAGAACTGCGCGTTTGTCGCCTCCATATACGGCGTGACCCAGAGCGTGCCGACGCCGAGGCACAGGGAACCCACGATGATCCAGCCGAGGAAGCTCAGATCCAGCACGAACTTTTCCCACTTGTGGCCGTCCATCAGCTGGCGGCTCTCATCGATGCAGGCCTTCCAGCCGTAGTCGGGGTGGTCGAGCTTGATATAATAGGCCATGGAATAGGCATACATCTTGACGATGCCGGGGATGACGAACAGCAGCGACCACAGGAAAGTAAAGAGCGACGTCATGAGGCCGATGAGGAACGTCCCGCCGAAATCATCCTGGAAGCCGCGGAACATGTCGCCCAGCTGCACCGGCTGGTGATCCCGCGCCTGCTTGAGGAAAATAAAGGCCATGCCGTATTCCAGCGGCCCGACCACGATCAGTGCGCCGATGCCGGGCAAGATCCCCGCGGCTGCCGATTCCATCAGGCCGATCAGCAGGCACACCGCCAGCCCCATCATCCACAGGTTCTGGAAGATCCCGCCGCCGAGCTGCGCCCGCGCCCGGGCTTTTAATTCTGCACGATCCATAAAAACACGATCCTTTCTGTCATTTCCACGTTTTCGGTTTTCTTTCTTCCGGCTTCCAACATTATACGGTATGCGCGCGGAAATTGCAAGAGAACCGGCCGCGGCCCGCGCTCAGATCCCGTCCGGCACGCCCGCCAGACACAGCGGCAGCTCCAGCCCGTTTTCCTCCAGCAGCGTCCGGTCACGCAGGATCTCCCCTGCCGCGCCGTCGGCGGCCAGACGCCCGCCGGCAAGCAGCAGCACGCGGCTGCAGGTCTCCAGCACCAGATCGAGGTCGTGCGAGGCGATGAGCTTCGTCTCCGGCCGCTGCCGCAGGACGCGGATGAGCGTGCGGCGGTTGCGCGGGTCGAGCGCGGTGGACGGCTCGTCCATCAGCAGCATCTGCGGCTGCATGGCGAGGATGGTTGCGACGGCGGCCATCCGCTTTTCGCCGCCGGACATTTTATGGTTGTGCCGGTCGCGGAGATATTCCATGTGCAGCTCCGCGAGCGTTTCTTCCGCCCGCTGTTCGGCGGCGGCGCGGCTCAGGCCGTAGTTCATGGGGCCGAAGACCATATCGTCGAGCACGGCGGGCATGAACATCTGGTTGTCGGCGTCCTGCAGCACATAGCCGAGCTTCCGGCGCACCTCCGGGAGGGTCTTCCGCATGACCGGGATGCCGTCCACGGTGATGCTGCCCGTATAGGGAAGCAGGCCGAGCGCGGCCTTCATGAGCGTGGATTTACCCGCGCCGTTGGCACCGATGAGCCCGACCTGCTCGCCGCTGCGGACCTGAAACGACAGCTCCCGCAAAACCGGCGTATCGCCGTAGAATACACAGACATGATCAAAAACCAGCATCATCTTCGCCTCTTTTCAGACAAATAGGGAGCCCGCGAGCGCGGACAGATCGACCAGCCACGGCAGCAGCATCAGCGCCGGGCACAAGATCGCATACGGCCAGGACGTGGCCGAGCCTCTGCGGCGGACGGCGTAGGAGAAGTCCCCGCAGAAGCCGCGCAGCTCCATGCTCTCATACAGCGCCTCCGCCCGGTCCATGCTGCGTAGCAGCAGCTGACCGAGGAACGAGCCCCAGGCGGAGATATGCACGCCCTTCTGCCCCGGCGCGCGGAGGCTGTAGGCCTCCTGCATGACGGAGACCTCCGAGAGCAGGACCCCGATATACCGGAACGTCAGCAGCAGCAGGCTCGTGATCGTCTTCGGCAGGTGCAGCTGCCGAAGGGCGCGGCAGATCTCCTCGATCGTCGTGGTGGCCATGAGCAGGAACGACGCGAGCAGGCAGAAAACGCCCTTCATCACCAGCGTCAGCATTGAGACGACGCCGCCGGAGACGGCAAGCGTACCGAGCTGCGCCACGATCTGCCGGTCAAAAATCGGATTGAGCAGCCCCACCGCGCACACCAGCGGCAGCACGAGCCGCAGCTTCTGAAAGCAGGTGCGCAGGGCGATGCCCGCGAGCTGATAGCCCGCGACCGGGAACAGTGCCATCCACACGAGGGCTGTCAGCCGGTAACGCGGGAAGGAGACGACGACGGCCAGATAAAAAATCGTCACAAACAGCTTGGACAGGGGGCTCAGCCGGTGCAGGAACGAATCCTGCGCGGCCAGATCATCCATGGCCCGCAGCTCCCGCCCGGCCCGTTCCGCCTGATTCATCTGTCCGCCTCCTTCCGAAAACACGAATTGCGGCAAGCCGGAGGGCTTGCCGCGGGGAATGTTTATTTTTCGCGCCCGCGAAACGCGGGCCACCCCAAGGCTCCCTTGTGTAAAGGGAGCTGTCAGCCGCAGGCTGACTGAGTGATTGATGGTCGCAGATTTGCGATAAAACCCAAACCGCAAATTCAGTTTGCGGTTTGGAAAGGAAGAAATGAGCACAGAGGAAAACAGACGTCGCTTGCGGCGGCTCGTTCCGTCGTGGTCATTTCTGACGCGCCTCCGGCGGCCCTATCTTTTCCCTTGCGCGGGAAAAGATAGGGGAGAAAAGGGCGCTTGGACGCGTTTGGTGCATGCTGCCTCTTAATTCAGGTGAGGCCCAATGTTTTCAGGCTTCGTTCCACTCGGAAGTCACCTCACGAGCGTCTTGGTACGCGCCGCCTGATACGGTGGGTATCAAATTTGCAGCTAGTTGCCTTAGAACGACTGCCGTCAATAGAACGTGCAGCCGAAATTTTGATAGACCTTACCTTCTTGCGGGGCACCAAGGCTCCCCTGAAAGGGGAGCTGGCAGCCGCAAGGCTGACTGAGAGGTGGATGCAAATTTGCTGCAACCTCTCCGTCTCGGCTTCGCCGAGCCACCTCCCCTTTCAGGGGAGGCTTTGGACTGCGTGCGGGTTATTTTACCCCGCTGAAGCCTGCTTTTTTCCTGATCTCTTTCTTGCGGTGCGGCCGGCGAGGCTGATGATGGCGGCGAGGGCGGCGACCAGGGCGCAGCCGACGAGGCCGGAGACGGAGGTGCCTGCGGCGCTGTCACTGCCGGCGAAGTTATAATCCGGCAGCAGGGACGTCTTTTCCTGCACGGCGGCCGCCTTTTCCGCGGCGGCGCTTTCAGCGCCGTAGGCTTCTTCATCGAGACCCATGTTGGCCGAATACCCGGCCTCTTCATTGCCGAACAGCGACCATTCCAGCCCGTCGGGGTTGGAGCTTGCCAGCAGCGACAGGCCGCCGCCGATGACCAGCGCCGCGGCAGCCAGGATTGCCAGCGCGGCTCTGCGCGAGCAGCGGTTTTTCGCGCCGGAAGCGGACGCGCACTGCAGCAGCTCCGGCCGCGTCTGGTAGACGAACAGCAGGACTGCCGCCGTGATGCCGCCCTCGACCAGGCCGATGGCCAGATGGATCGGCTGCATCAGCGCCGCGAACGCGCCGAACGGCAGAGCCGTGATGCCGGAGAGCGACGTCTCCACCACGACGGAGAACGCGCCGAGCTGCAGCGTCACGACGCAGCCAAGGACCGACGCCAGCACCAGCTTCGTCCGGCCCTTACCGGAGAGGAGCTTGCCCTGCATGAGCGGCCGGTAGATGAGGAAATAGCCCACGAAGCAGCCGTAGAACGCCATATTCCACACGTTTGCCCCCAGCGCCAGCAGACCGCCGTCGGCGAAGAACAGCGCCTGGATGGCGAGGATCACGATCATCGACAAAAATCCCGCCCAGGGCCCGAGGATGGCGCTCAGCAGCATGCCGCCGCAGAGGTGGCCGGACGAGCCGGTGCCGGGAATGGTATAGTTGATCATCTGGCCCGCGAAGACGAGCGCGGACATGACGGCCATCGTCGGCAGCTTTTTCTTTGCAAGCTCCGGCGCGGCGGCCTCTTCCTTGTGGAGCTGGACCAGCGAAACGCCCGCCGCGGCCGCGGAGGCCGCGTACATTGTGACGGCCACTGCCGGGGATACCAGCGCGTCAGCCATGTGCATAGAGATTTCCTCCTGAAAGTTTTCTTGTTGCTACTATACCGGACCCATCGGCCCGGCGCAAGCTCCCCCCCCGGGGATACCGGGCGCAAAAAATCTCCGCGGGGGTGCGTCAAACAATACAAATCGCAGGGAGCAAATTTGTGGAAGACTACCGAAAAAACAAAAATCGCAAGATTGTCGGGTGAAAAAAGCAAACGGGGCGTTGAATAAACGCCGCATTTCGCTATCATGGAGGTACAGGGCAGCGGTTTTCTGACAAAAGCTGCCCGACGGCAAAAGCATATCTGTACCACGTGTACGACCATACGAACAAGTCAAACAGGAGGATTTTACTATGGCTACTTTCCGCTTCACCGCAGGCCCGTGGAACATCCATGAGGGCAACGAGACCTTTGGCCCCGGCCATCGCAAGAGCATTCCGCTGGAAGAGAAAATGAAGAAATATGCCGAGATCGGCCTGGCCGGCATGCAGTTCCATGACGACGACGCAGTTCCCGACATGAACAACATGACCGAGAAGCAGATCATCGACTACGCCAAGGACGTCAAGGCGATGCTCGACAAGTACGGTCTGTTCGCAGAGTTCGTCGCTCCGCGTCTGTGGTTCGACAAGCGCACGAATGACGGCGGCTTCACCGCTTCCCGCAAGGAAGACCGCGAATTCGCCCAGTGGCGTGCCCGCCGCTCCTGCGATATCGCCAAGGCGCTCGGCACCAAGAAGATCCAGCTGTGGCTGGCCCGTGAAGGCACCCTGTGTGCTGAAGGCAAGAACCCCGTCGAGATGACCCTCCAGCTGCGCGACGCGTTCAACGACATCCTGACCTATCGTGACGATGCGCTGATCCTTGTCGAGCCGAAGCCCAATGAGCCCATCGACCGCTCCATCTGCGGCACTGCCGGCCACGCTCTGGCTGTCGGCGCTTACACCGTCGATCCGAACCGTGTCGGCCTGTGCATCGAATCCGCGCACTCCATCCTCGCCGGCCTCGATCCCGCCAACGACATGGGCTTCGCGCTGGCTCTCAACAAGCTGTGGGGCGTCCATCTGAACGACCAGAACGGCTGCCGTTACGACCAGGACAAGTCCTTCGGCGTCGACAACCTGCGCAACGCCTTCAACCAGGTCAAGGTCCTGTACGAAAACAACTACGGCGACCGCGGCAACTTCGAATGCGTCGGTCTTGACGTCAAGGCCATGCGTACCCAGCCCGATGAGGACTGCTATCGTCACCTCATCAACTCCAAGCGCATCTTTGAGCTGCTGCTGGACAAGGTCAAGCACTTTGACTATGAGTTCCAGGCTGCCTGCGTCAAGGAGCAGAACTTCGAGAAGCTCGAAATGTACGTCATGGAGCTCCTCATGGGCATCAAGTAAGACCCTCTCCAAACTGCATACAAAAAGCCCCCGGACCTGTGTCCGGGGGCTTTTTGCGCGTCAAAAACGGCGGACGCAATCGCGTCCGCCGTTTTGATGACCGGGAGGAAGAAACAATGAAGAAATACAGGGAGGAGAAAAGCCGGTCAGGAAGTGGGCTATTTTATGCTCAGCCGCCGAAGCCGAAGCCGAACGGCCAGCTGCCGAAGCTGTCGCCGGACTGCCCGTTGGACTGGCCGCCGTACTGGCCGTCATACGGGTTCTGGGACTGCGGCTGCTGGGTCTCGTCCACTGTCTGCGTGGGCAGCGCGTCGGTCTTCTGCTCACCGACGGTCAGGGTGAGGGTCACGGTCTGGCCCTGACGGTAGACCGTCAGCTCCAGCGTATCGCCTGCGGAGGCGGCCTTCACGAGCTTGACCAGATCGTTGCTGCCGGTGATGGCTTCGCCGTTCACGGTGGTAATAATGTCATTTTCCTGCAGACCGGCTTCTGCGGCCGGGCCGTTTTCCGTCACGGAGCGGACAGCCGCGCCCTGCGGCAGGCCGTAGCTCTGGCTTTCGGCGGAGACGTCGGAGACGGTCACGCCGATGTAGGGCTTGACGATATAGCCGTTGGTGATGATCGACTCAAAGATCGAGCGGACCTGGTCGATCGGGATGGCGAAGCCGATGTTGTCGATCGAGGCCTCGGAAGAGGCGCTCGAGGAGGAATACTTGGCGTTGGTGATGCCGATGACCTCGCCGTAGAGGTTAAAGAGTGCGCCGCCGGAGTTTCCGGAGTTGATGGCGCAGTCGGTCTGGATGAGGTTCATGGTCGAGCCGGTGGAGAAGGTGACGGGGCGGTCCAGTGCGCTGACGACACCGGTCGTCAGGGAGAACGTCAGCTCGCCCAGCGGGTTGCCGATGGCGACGACGCTGTCGCCGACGTTCAGCGTATCCGAGTCGCCGAGCACGACGGGGGCGAGGTCGGTCGCGTCGATCTTCAGGACGGCAATGTCGTTGCTCTCGTCGTAGCCGATGAGCTGCGCGTCATAGCTCGTGCCGTCATAGGTGGTGACCTTGATGGAATCCGAGGACTCCACGACGTGGTAGTTCGTCAGGATGTAGCCGTCGGCCGTCAGGATAAAGCCGGAACCGGCCGCGGCGCCTGTGGTCTGGTAGCCGAAGTAGTTGGTGGTGATGGAGGTCGTGATGCCGACGGTGGAGTTGACGTTCTGGGCGTAGACCTCACTCGGCGTCAGGACCTTGCTGGTGTCGATGGACGCGACCTGCAGGGCCGCGGTCTGGCGCTGGCCCTCGAGCATGACGGAGGCGTCGGACGAAGCGGAGGAGACGGAATTGGAGGCGGGCGCGGACTGCTTCTGCATCAGCGCCGCTGCGCCGAAGCCGGAGCCGCCGCCGACCAGCGCGCACGCCAGCAGCAGCGCGACGACCTTCGCGGCCTTGCCGCCCTTCTTCTTTGCTTCCGGCGCCGGGGAAGACGGCTGCTGCGGAGCGGCCTGCCAGGTCTGCTGCGCGGTCTGCTGCTGGGCCGCCTGCCAGGTCTGCTGTTCGGTCTGCTGATTTTCGACCGGGTCGGTATGGATCTCATGTTCAGGATAGAATTCTTCAGACATATCGATGATCTCCTTTTTTCGTGCAGCGGCTGCGCTGCGCGTTTGGTTCTTTGTTTTTGTGCTTTCAGCATACCGCATAATTCTGAAATCATCCTGAAAAATATGAGAACGAATTGTAAAGAAAACATGAAAGAATTTCAGCTTCCTTTCAGGAAGGAGGGATAGTATAATGGTGTTGATTCTTTCTGACGCACCTCCGGCCGCGCGAACCCCTTGGCTCCCCTTTCTGGGGCCGATTCCCCCTATCAGGGGGAAATGTCCCGAAGGGACAAAAGGGGTAGGGATGCTGGCAGCCGAAGGCTGACTGAGAGGTTGTCGCAGATTTGCATAGAAAAAATCCAAACCGCAAATTCAGTTTGCGGTTTGGAAAGGAAGAAATGAGCACAGAGGATAAGAGACGTCGCTTGCGGCGGCTCGTTCCGTCGTGGTCATTTCTGACGCGCCTCCGGCGGCCCTATCTTTTCCCTTGCGCGGGAAAAGATAGGGGAGAAAAGGGCGCTTAGGGGTACGGGGTGCATTCTGCATCTGATTTTAGGCAAAGCCCTATTTTTCGGGCGTCATTCCACACGATAGTCACCTCACGGGCGTCTTACTACGCGCCGCCTGATACGGGGGTGCCAAATTTGATACTGGTTGCCTCAGAACAGCTGCCATCAATAGAAGGTGCGGTGGAAATTTTGATGGATGTTGCCTTCTTGCTGGGACCTTGTAGGGGCGGGGCTCTGCTCCGCCCCTACAG
>CEAR01011511.1_pt1 | contig 13738 bp, 9 predicted proteins | sample 557461 | NCBI WGS metagenome assembly CEAR01 (sample SAMEA3182075, study PRJEB8094) | gut metagenome | biome: human; feature: gut; material: Stool; isolation source: human stools | place: Canada | collected 2012-03-14
GACAGGGAGGTTAAAGATATCGAGAATAAGATTGAAAAGCAGAAAAAGGCGCTTGAAAGATACAGGGCGCAGCTTGAAGCTAAATTCGCTTCCATGGATATTCTGATCGCTAACATGCAGCAGCAATACTCATCATTCCTTACGACTTAAATATTCTTTAGTTTTTATACGGATTTCATTATCTATTGCAAAAATCTCGTCTAAAGAAGGATTTTTTACAACATCGTGAGTTTCCATCATTTTCTCAACAGCACTAATTATATCAAAAAGCTTAATTTTTCCTGCTAAAAACTCAAATACAGCTTCTTCGTTTGCAGCATTTAAACAAACTGTAGAAGAGCCGCCAGTTTTTCCGGCTTCATAAGCTAAGTTTAGTGCTTTAAATTTATTCCAATCTGGTTTTTCAAAATCCAATCTTGCAGCTTCTGCAAAGCTAAAACTTTTAGATTTTATACCTTCAAACCTTTCTGGATAAGTGATAGCGTACTGAATTGGAATATGCATACTAGGAAGCCCGAGCTGTGCGATTACGCTGCCATCCTTATATTCAATTGCAGAATGAACGATACTTTGCGGATGGACAACAACTTCTATATTGTCATAATTCATATCAAAAAGGTGATGTGCTTCAATAACTTCCAGACCTTTATTCATTAAAGTTGCACTATCTACTGTAATTTTTTTCCCCATATTCCATCTTGGATGAGCAAGTGCCTGTTCGACAGTAGCATTCTTCATATCCTCGACGCTTTTTCTTAGAAAAGGGCCGCCAGATGCTGTAATAATTAACTTATCAACATCTGCAATATTTTTTATGCACTGGTGAATTGCACAATGTTCACTATCTACAGGAACAATCTTAACTCCTTTTTCTTTTGCAAGAGGCATTACGATATCACCGGCCATAACAAGGGTTTCTTTATTTGCAAGAGCAATATCAATACCGTTATTAATCGCTGTTATAGTAGGTTTTAAGCCTATTCTGCCTGAAACAGCAACGAGAATTATATCATTTTCTTTGTTTGAACATATTTCATCAAGTGAAGCCGGTTGTGCTCCTTCAATGAGATTTATATCTGAAGCAAATGCATATCGGGGTTTAAATCTTCGTATCTGTTCATTCAATAATTCTATATTATTTCCTGCTGCAAGAGCAATAATTTCAAATTTATCCTCTAGTTTCTCAATAACTTCTAATGCTTGACGACCGATTGAACCGGTTGAACCTAGTATACTAATTTTTTTCTTCATATCCCTATTCCAGCTCTCTTACATAAGAAAAATATTCATTATTTTTATACTTTTCCGAAGACCTCTTTACTTCTTCTTTACTTAAAAATCCCATTCTCAAAGCAACTTCTTCAAGGCAAGCTATTTTGATCCCCTGATTTTCTTCAATAGTTTGAATATACTGTCCCGCCTGCATTAATGATTTATGTGTTCCTGTATCAAGCCAGGCGAATCCTCGTCCTAAAAGTTCTACATTCAGAAGGCCTTTTTCAAGATAGACTCTATTTAAATCAGTAATCTCCAGCTCTCCCCGGGCAGAAGGTTTTAAAGCTCTGGCATATTCAACAACATCATTATTATAAAAATATAGACCTGTAACTGCATAATTAGACTTAGGGCTTGCGGGTTTTTCCTCTATGGAAAGAGCTTTACCATTGGCATCAAACTCAACTACTCCGAATCTTTCCGGATCTTTAACCTGATAGCCGAATACTGTTGCGTTGCCATTTTGTGCTGAATGAACGGCTTTATGGAGCATTCTTGAGAAGCTTTGTCCATAAAAAATATTATCTCCAAGTACAAGAGCAACAGCGTCATCCCCAATAAACTCTTCACCAAGGATAAATGCTTGTGCTAACCCATCAGGACTAGGTTGAACTTTATAAGAGAATTTAACACCAAATTGAGAACCGTCGCCTAAAAGTTTCTCAAAGTTTGGCAAATCTTGTGGAGTTGAAATTATCAAAATTTCTCTAATGCCTGCCAGCATAAGTACAGATACCGGATAATAAATCATTGGTTTATCATAAACCGGCAGCAGCTGCTTAGATACTGCCATTGTACTCGGATAAAGTCTAGTTCCGCTTCCGCCAGCTAAAACAATTCCTTTCATGCTTCAATCCTCAAATCTAAGTAATCCTTAAGTGCAGCTTCCCATTGACGGCAGATTTTATCGTTATCCATTACACTATATGCAGGCCTTTTGGCAGGTCGAGGAAACTCATCTGTTGCACAAGGCTGTATATTTACTTTTAAATCCATCAACCTGAATATCTCTTTAGCAAATCCATACCAGCTTGTATGCCCGCTACCGCATACATGGTATGTACCATATGGCTTATTTAACAGTTTCAATATTCCATTAGCCAGTTCTACTGTCCAAGTTGGACATCCAATCTGGTCATCAACAACTTTTAAAACATCTTTATCTTTTAAAGAAATCATTGTTTCTACAAAATTTTTACCATGGTGCCCGTAAAGCCAGCTGGTTCTTGCAATATAGTACTTTTCACAAAAGCTTCTTACTGCTTCTTCGCCTTCGTATTTAGTCTGGCCATAGTTATTAATAGGGTTCGGCATATCATTGGGTTTATAAGGCACTGTATTACAGCCGTTAAATACGTAATCCGTTGAGATATACACAAGTGTGATACCGAGTTTCCCGCATGCATCTGCAATATTTTCAGTCCCGGTAACATTTATAAGCTCTGCCGTCTTTAAATCTTCTTCAGCTTTATCAACATTTGTATAAGCTGCACAATGAATAACAATTTCAGGTTTGTATTCTTCAAGAACATGTTTTACCTGTTCTGCATTAGTGATATCAAGTGTATCAACATCGGTTTCGATAACTTCATATCCAGCATCCTCAAATATCGGGCATAAATCCTGCCCCAGCATACCTTTTGCACCTGTTACAAGAACTGCCATTATTAAACCCCGACTTTCTTTTCTTCTATGTGTTTAATCCACTCTTGATTGTTTAGATACCAGTCAATAGTCATTTTGATACCCTGTTCAAATGTAACAGAAGGCTCCCAGCCTAATTCAGAGGTAATCTTATCATTAGAAATTGCGTATCTCCTGTCATGACCTAATCTATCCTGAACATATTCTATAGAAGATTCATCTTTCCCCATTGCCTCAAGTATAAGGCGGGTAATTTCCATATTTGTTTTTTCATTGTGACCGCCGACATTGTATACTTCACCAATTTTACCCTTATGGAGTACTGTATCAATTGCTGCGCAATGGTCATATACATATAACCAATCTCTAACATTTAACCCGTCGCCATATACTGGAACTTTCTCTCCCCTCAAAAGCTTAGAAATAAAGAAAGGAATAAGTTTTTCCGGATACTGATACGGGCCGTAATTATTAGAACATCTTGTAGTCAGTACCGGAAGTTTATAAGTTTCATAGTAAGCTCTTACAAGCATATCAGCACTGGCTTTGCTGGCTGAATACGGGCTATTAGGAGCAAGCGGAGTCGTTTCATAAAAATAACCAGTCTTACCAAGTGTTCCGTAAACTTCATCTGTTGAAACCTGTAAATACCTTTCAATGCCAATCTCTTTTGCTGCCTGTAATAGATTTAATGTACCCTGTACATTTGTTTCTATAAAGATTTCAGGATGTTTGATTGAATTATCAACATGGGATTCAGCAGCAAAGTTAACTATACAGTCTACTTGTGATACTAATTCTCTTACAAGTTTTCTATCACATATATTTCCGTGAATAAATGTATAATTAGGGTTATTTTCAACATCTTTTAAATTTTCAAGATTTCCGCAATATGTAAGTGCATCAATATTTATAAGCTTATAATCCGGATACTTATTCAAAATATGTCTGACAAAACAGCTTCCAATAAAGCCTGCACCGCCTGTTACCAATAAATTCATAAAATCTCCTTTAATGTAGGTTGTTTCTGGTCTTTTTCAGATAAAATCGGGTCAAAATCTATTCCCCAATCAATATTTATATCTTTATCACACCACAATACCCCTCTATCAGCCTGAGGAGCATATTCCCCGCTAGCTTTATACAAAAGTTCCGCTTCTTCTGAAAGAACAACAAAACCGTGTGCAAAGCCTTCCGGTATATAGAGCATGTGTTTATTTTCTTCCGAAAGTTCGACCTTTACATATTCTCCAAATGTTTTAGAATCTTTTCTGATATCAACGGCAACATCATAGATACGACCTCTGCCGCATCTTACAAGCTTTGCCTGTCCATAAGGTGCTTCCTGATAATGCAGTCCTCTTAAAACGCCTTTTACTGATTTTGAATGGTTATCTTGATTAAATTCTACAGCAATACCATTGTCATAAAAATCAGATTTTTTATAAGATTCCATAAAAAAACCGCGGTTGTCACCAAAAACTTTTGGTTTAACCAGTATTACATCCTCAATTTTTTGTTTTTCAAATTCAAACGGCATATTCCCACTCCTTAGAATATATTTTATCATAAAGACAAAGAAAATAAAGCAAAAAAATATGCGCTTGGCGCGATTCGAACGCGCGACCTATCCCTTAAAAGGGGAGTGCTCTACCTGCTGAGCTACAAGCGCAAATTATTAAAATTTGAATTATTAATTTATCAATAAACCTTTTATACTTCGGCTGTGGAATAACCACGAGATATATATTAACAAGAACAAAATTTACTGTCAAGGGTTTTATTACTTTCTGATATTTCTTTAATAATTTCCGCTATTTCAGCTGAAATATCAGAGCTTTCTGTTATATTTGCTCTTACAAGTTTGGCAAATTCTGCTTTTTTAAATTCATGTAATCCTTTAGTTTTAAAAATATTTTCTAAATTTTTTACTTCAGGCTGTTCATCATCCAAATCGCTTTCGGAAATTGATGTAAAATTTGCAAAATGCATGTTTAACGTTTTGATTATTAGTGATTTAGGAAGCAAGTCTTCAAATTCTCCGCAGCTAACTAGATGAATTTTATCAATATCTCTAAGCTTAGGCTTAATCTGTCGGATATTATCCTCTGCATCTTTGTCCAGAAGTAAAAATACAGGAATTTTAAGCTCTTCTATAAGTTTGTAATACATTTTAACTACTTGATTTTTTCCACCGGCTGGAATAACCTGAATACCTTTCTGATAAAAGTCATAACCTAAATATTTAGAAAAGGCTGGTAGTAAAATTTCTTCCGTTAATCCTTCTACCAGCAGTACTTTTTCTATTGGATATTTAAGAAACAAATTTTCTCTCATGCTTATTAAATCAGAAGCTCTCGATAAATTTTTAAGCCACTTTAGATTAACACAGCAATCCTCTCCAATAGATTTAACAGCTTCATGATAATTTAATCTGTTTTCTAATAGACACCGGGTTTCTGTATCATTTTTAAAAATGGAATTTTCATATTCCGCTAATCTTAAGTTTATTGAGTAGTCACAAGAAATCGGATTTTCGAGTGAATTATTAAAAATTTCTTCCGCTAGTTCTTTTATCTGATGTACAGGCAAATTTAATAATTCACTTTTCTTGATTTTGGGTTCAATTAGATTTGATAAAATTATATCTGAAAAAACTCTTAAATATTTTTCTCTGGTAAATTTAAATCTAGTTAGTCTGTCTAAAGATATTTTTATTTGTTCTGGTGTTAATTTTTTATACTTCATTAAAAATATTATATTATACCTTGTAAATTTTTGTAACAATTCTAATGTAAACTTTTGTAACAATAATTAAAAAAAAACGAAATTTTTAGCAATAAATATACTTTATATATATAAGAGTATAAAAAATACGGAGACGGTATAAAAAATGGCTTTCTTGTTATTACTACATGAAAAAATGAGGCTCAAACGTCAAGTCAATAAACTGACGTTAAAGCAGCTGCGCTATGGCAACCGCCTTGACCGTATGACTAAGAACATTTCTCGAGTGCAAAAAATGTACTCGAGTAAAATGACGCAATTAGAAAAACAAGCTCAGATGATGCAGAGTCAAGCTTCTGTATTCTTTAGAAATCAGATGGGCCTTGGAATGGAAAATCAAGCCTTCAACCCTTGGAACATGTCAGGTGGCGGCATAACCTCATTTGTACTTAATCAAATGGGTGGTATGCTTGCAAGCGGACAAATACCAAAAGATAAAGATAACAAATTCCCTGCAATGGATCAGGTTAAGTTCCAAGAAATGCTTCAAGATTACTATACTAGCGGCTTGGGACAATACAAAGATGCAGATGGTAATCCTCAAGAAGGCAAATATGGCTCTAATGGTCAGTTCACGCAGGATGAAGTAACCGCATTTAAGATGGCAATGCAGGCTGCACAACAAAACCAATCTCAAGCAAATATGATGTGTCAGCAAATGAGCCAGAATTATCAAAACAATGTTTCAATCTGGTTAGAAGCTGCAAAAGAACAGTTAGAAGCAGAACAAGATGCAGCACTTGCTCCGTTAGAAATGGAACAAACAGATATGGAACTTGAGAAAGAATCTGTAGAAACACAATTGGCTTACGCAAAAGAAAGATTACAATCAATAGAACAGGCTTGCAGCGAAGAAACCAAGAATGCTGCTCCAAAATTCGGATTAGGTTAATTATAGTAATAATAACATTTAAAGGCGGCTCAGGAGAGCCGCCTTTTTTATTAAACTTCTAATGGCTGGTCTAATGAACGTATTGAAACATCTACTTCATTCGGGAAAAATTGTTTCATATGGTTAACTAAATCGTTCGTAGAATTTACCCAGAATACTGGAGATGTCAGTATTTTAGCGGAATACCCTTCTACAGGAGGAAGTTTAAACATAACCGGATCATCTCCGTGATGTTTGGCCAATATGTTCTTTATACCGCAAAGTTCTTCGTACTTAATATCTCTTTTAAGACTTACAGTTACAATATTTGCATTTTCTACTGATTTTACACTGTCAATAAGCAAGCTTATCTGCTCTTCTCCTCTATGCTGAATTCGTCCTGTAACAACAACTTTATTATCCAGTTCTAGCAGCTCACCGTATTCCAGAAGTTTTTTATGGAAACATACACAATCTACTTTACCTGTTAAATCTTCAACAGTTACAAATCTAAGGAATTTAGATGGATCTTTTTTGGTAGGAATTTGCCTTGTTGCAGTTACAAGCCCGCATATGGTAACTTCTTCTTCCTCTTTTAGCTCAGCCAGTTCTGTAATTCTGTGAGTCATAAGAAATTGCAGTTTATCTCTGATTGAGAAAAGAGGATGTGAAGTTACGTAAAAACCTAAAAACTCTTTTTCAAATTGCTGAATTTCTTTGTCTGTATACTCTGCATCACTGCCCACAAGCTGATATTGTACGTTAGCGAATCCATCATCAGCACCCATTGCAGCAAACAGGCTTACCTGCCCCATTGCACGGTCCTTTGCCTCTTTTGATGTAACATCAAGAATATGATCCATATTATCAAATAGCTGTTTTCTGCTCTTTTCTATATTTGAAAAGGCACCAGCTTTTATCAGACCTTCAAGAGATTTTTTGTTAACGAATTTTGCGTCTACCCTCTTGCAAAAATCGAAAATACTTGAAAATTCGCCATTTTCTTCTCTTTCTTTAATAATCGCTTCTACTACAGGTTCACCGACCTGCTTAATTGCAGCAAGACCAAATCTTATATTTTCGCCATCAGGTGTGTATTCTAAATAAGAATGGTTTATATCAGGAGGTAAGACCTTTATTCCGTATTTTTGAGCTTCTTCAATATATAGCTGAGTTTGGTCTTTATTATCCGATACGCTGGAAAGTAATGCTGATAAGTATTCTACAGGGAAATGACATTTTAAATAAGCTGTCTGATAGGCTACAAATGCATAAGCTGCAGAGTGTGATCTGTTAAAGCAGTATGAAGCAAACGCTTCTATCTGTTCAAACAAAGTTGCAGCATCATCAGGTTTCATATCATGATGAGTAGAAGCAAGTTCAATAAACTTACCCTTTTGTTTTTGCATCTCCTCTACTTTTTTCTTACCCATCATACGTCGGACAATATCTGCTTCACCGAGAGAATAATCTGCAAGAGTCTGGAATACCTGCATAATCTGTTCTTGATATACAATTGTTCCATAAGTATCTTTAAGAATCGGCTCTAAAAGCGGATGAGCATAGGTAACTTTTTTTATACCATGTTTTCTGGCAACAAACTCATCAACCATACCAGAACCAAGCGGCCCCGGTCTGAATAATGCAACAAGAGCGCCTAAATCTTCAAATACGTCTGGTTTTAGACGTTTAACAAGGTTAATCATACCTTGTGATTCTAATTGGAAGACTCCTATAGTTTCTCCTCGAACCAGCATTTTATATGTTTCTTTATCATCGAGAGGAATATTGTTAATATCTATATCAACACCGCGGTATTTTTTAACCATATCAACGGTTTTGTATATCATGGTGAGGTTTCTTAACCCTAAGAAGTCCATTTTCAAAAGTGATAAAACTTCTGTTACTTCATGCGGCGGATAACCGGTCTGTACAATACCATCTTTTGACGGCTGAACAGGAATAATTGTATCTAAAGGTGCGTGTGAAATAATTACGCCGGCAGCATGAGTACCTGTTCCGCATTTTAAGCCTTCAATAGCAATAGACATGTCTATCAGCTTTTTAAAACCAACTGTTTTTCCAGTTTCCGGATTTAAAATTTGATAATCTTCGTCATAGAGTTTTTTTAGTTCTGATCCCTCAGCTTTTACAGCATCTTTCAACCATTTCGCTTTTGGATTTGTTGCTGCTGCAATTTCAATAGCTGGTTCAATTAACCCGGCTAATCTGTTACTTTCTGAAAATGGAACTTTTAATACCCTTGCAACCCCTTTAAATGCGGCTTTAGGTGCATAAGTTGAAAAAGTTATAATTTGACAGACTCTGTCTTCACCATATTTTTGGGTTACGTAATCTATAACCTGACGTCGTTTTTCAATGCAGAAGTCAATATCAATATCGGGCATTGTAAAACGCTCTTCGTTAAGAAATCTTTCAAACAACAGATTATGTTTTATCGGATCCAAATCAGTAATTTCAAGGGCATAGGCTACTACACTTCCGGCAGCAGAACCACGGCCGGGGCCTACTGGAATATTATGTGTTTTAGCATAATGTATAAAGTCCCAGGTTATAAGAAAGTATGCCGGAAACCCCATTTTGTTTATTACACTTAGCTCATAATCAACACGAGATTTTAAATCGTCAGATATTTCTCCGTAACGTTTTTTCAGACCTTCATATACAATATGCTGCAAGTAGGTTTCGTTTGTGTAACCCTCCGGCACATCATAATGAGGAAGAGGTGCATTTCCAAGCTCAATTTCTACATTACATTTTGAAGCCGCATCTTCTGTATTCTTCACGCATTCTTCAAAAGTTTCGTCGTCCATCCAGGAGAATGCCTTACGCATCTCTTCTTTTGATTTTATATAAAATTCGTTGTTAGGAAAATGGAAGCGGTTTGGATCATCTTTATCAGCATTTGTTTGCAGACAAAGAAGAGTATCCTGAGCATCTGCATCTTCTCTTCTAAGATAATGGGAGTCATTGGTAATAATCATTTTGATATTAAGCTCTTTTGCTATTTTAATCAAATCAGGATTTGTACGCTTTTGATCTTCCAAATTGTGATCCTGCAGCTCAATATAATAATCATCTCCAAATAAATCTTTATATCTCTGTGCTGTTTCTTTAGCCTTCGCATAATCTCCTTTTAAAAGGTTTTGCAAGACTTCACCGCCTAAACAGGCAGATGCACAGATAAGTCCTTCATGATGCTCTTTTAATAGCTCAAAGTTAATACGAGGCTTGTAATAAAAACCTTCACACCACGCAGTTGATACTAGCTTGATTAAGTTTGCATAACCTTTAGCGTCTTTGCATATTAAAATTAGGTGATACAAAGGATTATGAGAATTGTCATGAACATGTATATCTCCATCATGCACATAAAATTCACAGCCAATAAGTGGATTTATCCCGGCTTCTTTAGCTTTTTCATAAAACTCAATTGCAGAATACATCACGCCGTGATCTGTAACAGCAATTGCGGGAAGTTCATTTTCTTTGGCATAGTTTACCAAATCCCCTATTCTTATTGTCCCATCCAGAAGTGAAAACTCCGAGTGAATATGTAAAGGTATAAATTTTGCCATAACTATAATCTAACACATAAACATATTAAGGTTTGTAAAATTATCTCTTTTCTATAAGCATATATTTACGCCCTTTATCAATGACTTTGTAATTCAAATTTTTAAAGTCTTTATTCATATGTTTATATTGAACTATTACAAGATTATTTTGCTCTTTTAATTCATTTTTTAAATCTTCAATGTTATAGAAAAGTCCATATTCAACAGGTTGACCGCTATAAAAAATTAATGAATATTTTCGATCAAATTTGTATGCTGTTAGTGTTTTATTATGTACCTTTGCATATTCTGCAAAACGCATCAGGTCATCTTGCCCAAATTTATAGTCAATTTCAAAGAATTTTTCTGTTCCGAACGCTGAAAGAATAAGCATAAATAGTACGTACGTAAAGAAAACTCCAATATACTTCTCTTTTTTTGCAAAAATTATAGAAGCTAAACCTGCAATAAATAATAGTGATATGCAAAGCGGTTTTGCAGAAGCAATATCACTATTAAGCTGAGCTGGCAAGTATAAAGGTGTGAATAATGCTATTATTGAAGCTAGAATAAATATTCCGCCTAATATATAGACAGTTATGTTAATAATTTTACTGTATTCGCCTTTTTCTATATATCTGGTCCATATATAACCTCCAAGACATGCCAGAGAGCCGTATATAGGAAGAATATATGTAACAAGCTTAGTATCAGATGCAGAGAAAAATACCAGAACAAATAAGGTTATAATTCCGTTATAAACCAAAAATTTTTGGATATTAGTAACATTCTTAAATACAAAATCCTTTTTAACGATTTTTCTTATAAAAACTGCAAGTACTGAAAATATCCAAGGGAAAAATCCCCATAATAAAGTCAATATATAGAAATAGAATGGTTGTTCTCTTCCAAGCTCATTCCCTCCAATAAAACGCTCAATGTGGTGCTTTACTATATATTCCTCAAAGAACAGAGGATCATGCATTTTTAGCATAATAATATGCCAAGGTAATGTGATTAATAAAAATAAGATTATACCCGGAATAAAGTATAGTGGCTTAAAGATTTCTTTAAAATTTTTCGAATATAATGAGATGAAAAACATAGACCCAAACGGTATTACAAAACCAGGGATTCCTTTTGCCATAACAGCAAGGCCTGAAAAAATATAGAATAACCACCAGCAGTATTTTTTATGTTTTTCTTGGCAAAAATTAGTAAAAATTCCAAAGCATAAAGAAAATCCGATACAGGTTGCAACAACAATATCAAGAATGGCAAATTTTGCCAGGATTAAAAATTCTAGAGATGTTGCAAAAATTAAAGATGAAACAACCCCGTAACCACGTGATATAATTCTTTTTCCTAAAAAATATACAGTAAAACAGCATAACATACCGTCTAAAGCAACAGGAAATCGAGCTGTAAATTCTGTTACCCTGCCCCAAAAAGCAAACGATAAACATTCTCCCCAAAAATACAGTGGTGGCTTTTCAAAAAAGAATTGTTTATTTAAATACAATGTAAGAAAATCTTTCGTATGAAACATATCCTTTGACATTGATACATATCTTGACTCATCAACATCCATCAATGCATATGCCCATATGTTATGGAAAAATATAAAGTAAAATAATATACTCAAGCCTAGAATTGTAAATAATTCAGGATGTTTTAATACGAAATTTTTTATTTTAGTCATTCTCTCCTCCCTGCAGCATAAAGTATAATAACACAAAAACAAAACCGACTAAATAAGTTTAATCGGTTTCATTATTGTTTGTAAAATATGTTTTATTAGTTATTGATTGCAGCTACGCAATAATTTGTCTTGCTGCAGCTTCTGCATTTTTATTTTTTGATTTAGCCATATTAGCTCCAATTAAGCCACCGACTACAGCCAGACCGCCAATTACAGCAGCTTTAGCACCACCGCTCATTCCTTTAACTTTACTATTGAGAGTTTTTACTAAGTCATCAAGTTCTGATTTCGCTTTATTTTTAACTTCTTCTGCTGCTTTTTTAGCAGTTTCGTTAACCTTACCTTTTTCAGCTGCAACCTTGTCATAAATAGCTTGCTTTTCTTCCACTATTTTAGCTAACTTTTTATAACTTTCTTTTTCCATTGCTTCACTTTGAGTTAAACCAGCTTTTTCAATGCCTTCTGCTAAACCTGGGAATTGCTTAAAGATAGCTTCTTTCGCTTTAGCAACACCTTCATCTGCATTTCTAACATCTGCAATTTTTTCTTCAAGCTGTTTTAATACTGCATGGTCATCAACACAAGCTCTTAAATCTTTTGCAAGAGCACGTTGTTCCTGATTAAACATTTTCAAAACATCTTTTCTTGATTGAATCATTTCTTGTAATTGCTGCAAGTCTTTCGCACCTGCATAGGAACCTTTTAATCCTGTTGGCATTGTAGTATATGCTCCGCCATTCTTTTCAATTGCTTTTGCAACTTTATTTAAGTCTTTATCATAGAAAGATGGGTTAGAAGTTGCTTCTGATATAATATTTGTTATTTTAACTTCTTTTCTACCACCTTTTGTTGTATTAAATAAGCCTGTTTTTTCTGCAGTTGAATCTGGAACTGTTTCAATAAAATCTTTTACAAAGTTAGCCTGGCGTTTTTGTAAGCCAATATTTTCTTTTGCTCTATTTAATAATGACTCAATTAACTCTGTTCTTTGTTCTGCAACTTTTGCATTTTCAGAGTTTCTAAACTCATTAAACATATCAGAACTAAAAGCGTATTTTACAGGTTTTCTCTTACCTTCTACGACTTCAAATACTGTTCTGCTGCGATAACCTGCAGGAGTTGCAGCCCCATTGTCTAGTTTTTCAGCAAAAGCTTGAACCTGTGCATTTGTAAGTTTATTAGGATCTTTTCCTACAGAAGGTATAATAGTATTTGCAACCTTTTCTGCTCTTGTATATTCATAAGTATGTTTACCCCAGCCTGTTTCAGTTGTAAACAACTTATCTAATTTATCTGGCTTTACTTTCTTATTTGCATTATAAGAATCATCTAAATATTTCTGAATATCAAATTTATGCTGGATTAATTTTTGTTCATCACCACTGCCAAGTCTTGAATTTAAATCGTGTACAGCTTTATCATATTCAGCTTTTAAGCGATTGTATTCACCCCTGACTTCTTTTTCCCATGTACTAGCTCCTTTATTTGTAGTAAAAGGTTTACCAGTTCGTTCATTGGTTGTAGGAAGATCAGTAGCATCAATTCCTAATTTATCCCAGTTTTTAGCTTGGAAAACTTTAGAATTACCTGATTTTGTTTCTGTTAATCTCGCTAATTCTTCATCGCGTGCTTTTATAGCTTTGTCCAAAGCTTCTTTTTCTTTTCCATCATAGACAACTTTGCCTGCATCTGCTAATTCTTTTTCAGCTTTATCTAAAGCTTCTTTTTTTGCTTTAAGGTCAACTACATCTTTTTCATTTGCATCTTTAATAAGCTCTTCATAAGACTTTGCACTAGGTGTTCCTTTGTACAGAGCAGAAGCGCCCCAACCAGCAGCTGCACCTACTGCAGCACCGCCTAATGCATAAGGTGTTGTTGAAG
>CEAR01051049.1_pt1 | contig 13704 bp, 8 predicted proteins | sample 557461 | NCBI WGS metagenome assembly CEAR01 (sample SAMEA3182075, study PRJEB8094) | gut metagenome | biome: human; feature: gut; material: Stool; isolation source: human stools | place: Canada | collected 2012-03-14
GCAATGGCGTCAGGTTGTCGATGTCGATATGGAGCAGGGCGTCGCGTATCTGCGAGAGCAGGGGGTCGTCGAGCTGGAAGAGAGTCATCTGGTAGCCGTCGCGCGAGGCGCCGAGTCCCTTCACATTGGCCTTGCCCACACTCGGCGTGGCTCCGTCTTCACTGTCGCCGCCCTCCACCGTCTTGGCCGCCGACTCCAGCTGGCGCAGCACCTGCCCCGCCCGCTTCACGATCGAGGGGGGCATCCCGGCGATCTTCGCCACGTGGATGCCGAAGCTGTGGGCGCTTCCGCCGCGCTCCAGCTTGCGCAGAAACACGACCTTGCCCCCTATCTCCTTCACGCTCACATTGTAGTTGACGATGCGGCCGAAGGTGCTTTCCATCTCGTTGAGCTCGTGGTAGTGGGTGGCGAAGAGGGTCTTCGGGCGGCAGCGTCCGTTCTCGTGTATATGCTCCACGATGGCCCAGGCTATGGAGATGCCGTCGTAGGTCGACGTGCCGCGCCCCAGCTCGTCGAAGAGTATCAGCGAGCGCGGGCTCATGTTGTTGAGGATGGCCGCCGCCTCGTTCATCTCCACCATGAAGGTCGACTCGCCCGACGAGATGTTGTCGCTGGCCCCCACGCGGGTGAAGATCTTGTCGACAAGCCCGATATGCGCCGCCTCCGCCGGCACGAACATTCCGGTCTGGGCCATAAGCGTGATGAGGGCCGTCTGGCGCAGCAGCGCCGACTTACCGCTCATGTTGGGGCCCGTGAGCATCATGATCTGGCGGCTTTCGCAGTCGAGGCTGACGGAATTGGCCACATACGACTCGCCGGGAGGCATGTTGCGCTCTATCACCGGGTGGCGCCCGTTGGTGATGGAGAGCCCGAGGCTGTCGTCGACCACGGGCCTGACATATCCGTAGGCCTCCGCCACATCGGCGTTGGAGCGCAGGCAGTCGACATAAGAGAGCGACGAGACGTTGGCGTGCAGGTCGGCGAGGCGGGAGCAGAGCGAGGCCACGAGCTCCTTATAGATGCGGTCTTCGATGGCCGCCATGCTGTCGCGCGCCCCGAGTATCCTGGCCTCGTAGTCCTTGAGCTCCTCCGTGATGTAGCGCTCGGCGCCCGTGAGGGTCTGCTTGCGCGTCCATCCCTCCGGCACCTTGTCGCGGTGGGTGTTGCGCACCTCGAGATAATAGCCGAACACATTGTTGTAGCCGATCTTGAGCGAGGAGATGCCGGTGGCCTCGGCCTCGCGCCGGCGGATATCCTCGAGAGCCTGCGAGCTGTGGTCGCTGAGCTCGCGGAGGGCGTCGAGCTCGGGGTCGACGCCGTAGGCTATCACCCTGTCGGAGCGCAACGCGCCCGGCTGGGGAGGGAGGATGGTGGCCTCTATCTTCGCGGCCACATCGTCGACCGGGGGCATAGTGGCGGCTATGGCCTGCATAACGTCGCTGTCGCTCTCGGCGAAAGCGCGGCGCAGCGCCGTGGCGCGTGCCGCTCCCTCGCGGAGCTGCCACATCTCGCGCGGCGTGATGCGGCCGTTGCCGAGACGCCCGGCGAGGCGCTCCATATCGCCTACGGGACGCAGCAGCTCGTAGACACGGCTGCGGAAGCCGGGGTCGCGGAAGAAGTACTCCGTGCCGTCGAGCCGACGTGTGATCTCATTGAGGTCGAGCTCCGGGAAGGTGAGCCACCAGGAGAGGCGGCGGGCACCCATCGGGGTCACCGTGCGGTCGACCACCGACAGGAGCGACTTGCCGTCGGGAGCCAGCGGCGCCAGCACCTCCAGATTGCGGAGCGTGAAGCGGTCGAGCCTCACGAAAGCGTCGCCGTCGATGCGGCGCAGCGACGTGATGTGGCTGAGCGAGGTGTGGCCCGTCATCTCCAGATAGCATAGAATGCTGCCGGCGGCTATCACGGCCTCCGGCAGGTCGTCGACGCCGAAGCCCTTGAGGGTGGCGGTGGCAAACTGGCTCTGGAGCTTGCCGCGTGCCGTGTCGGCGGTGTAGACCCAGTCGTCGAGCTCATACACGGCGCATTTATGCGTTATGCGTGCGTCGCAGAAGGGCTTTGTGCCGCGCATGCGCAGCAGCTCGCGGGGCGCCATCGAGCAGAGCATCTTGTCGGCCTCCTCCGGAGTGGTGCGTGTGCAGAGAAACTCTCCCGTGGTGATGTCGAGGAAGGCCATGCCCACCCAGGGCTTTCCCACATGGATGGCGGCGAGGAAGACGCGCTCGCGCTCCTCGAGCGGCATCGTGGAGGTGTTGACGCCGGGAGTGACGAGCTCCGTGATGCCGCGCTTCACGAGCTTCCTGGTGAGCTTGGGATCTTCGAGCTGCTCGCAGATGGCCACACGGCGGCCGGCCCTCACCAGCTTCGGCAGATATGTGTCGAGGGCGTGGTGGGGAAAGCCGGCCAGTTCTATCGAGGCCGCCTTGCCGTTGGCGCGGCGCGTGAGCGTGATGCCGAGGATCTCGCTGGCGGTGACGGCGTCTTCGCAGAAGGTCTCGTAGAAGTCGCCCACACGGAAGAGGAGGACAGCGTCGGGATGCTTCTTCTTCATCTCGCTGTATTGTTTCATCAGAGGGGTTTCTGCGACATTGGCCATCTTTCTTACTGTGTATGCTGGTGTTGGGTTACTGTATCTTGTGTTGGCTGAGGAGAGGGATCACCTGATGCCGAAGGCATGCATCATCCACGTGGACATTCCCACATAGATGAGGAGGCCCACCACATCGTTGGTGATCTGGATGAAGGGGCCAGTGGCGAGCGCCGGGTTGACCTTGAAGCGCTCGAGGGTGAGAGGCACGAGGGTGCCGAAGACGGTGGCGAAGATCACCACCGCGAAGAGACTGGCGGCCACCGCCACGGCCACCGCGTAATGTATGTCGCCGGGCTGGGTGAGCGCCACATAGACGAACACCACGCTCGAGATCACCACGGCGTTGAGCATAGCCACGAGAAACTCGCGGCCGATCTGGCTGCCGGCGTTCCTGATGTCGAGGCGTCCGTTGGCGAGGCCCTGCACCACGATGGCCGAGGCCTGGACGCCCACGTTGCCGCCGGTGCCCCCGATGAGGGGGATGAAGATGGCGAGGGCGGTGACGGCCGCTATCTGCGCCTCGAAGCCACCCAGGATGAGGGAGTTGACGATTCCTCCCACCACGCCGATGAGCAGCCAGGGGATGCGGGCCCGCGTCTGCGCTATCACGGAGTCGGAGGCGTCGACATCGCTCGAGATACCGGAAGCCAGCTGATAGTCGCGCTCGCTCTGCTCGCGCACCTCGTCCATGACGTCGTCGACGGTGATCTGCCCCACCAGGCGCCCGATGCTGTCGACAACGGGCACCGCCACGAGGTCGTATTTCTCGAAATCGATGGCCACCTCGTCGATCGGCGTGTCGGTGCGCACCGACACCGGGTCGGTCTCCATCACGTGCTTGATCTTCGACACCGAGGGATGGGTGATCATCTTCTGCAGCGGCAGCACGCCGCGCAGGCGCGTGTCGTTGTCTACCACGTAGACGTTGTAGATGTCGTCGAGGTCCTCGGCCTGGCGCCGCATCTCGCTGATACACTCCGGCATGGAGAGGTTTTCGTTGACCATGATCATCTCCGTGCCCATGAGGCCGCCGGCGGTGTCCTCGTCATACTGCAGCAGGTCGACGATATCGCCGGCCTGCTCCACGTCGTCGATGTGCTGTATCACCTCGTCGCGGTCTTCCTCGTCGAGCTCCTGGATGAGGTCGACGGCGTCGTCGGTGTCGAGCAGGTCGATGAAATGGCCGATCTGCTCGGGGTCCATCCCTTCGAGGAGCCTCTTGCGGTCTTCCTCGTCGAGCTCCATCAGCACGTCGGCCTTCTTCTCCTTGTCGTCGATGAGGTTGAAGAGCCATTCGGCCTGCTTCAGGTTGAGCTCCTGGAAGAGCTCCGCGATGTCGGCCGGGTGGAGCTCCGCCACCTCGCGGCGTGCGGCCTCGCTCTGCTGGGTGTCGATGATTTCCTCTATACGCTCTATATCCGCTTCCGTAAATTCCTTCATAAGCGCAGATCCGTAAATTCTATTTCACTATACCTTTCTCGAGATACTCCTCGAGATTGAGGCGCACGTGCTCGCCGGCCCTCTCTGCGGCCACCTTGCTCATGTCGGAGTCTACCATGCGCTCCACGAGCTGGCGGAAGGTGGTGGTGCGGGGATTCCAGCCGAGCTCGCGGCGGGCCTTCGACGGGTCGCCGAGAAGGTTCACCACGTCGGTGGGGCGGTAGAAGTCGGGCGACACCTCCACGAGCACGCGGCCCGTGGCGCGGTCGATGCCCTTCTCGTCGGCGCCCTCTCCCTCCCAGCGCAGGTCGATGCCCACGCGGCTGAAGGCCAGCTCGCAGAATTCCCTGACGGTGTGCTGCTCGCCGGTGGCGATCACGAAGTCGGAGGGAGCCTGCTGCTGGAGCATGAGCCACATACACTCCACGTAGTCGGGGGCATAGCCCCAGTCGCGCTTCGACGAGAGGTTGCCGAGGTAGAGCCTCTCCTGCTTCCCCTGCGCTATGCGGGCCGCGGCCAGCGTGATCTTGCGCGTCACGAAGGTCTCGCCGCGCCGCTCGCTCTCGTGGTTGAATAGGATGCCCGAGCAGCAATACATGCCGTAGGCCTCGCGGTATTCCTTCACGATCCAGAAGCCGTAGAGCTTCGCCACGGCATAGGGGCTGTAGGGGTGGAACGGGGTGAGCTCGTTCTGCGGCACGGCCTCCACCTTTCCGAAGAGCTCGGAAGTGCTCGCCTGATATACGCGGCAGGTGCCGGCGAGGCCGCACTGCCTCACGGCCTCCAGCACCCGCAGCACGCCGGTGGCGTCGGTGTCGGCCGTGTATTCGGGCACGTCGAAGCTCACCTGCACGTGGCTCTGGGCGGCGAGATTGTAGATCTCGTCGGGACGCACGCTTCCGATGGCCTTCATGAGGCTCATGGAGTCGCTCATGTCGGCATAATGGAGATGGAAGCGGGGATGCCCCTCGAGATGGGCTATGCGCTCGCGGTAGTCGGTGGAGCTGCGGCGTATCGTGCCGTGCACGTCGTAGCCCTTCTCTATGAGGAATTCGGCCAGATATGAGCCGTCCTGGCCGGTGACGCCTGTGATGAGTGCTTTCTTCATTTCCTGTCGTTTTTCATGTATCGCTCCCATTCGAGCCGCCACTCGGCGAAGCGGGCAATCCCCTCGTGGAGTCCGACCCGTGGCTGATAGCCGTAGTCGCGCGTCAGCAGCGAGGTGTCGGCCCAGGTGGTGGCCACGTCGCCGGGCTGCATCGGCAGCATCTCCTTGCGCGCCTCGCCTCCGATGGCGCGCTCGAGCTCCGTGATGAAGAGCATGAGGCTCTCGGGGTGGCCGCAGCCGATATTGTAGACCGGGGCCTTCCCCTCGGGCGAGGCCTCCGCCACGCGGGCCGTACCCTCCACGATATCGTCGATATAGGTGAAGTCGCGGCTCATGTCGCCGTGGTTGAACACCTTGATGGGCCTCCCATCGAGGATTGCGTCGGAGAAGAGCATCGGCGCCATGTCGGGGCGTCCCCAGGGGCCGTAGACCGTGAAATAGCGCAGCCCCGTGGTCTTGAAGCCGTAGAGGCGGGAATAGGCAGCGGCCATCATCTCGTTGCTCTTCTTGGTGGCGGCGTAGAGCGACACCGGGGTGTCGACGCGGTCGCTCTCGGCGAAGGGCACCTTGGTGTTGGCTCCGTAGACGGAGCTGGAGGACGCATACACCAGATGCCTGGTGGCGTTGTGGCGGCAGCATTCCAGAAGGTTGGCGAAGCCGTCGATATTGCTCTCTATATATGAATGCGGGCTCTCTATCGAATACCTCACGCCGGCCTGGGCGGCGAGATTCACCACCACCTCGGGGCGGAAGGAGGCGAAGAGCATCTGGAGCCCCTCACGCGATGTGATGTCGAGACGCATGAACCTCAGCCCGGGCCACAGGGAGCTGCCGAGGGGCACCCCCCAGGGAAGGTCGGGATAGCTCACCGCCTCGCGGCGGGAGCCGGTGGCCGGCACGGCCATGGCGAGCCTCGGGGCGGCGTCGACGTCGATGCCGCTGCGCCGCAGCCGCTCGATCTTCAGCCTCGGGTCGTAGTAGCTGTTGATATTGTCGATGCCCGTCACCTCATGGCCGGCGGCGGCCAGCCGGAGGCCGAGGGCATTGCCGATGAATCCGGCAAATCCTGTCACTAATATCTTCATGATTCAAAATTACGGAGGGCGGGCCGCGGCCCGCCGTGAAGCGCAAAGTTAGCTATTTTCTCAAAATTGTGGCCGACAATTTGGGAAAAATAAATAAAATTTATAATTTTGCATAACCATGAAGCCCCCTTACCCGGGCTTCGGGCCTATTCAAGCGGCGCCCGCGTCCTCACTGTAAATCAATCATCATGATCACTGATTACTGGATAGAAAGCATCATTCTGGCTTTCACTGTGTCGATTCTCATCACGGGAATACTGATACCGCAGATCATACTCATAGCTTTTCGCAAGCAGCTTTTCGACACCCCTGACGAACGCAAGATTCACCAGGGAATAGTGCCGCGTCTGGGCGGCCTCGCTTTCTTTCCGGCCGTGGCGTTCTCGATGGCCTTCGTGCTCGGCCTCAACTTCAGGCTCGACATCACGGAGCTGCCGCTCGACACGTGGTCGGACATGATACCGTTTTTCTTCCAGCTCTGCGCCCTGATCCTGATTTTCCTCGTCGGCATGGCCGACGACCTGGTGGGCGTGAGATACAGGGCGAAATTCATGGTGCAGATCCTCTCCGCCATTCTGGTGGTGGCCTCCGGCATGTATATCGACAATCTCTACGGAGTGCTCTGGCTCCACGAGCTTCCCGACTGGCTCGGCTGGCTCGTCACCGGCTTCGTCATCGTCTACATAGTGAATTCCATCAACCTCATCGACGGCATCGACGGGCTTGCATCCGGCCTCAGCGCCATAGCCCTGATCTACTATACCATCGTGCTCAGCACCTCGGGCTATTACGCCTATGCCATGACGGCCGCAGCCGCAGCCGGCACCCTCGTGCCTTTCTTCTACTACAACGTCTTCGGCAATCCACAGAAGCGCAAGAAGATATTCATGGGCGACACCGGCTCGCTCACCACCGGCATGATCCTCGTCTTCTGCGGCATATCGGTGATATACTACGACCATCCCGCCATCATGGCCGACTACAACCCGGTGATCCTCGCCGTCTCGCCGCTCATCATCCCGGCCTTCGACGTGGTGAGGGTCTACTTCCACAGGGTGAAGCGCCACCGCAATCCATTCCTTCCCGACAAGAGCCACATCCACCACAAGCTGCTGGCGCTGGGCCTCTCACAGGGAAGCGCCCTGACCATCATCCTCTCCTGGAGCATCGTCTTCATCGTGAGCAATGTGCTGCTCTCCCCCTACGCCAATCCCAACCTGCTGCTCGGCTGCGACATCGCGGCATGGGTGGTGATCAACGTGCTGCTCACCCGCGCCATCCGCCGGCGCGAGGCCCGTCTCGGCACGACGCTCTACGACTGATACCGCCACAAACACCCACAACAAACAGGAGGCGCCCCGGATGGAGCGCCTCCTCTATTGAATGTCTCTATCAAATGTCCGGTTATTTCACGATTACCTTGAATGTCCGGCTGGCTGGGCCTGCCTTGACAGAAAGCACGTAGACGCCTTTTGAAAGTGCGCGCACGTCGATGACATTGCTCTGCCTGGGATCCGCGATGTGAGCCACCGCCTGTCCCTGCATGCTGTAGAGAGTCACTGTCGATGCGACCTCTGATGAATCGAAGGGGAGGTCTACATGAAGTTCTTCAGCAACGGGGTTGGGATATACCGCCGCCTTCACCTGGCCGGCCATACGTTCCTCCACACTGTCTTTGCCCAGAAGGTCTACCACATAGCCGTAGGGGTCAAGGCCCTTATAGGCGAATCCGGTGATATAGCGCCCGTTGGGGGAAAGGTCGTAGGCACCCCCTAAAACGTAGTCACCTGTGTCATATCCAAGGACATCGGTCACATATGTCTGAAGGTCCTGTGTGCCGCCGTCTTTAGTCCATATCCATCCGTTGGCGCTGACGCCTTCCCAACCCAGGGCGAGTGTGCCGTCGTTGTTGACGCAGGTGGTGTTGCCCTTTTCGTCGGTTATATTGATATAACCGGTCTCCTCGCTCCAGAGCCATGCTCCCGGGAGGGCATAGAGCTCGCTGTTGCCCATGCCTCCGATCCATTTGCCGTCGTCAGAGACACACTGCGCATAACCTGCGAGATTGGCGTAACACTGGTCCCAGTCTGTGTAATCGATCTCATCTTCAGTCAGGGAGCCTGCGGTCATGAGGGTCTGGGTGTACTGCCCGTCGGCACCTTTCCGCCAGACACTTCCGAACCAAGGGCCGAATACGTCCTGATATCCTACGATTACGCTTCCGTCAAAGCTTATCGCGTTGGCGCGGCAGGGTTTTGCTTTCTTTGCGAATTTATTGGGGAGAAGGGTGATTCTGTCGGTTCCGTCCCATACGCAGGCATATGTGCCTGTAAGTCCTACCGAAGGATCAAATGCGAAAGAGAGGCCTGCCACATGCTGGCCGTCGCCCGAAAAACACCATGGAGCCGAGGTGATGCCGTCAAGCTGGATGCCGGTGCTCGCAAGAGGAGTCCACTTCTCTGTCTCCAGGTCATAGACGGCTCCGGTCACGCCGGCAAACGAATCCATGTTCTCCTGACGGAATACATTGCCGTCGGTGCCGAAGATGCTGCATACTTTATTGTAGTTGTATCCGATGGCCGTGAGACTGCCGGTCACGTCCTCCACCTCGGAGAATGTATCGCCGAAATCAGTAGTCACATAGCAGCCGTCGGCGCCCACTAAAGTAAGCATGCCGTCATACCATGCGGCATCGTTCCATTTGCCGGAGAGTCCGGTTGCCTTCTCAATCCATGTCGAGCCGCCGTCGGTAGTCACATACACCACCCCGTCAGAGAGAGCCACTCCGTGATTGGCGTCGTCGAAGACAATACGGTAGAGCCTGTGGCCGTCGGAAGCCGTGAAGATAGAAGTCCAGCTCTGTCCGCTGTCTGCGGAAGCGAAGATCCTGCCGTTTTCCGAGACAAAGAAACAGTATGCGTCGGTGTGGGCGATGCTCACCGGTATCTCCGTCACACCCGTGGCGATACCATATGATTCGCCGTCATCTTCCATATACCATACGGCGCCGGTGCCGTCGGGCATCTCCACACCGATACATCCGGCCACGGCCGTTGGCTCGTTATATTCGTTGTATTCATATGTGAAGTCCATCGCGTGGTAGGTCTTGACGGTCTCTCCATCCACAAAGGGGTCGGCCAGATTCCACGCGCCGGTGTTTCCTCCCTTGATGAGTGTGCCGTTTGTGCCGCCGGCATAAAGCTCGTATATGTTTTTGAAGCCGAAACAGAGCACCTCGAATTCAGGCGACACCACTTCCGGGGAGCCGTCCGGGCTTTCCACCGTGTAGTAATCGGCGCGTTTCCAGCTCACCCCGTTGGTGACCGACATGAATATCGCGCCGGTGCCGTCGGAAGCGTAACCGTATGCCCAGCTCGCGTATGGTCCAGACGCCGATACTCCCTTGATGGTGTAGGGGGCCATCTCTTCGGATACATTATGGCTCCACGCGGTGCTCACGGGGATGGCGTCACATTCATACGGCGCCGAGAGATAGCGTCCTGAATTGTCGAAACGGGCCGTTCCGCCCACTCCGTCGCCAGGCGATATGCCGCCGATCTCCACGAACGTGTTCTGTTGGGGATTCCATAGATAGAACGGCTGGCGTTTGTCAAGGTATCCTACGGCGAGACCTTCGTTGGTCACGCCCGACATATTGGAGATGGGAATCTCTTCGGCGAAATAAATCTGAGCCGAAGCGGACGATGCGATCCAGATCGCGAGAAGCGGTAACAGTTGTTTTTTCATAATGGTTCTTATATGGTTTGTAGTGGGAATTGGGACTGTCGGAATATCCTCCATTCCATATTTTCGCTTGCAAAAGTATAAAGCTATCCCTCATATTGCAAACCATACATGTTCCGATTCAAGAATCCGAATTAAAAAATGAAAGCATAAGGGCTGTTCTGACGACAGATTCATAAATCTGAAATCCGCAGGCCATCATTTTTGTGGAAAGTCATTTTCCCGCCTGCTCGCGAGCGAGTCTCATGTATAATGAAGGCGTGATGCCGGTGGTCTTTTTGAAGACGGAGATAAATGTGGTGTGCGACTTGAAGCCTACGCTTTCCCCTATGGCGCGTACTGTAAGCGAACCGTAACCGTCAATGTCGGAGAGACGCTCGCATGCCAGACGCACACGGTAGTCGTTGACGTAATTGCTGAAATTCCTGCCGAACTCCTCATTGATGATCTGCGACACATAGCGGCTGTTTGACTCGACCATCCCCGCCAGAGAGTCGAGACAGAAATCCGGACTGGAGAAGGCTTTCTGCTCCTCCATGAGGCGTGTTATCTTATCGGCGAGCTCATTGCGCCGGTTCTCGTTGAGTTTGCTTGAGCTGTATTTCGACTGCACGGCCGTAGCCGGTGTCGCGGCGCCGTCTGGCGCGCACGTCGTCTCCTTCCTGAGACATAATGCTATCTCCCTGTCGCGTGCCGCAATCGCGGCCTGCAGCCTCCGTTCCCGCTCGACCGACGTATTGTGGCTTTCGGTCAGCTGCCTGTTAAGGTTAAAGAGATTGCGGTAACTCGTATCGAGTTTCTTCTTTTTGCGGTGTACATTGATAAGAAGCATGGCCACGGCCGTCACAGCCACCACCATCGTCATGATGACGATCCATTGCCAGCGTATCACCTCTCCCTTTATCTGCTCCTGCCTTTGCAGTCTCATTATCTCGCGACCGGTCTTTCCCGTCTCATAGGCGATCTGCTGGCTGCGCAGCATGTCGAAACTGCGTAGATCGAATATCGAGTCATGTACCTGAAGATAGCGCGACCGCATCTGCATGGCTCGCTGTGTGTCGCCCATCCGGTCGTAGAAGTCGGCCAGATGACGGTAGGTGGGCGAGAATATATGCATCAGCCCTTCGCGTCGCGCGAACTCATTGCAGAGGTTCAGATAGAAAAACGTCGAGTCGCTGTTGCCGGCTGCCGCGTATGCCTTATACAGCCCCTCGATGGCCGAACACTCATATTTCGGATCGAGCGAATTGGCACGCGCATAGGCTGCCGTTTTCCTGAACAGTGCGATCGACCGGTCATATTCCTTCTCTTCGTGGAGCAGAAGCGCATAGTTGTAGTCGTTCATGAAATGCCCCACCGGATAATCGCACCGATAGCGCAGCGCCTTCTCGCGATACAGCCGGGCCTTGGCCACATCGTGCAGCTCGGTGTATGTGCCCATCATGTTCTGGCATATCTTGAGGGCGAGCACCGAGTCAGCGCCGCAATGACGCAGCCCCTCCTCATATTTCGCCAGCGACTGCTCATGATCCTTGAACACGCTGTAGATGTTGCCGATATTCTTATAGAACACACCGAGGGAATGCTTGTCGCCGGAGCGGTCGGAAAGCTCCAGCCCGCGCAGATAGTAGTTGAGCGATTCGATATAGTGGCCCGAATAGAAATATTCATCGCCCACGCGCAGATGGGCGTCGATACAGGCATCGGTCTCTTCGGGCGAGGCATTGAAGTCGGCCCGGTCGCACAGCAGCATATAGTCTATCATGGCCTGTTTGCGGTCGCCACGGTTCATGGCGCTGTCGCCCCTGGCAAGAAGGTTCGCGTTTTCGTGTGACGCGGAGCCCGACCGCATGGATGGCTCCTCCCCCCCGCCTGTGCATGCTGTCAGGACCCGCAGTGATATTGCCATGACAGCCAATATAAATATCGACACTCTTGTTTTCACACCGCAAACTTAACAAAATTTATTCTGCCGCACAATATCGCAAGACAATCTTACCGGACACCCCGACCGTAATTACGGAAAAAAACAGGAGGCGCCCCGGATGGAGCGCCTCCTCTATTGAATGTCTCTATAACGTTCAGTACTTAATACATCGTACTTCATTCTTCGTACTTAGTACTTCATACTTCGTACTCAGTGCCTCGTACTTGATCAGAGCGGCTCGATGCCTGTGATCACAGGATAGGCCTTGGCGATGGCGCGGCCATACTTGTAGTGCTCGCCGCGTGTGGCTGTGAAGTGTACGTTGGCAGCCGACTCGAATACCATGACGATGTCGCTTCCGCCAAACTGGAAATAGCTGATTTCCTCGCCCTTGCGGAGCACACGTCCCTCTTCTGCTGTCATCACCACCGAAGAAACCTGTCCCATGCCCATAGGCAGGACGGCTACCAGACCGATCGGGCTTTCCAGCACGATCAGGCCACGGTTCTGCATGAACTCGTATCCGGGATCGTCGGGAGCGCCAAACTGCCTCTTGGCCTCGAGCTTGTTACGGCCGGTCGACGGATCGGGCACTGCGGTGACCTGAAGGTATACGGTGCCCATTATGTCACGCGACTCAAGCACACGGCCGCTGACAGGAGCGTGCTGACGGTGATAGTCGTTCGGGCCGAGGAAGGAGTGGGTCCACATACCGCCGGCGAAACGGTCCTTGTAGGGGCTTCCCTCGAGAAGCTCGGAAATCTGCCAGTGGATGCCCTTGATCTCGATGGTGTCGTCGCCGCGCACTTCCCATGCGCCGTCGAATGTGGCGTCGGCAGGAGAGGTGATGACGGTGCTGTCGTTGATGGCTGCCACCGGACGGTAGCCAGGCTTGCAGCTGCGGGCGAAGAAGTCGTTGTAGGTCTTCCAGCCGCCTCGGGGCTGCAGATACTCCTTCATGTTGAACTCCGGCGAGTCATAGAACGACTTCACGGAGTCGGGAGTGATGGAGGCGGGGGAGTCGAGGAACTTGCCCAGCTCGCGCACATAGTCCTTCATCCAGGCCGAAAGCTGGGAGAGGGGCTGCTCCACCGGATGAGGCTCCACGGCGTTCTGAAGCTCCTTGACAGGAGACTGGTCGAGTATGAAGTAGAACTTGCAGATGTGGTTGAACATGGCGCGTCCGAACTTGTTCTCGAGAGGAATCCATGTCAGATTGGCGTCGAGCCAGTCGTAGTAGTCTTCCATTGTGTTGATGTCGTCCATTTCCTGAACGTCATACGATTTGGCTTTTTCCAAAGCCTTCTGAAACTTGTCTTGCCAGCCGTTCTGAGCTATCAGGTCGATAAGCTCTTGGGTCTTTGGCTGATGGGTCTTGCTCATAGCGTTTGTGTCTTTTATAATGTTTGTATGTTGTCGGATTTTTACCACCCGGGAGGAGTGATTGATGTCCGAGTTTGATACTAAAACACTGCCGGTGGCAAATTGTTTACAAATTTCCAGAATTATTCCCGCCTCACGTAAAAAAATTTTTCACGCCGATAGACACGCGAAATCTTAAAACGTTTTATGGCGAACGAAATGTAAACAAATCTAAAAAAGCATCCCTGCAGGACTATGCCGGGCTGACCGCATCCCTCCCTGTCAAATGTTTTAAGGAAGCCATATGTGTCAACATATGTTAATATATCTATTATTTTGTTAATATTAGTATATTTTTCTATACTTATGCAATAAATCCCTAACTTTGCAAAACCATTATAATACCTAATCATCAGAACAATGGAAAAAATCTACAAAACCATCTTGT
>CEAR01033561.1_pt1 | contig 13534 bp, 18 predicted proteins | sample 557461 | NCBI WGS metagenome assembly CEAR01 (sample SAMEA3182075, study PRJEB8094) | gut metagenome | biome: human; feature: gut; material: Stool; isolation source: human stools | place: Canada | collected 2012-03-14
GGAGATGTCCGACGCTTTCACAGCAAGCGGGCCCTCATCGCATACGCCGGCATCGATGCGCCGCCGTACCAGTCCGGCAAATTCTGCGCGAATAACCGGCATATCTCCAAGCGGGGAAATCGCTATCTGCGTAAGACCGGGTACGAAGTCATGCAGAGCTATGTGATGCACAAGCCGGCAAACGATCCGATTTTTACATTCATTGAGAAAAAACGCGGTGAAGGGAAAAGCGGTAAACTTGCCATGGTGGCAGGCTTGAATAAGTTCCTCCGGATCTATTATGGCAAGGTCACAGAACTCTACCGCAGCTCGTCGGCAATAGAATGAGCTGAGATCTCCAATACTTTATTTGAGGCGGCCAAGTGTTCCGTTTTGCCGCCTCTGTTTTGCTATGCTCTTTTTCTGCCGATAACTTTTCTTTTAATTTGGGCTTGACTTTTTAGCAGGTTTACAGCGGTGCGTTTTTGGAAAAGTCCTATTGTTTTTAAGCAGCGCAAAATATGCGCTTTGTGCATGAGAGAATATAGAAAGGACGCCGCGGTGAGCGGCGTCCTTGGAGAACGGCTTGCTGTTATTCTTTCGCGGCAAGCTGTGCCACAACATCGAGAAAAATGTTGGCGCCGGCGGCAAGGTCGGCATCGCGTGTCAGCTCCAGCGGATTGTGGCTGATGCCGCGGACGCTTGGAACGAAGATCATCGCCGTGGGACAAATGCGGGCGAGCATCTGCGCGTCCTGCCCCGCGCCGGAGGTCATGCGGCGGCAGGAAAGCCCCCGCGCGGCGGCGGAGCATTCAATGAGCTGCACGATCCCCTCGTCGAAGAGTACCGGATCAAAACGGCTGAGCCGCTCGGCTGTGATCTTGACGCGGTCGGTCCTTTCCAGCTCCGCAAGGTAGTCGGCAAGCACCTGCTCCTCGGCGCAGAGCTGCTGCGCGTCGGGGTTGCGGACATCCACGGTGAACACAGCCCTGGACGGAATGACATTGATGGCGTTTGGCTCGAACGTGATGCAGCCGGTGGTGGCGACGGTACAGCTGTCCGGCAGCTCACAGCGGCGGCGCAGGAAGGTGATGACCTTCGCGGCGGCGAGGCCCGCGTCCACGCGGTAGGCGGTCGGCGTGGTGCCGGCATGGTTCTGCTCTCCTTCGATGGTGACGCGCTGCCAGGAAATGCCTTGCAGGTTTTCGACCGCGCCGATGGAAATGCCCTCGGCGTCAAGAATAGGTCCCTGCTCAATGTGCAGCTCCACGAAGGCGCAGGGCTTGAGAAAGCCCGGCTCGACCGTACCCGCGTACCCGATGCGTCGGAGCTCCTCGCCGAGTACCGTACCGTCCGTGCCGACAGAGGCAAGCGCCTTTTCGAGCGGGTAGCCACCCGCGTAGACGAGAGAACCCATCATGTCGGGCGCGTAGCGCACACCCTCTTCGTTGGTGAACGCGCCGATGGCGATGGGACGCGCGGGTACAAAGCCCGACGCCTTGAGCGTTTCAACGACCTCAAGCGCCGCAAGAACGCCGTAGCAGCCGTCAAATTGCCCGGCATTGATAACGGTATCAATGTGCGAGCCGAGCATGAGTGGCGCGGCGTCGGCGCAGCCCTCCGGCGTCCAGATACCAAAAAGATTTCCAATGTAATCGGTCACGACCGTGAGACCGGTCTCGCGCATCCAGCGGGACACGAGATCGCGCCCCGCCTTATCCTCATCAGAGGCTGCGAGGCGGGTGCGGCGACCGTCGGCATCAAGACCGACCGCGCCAAGCGTGTGGATACGCTCCAAAAGACGTTCTTCGTTGATGATCAGCATAGTCTGCTCCCTTCCGCTTCAAACTATCGGTTTTATTCTGTGATGATACCAGTATACGGGATTAAAAAAGCGAATTCTATCAGATATCAAACAAAAACTGTCCTTTTTTGCTTTTCCGCTGCGAAGGAATGTGGTAGGATAGAGAAAAAGGGGGCGAGAGAATGGCTGTACCATTTCCGAAATGCGAGGGCATGCAGGGCGAATTTTATCTGACGGTGGACGATAAGCTGCACGAGCATATCGCGCCGCTTTCGGACGACCTTCCGCTCTCGGTGTATACCCAGAGCTACCGCCATGCCGCAAGAGAGCATATCCCGCTCCATTGGCACAGCGATGTGCAGCTCACATGGGTCTATGAGGGTTTGCTCGACTATACCATAGAAGGTGAGCGCCTGACGCTGACGCCGGACGACCTCCTGCTTGTCAACGCAGAGCGTCTGCACGGCTCCCGAACGGTGCAGGGCGACACGCGAACGCTGTGCATCAATTTCACGCCGGAGCTTTTTCCGCCCGCGCTGCTTCGGCGCTATATCCGTCCGCTGCTGGAGGATGCAGCCTTTTCTCATGCCGTTCTGCCGCTGCGCGCAGAGTGGTCGGAGATCCTGCGCGGCTGCTGTGCGCGGGAGGGCGAGCCGGACTGCTTCGCTGTATATGAACTGCTCACGCAGGTGCTACGCGAGCTGACACGCAGCTCCCGCGGCGGGACGGAGAAAAGCGGCGAGGAAGCGCGGCTTTTTCAAACTGCGCTCCGCTACCTGCACGAGCATTACAGCGAGCCGCTGTCTGCCGGACAGCTTGCATCCGCTGCGGCGGTCAACCGCACTGCGCTTGGCGTATTGTTCAAAAAATACACCGGCATGACGCCGACGCGGTACCGGAATGAATACCGGCTCTACATAGCCAAGAGCATGATCGTCGGCACGGACCGGCCGATCACCGAGATCTGCGCGGAAACGGGCTACAACCAGCTCAGCCACTTCATCGAGCAGTTCCGCCTGCGCTATGGCGCCTCGCCGCTGCAATACCGCAAGCGGTATGGTGCGGGGTAACCGGAATGTCTGCTGAATCAATGGAACTGCATTGTATACCCCTGTTGTTGTTCGAGTTCATGATCGTCCGGCTTGTGGCCGAGGGCAATGCGCTTACGCTGAAGCTCCTGCAGCCGTTTACGGTCAATGTGGATGCCACCGACTGTTGACATAGCGGGAGCGTTGTCCCAAAAGATATTACCCATGTGATAGAGCAGCCGCGTGGCTGCCAGCATGACCGAGGGCGGATGCTGTTCCCCACGATCTATGCGATCTACGAAGAAACTGGCATAAGCATGACCATTTTCCTGCGCCGCCACGAACCACTCGTAGGCAGCATCCGTATCTTTTGGAACGCCCTCGCCCATGAGGTACAGCTTTCCCAATAGATATTGTGCGTAGGCATTTCCGTTGTTCGCGGCCTGCCACAGATATTCCGCCGCAGCCGAAGCGTCCTTGGACACATTCTCACCGCCGAGATATTCCTTTCCCAGCCGATAGGCGGCGTAGTCGTTGCCGTTATCGGCGGAGCGTTTCAGCCAGTAGACTCCTTTGGCAGAATCATGAACGTCAGCATCGTCGGAGAGATACAGCTTGCCCAACGCGTACTGCGCCGCATCGATTTCCTGCTCGGCAGCACGTTCGAACAGCTTCTGTGCTTTGACCGTGTCCGGTATCAACAGCCCACCATCACGGTACGCCGTGCCGATAATGTACTGCGCGTGAGCATCACCGCTCTCCGCTAACCGCTCTAATTGCTCCACCGCTTCGTCCCGTTCCTCCAGCGGATAACTCTCATCGTTCGCCGCGTTTTGCAGTTCTTGACATTCATAGCTCATATCATAGGTACTGATCTGCTCGCCGTCATCCTGCGTCTCCGCGTCCTCGAAGGAGATTTTGTTCACGCGGATATGCTCTGCTTCCTTGATGACCGCATTCTTGATCTGGCGGAACTCCTTCTGTTGCGATAGCGGTGGACGGATTCTCTTTTTCTCTTCGGAGTAATAATCCTCCACCTGACACTGTAGCTCCCACCACGTTTGATAGCACTCATTCACGATGGGCAGCCGCACCATCTGGTCGACGATCTCATCCACCAGCTTCTTCATCGGTTTCGGCAGATATCCGTAGTTTTTCTTGCCGCTGACTTGACCGAGCTGCCGCGACAGTTCCCAAATCATTTGCTCGGCATCAGGGTGGTCGCAGGTCATTTCCTGCATCGCCTTCGCCAATTCCAGCATCGCTTTCCGCGCTTCCGCCACCAGTTCATCGCGGGACTTACTTTTCTGCTCGTAGACATGGAGCAGTTCCTGACGGAAGATCTGATTGGTCAGCGTGGACTTGATCTGCCGGATACCATCCTTGGAGAGGTACGCCTGATTGGGTTTCGTTGACCACGCCATCATGTGGATGTGGGGATGATTTCCCTCGTCGTGGAATGCAGCGTACCAGTGGAAGTCCTCCGGCGGTATTTTCATCGCCGCCGCAATGTCATTACGGTGTGCGCGCAGTAATGTGCACCACGCTTCCGCATGATTGTAGCGGATCAGGTCGCAGAGGGTACGCAAACTGATCTCTGCGTACTCCAACAGCTTGTCGGTCGCCAGCATCTGCTGATAGGCATCCAGCGTAGTCGGTTCATCCGGCGATTGGAAGAAGGCGAACAGTTCTTCTTCGGTTGGAACGCTGTCCGGTGCATCGTGCTGCATCTCCTGCCGGATGTAGTCAATGACCTCCTGTTCGACTTGGGCGGTCAGGGAGTGCAGTAGTTGCTGCTTGCTTTGTTCAAATGGATTCATAGTTATACACGCTCCTTTGTGTTCGGGTGAGGCGGTAAGGCTGCGGCCAACTCAGCCATGCTCCGATGGCGGAGCAGATTTGCCTCTACCTATAAGGACACTCAGAGTGCATTTGTAAACCAGAAAACAAAAAACTTTTCAAAAAAACTGGGAAGCCCTGTCATGAGACAGAGCTTCCCAGCTTTTTGTGTAGCTTTTTCAGTCGCTTTGATACCGCCATTCTGGAGATGCCATAGATCTGACCGATCTCCTCCATCGTCAGCTCACCGCTGTATCGGAGTGAGAGCAGGTTTTGACCTTGCACGTCCAGTTTTGCAATGGCTCCCCGCAGATTTTCAAGCCGGAGGTTCCTGAGCACCGCATCCTCCACGGGACGCTTGACGCACTCCAAACCGGACAGCACCGTTTCAAACTCACTTTTACTCAGGTGCCTTGCGTCCTGCTTCTCCTGCGCCTGTTCCCGTTTTCGATCCTGCTCAAGGAAGTCTGCGACCTCCTTTGGCACCGATACTTGCTCACCATTGTAGACGATAACGACATTGTCGTTCATTTGTGTCCTTTCCGCTTTCGACGGAAGGGTACACACCCGCGCTGCCGGTACAGCGCCAAAAACTGTCGACCTTCATGGAGCATCCTGCGTACAGGGGTGGTCATAATGCCCTACGGGGCCCATGAATGTCTGAGGCCACGCCGGGGTGTGGACCTCACCGGAAAGCTGCGAGATTAGGCTTTAGCCTACTATCAGTATAAAGTGAACTTGCAGAGGTGTCAAGATACAAAAATTTAGAGAACGACAAAAGAGGGATGCGCTGAGCCTCCCTAATACGCAAAGGCATAAAAGCGCCCGCGTCCTCATGCCACGATATGATGCTTATAGGTTTGGGGAACATCCAAAGCAGAAAGGCGGTCTCTGGCAAAAATACTTTTTGAAACTCCCGTGTGAAATGTTATCTGGAGATTGGAGGCGCGAGGAACTGAGACGTTCGGATCACAAGAAGGATGAAGCAAAGATTAAAAAGGTATACTCTTCGCCGACTTCTAATTCCTATTACGAATACGACGAGACAGATTGTGGTCCCGATTCTCTTTCTGACTCTTATTGGGGCTATCATGGGTATGACTGATAGAAAGCCAGATAGGAGCAGTCATGCTCCTGTGGACAATGTGTATAAGTCTAGAAATATTGGTAATCACGTACTTGTTCCCTACGTTGAAGTATGATATACTGATAACGAGTTCAGTGAAAGCTGATTTTTCTCATCGAGGTATGAATTTAATTTACTATTGGAGTGAGGAATATGGCTGTAAGTTACAAGAAATTATGGAAGCTGCTAATTGATAAAGATATGAAGAAAAAAGATCTTTGCACAGCAGCAGGTATCAGCCATGCGTCAATGGCAAAGCTCGGTAAAAACGAAAATGTCACAACCGATGTCCTTGTGAAGATTTGTACTGCTTTGCAATGCGATATAGGTGATATTATGGAATTAACAAAAGAAATTATTTGAGGAGAGATTATATGGGTATCAATAGAGATAACCCCAATCTTTGGAAAAATGATATTCTGCAATCTGTAGATTTATATAATAGTTGGTTTATGGAATTTGCTCCCAGAGCATTTAGGGAAACACGTGTAACAACGGCAAGTAGTGTAGAACGTGCTCTTGTTGATACGAGTTATTTGAGGAACATATCTGTCGAGCTGTTAAAAAATCACCCAGAGGTCTTACCAATATTAAGAATGTCTACTTGCCCGCCTATCGCAAGAGACCGTCTTGTTGGCTTAGCGAGGGTAACTAAAAGCTTAGTTGAAAACATGGAAGATACAGATAACCCTCGTGTTTCTCCTCGAATGGCTGCGGATAGATTATCTGACGAGCTTTCAAAAATAGCCAGAGTTATCAATAGAATGGCAGATTTAGATATATTTGTTTGGCTACCAGAAATGCGTGAACCCAATGAACAGGAGGTTCAGAGAGCTGCGACTGTTGTTGCAGATAGATTGTGTGGCGCGGTAGCTGATCCGATTATTAGAAATGCTCAAGAGAAACGTCAGCTTGCAGCAATAACACAGTTCTTGCAAGATAGAGGTTATGCGGAAGCCAATGCTGGAACGAAGTATAACGAAATGGCACCAGGAACATTTTCCTTCCATACTAATGTGCCTGTATTAGTTGCTGAAGGATCAGAAGATTACATCAACATTCCTGTTGATGTGGTTATTCTTCCTAAATTGGCACAAGCGGGAGACTTTCCTCTCCTTATTGAAGCGAAATCAGCTGGGGATTTTACCAATGTAAACAAACGCCGCAAAGAAGAAGCTGCTAAAATGCAACAATTAAAACATACATATGGCGACGCTGTATCGTACAGTCTGTTTTTATGTGGTTACTTTGATTCGGGATATTTAGGCTATGAAGCAGCAGAAGGAATTGATTGGATATGGGAACACAGAATAAACGATTTGGAGCAATTAGGAATTTGAGCTTAATAGAATCCAGAAGGATGCAATTACAAATGGCGATTGATAATGGTAAAAGCATTGAAAGTCGTAGACGGTTTGGTCAGTTTGCAACACCTTATGAATTGGCTCAAGAAATAATGTCCTTTGGTTTAACATTGCAGGACAAAAAAGAAATCTCTTTTTTGGAGCCTGCGTTTGGTACAGGAGCATTTTATTCAGCTCTTTTATCAGAGTGTGACAAACACGCTAAAATCATAAACACTGCAGTTGGAGTTGAAGTAGACAAAGATTTCTATGTTGCCGCTAATGAACTTTGGGGACACACAAATGTAAATTTAGTAAGCGGCGATTTTACTGAAATTGAAGCCTTTGAAAATATCAACTTTTTGGTTAGTAATCCTCCGTATGTGCGACATCATTATATTGACAAAGAGCAGAAATCAAAGCTTTCAGCTATGATACAAAAAGAAACGGATTTATCGCTTTCGGGTCTTTCAGGACTATATTGTTATTTTATTTTGTCTGCACACAAATGGCTCGCTCCAGATGCAATATGTGGCTGGCTTATCCCAAGTGAGTTTATGGATGTTAATTACGGCGCAAAACTGAAAGAGTACTTTCTAAACAAAGTTCATTTACTTAGAGTACATAGATATAATCCTGAGAACTGTAAATTTGATGATGCTTTGGTATCTTCGTGTGTAGTTTGGTTTAAAAACGAGACCATGGAAAATAATTATGATGTCGAATTTTCTTATGGTGGTACACTTGAAAGACCAGAAGTTAGCCGAAACGTAGATAGAAACACTTTAGGCAAAAGTAGAAAATGGACTCATTTCCCAACCAATGATGAGCAACTTCCAAATACTCATACTCCAACTTTAGGCGATTTTTTCACAATCAAACGCGGATTGGCAACTGGAGACAACGATTTCTTTATCTTGTCTAAAGAAGAAATTGAAGAATTAAATCTCGATATGAACTTCTTTACACCAATTCTGCCAAGCCCTCGTTATTTAAAATGCAATGAAGTGTTTAGTGATAAATATGGGAATCCCCGCCTAGACACACAGTATTTCTTGCTTAGCTGTATGCTCCCAGAAGAGGAAGTGAAAAAGAATCATCCATCCATCTGGAATTATTTGAGTAGTGGTCTCGATACTACTGCGCAAAAGTATCTATGTAAAAATCGTAAGGTTTGGTATTACCAAGAAAATAGATCAGCGACACCATTCTTATGTTCCTATATGGGTAGAGGAAATGACGAACACGCCGCACCCTTTCGTTTTATTTTGAATCATACAAGCGCAATTGCTACCAATTCTTATTTGATGTTATATCCTAAAACTATTCTCCAAGAAGCAATTGCCCAGACACCCGACATACTATATGATGTTTGGACCGCTTTGAGCAATATTGCTGCTAATGATCTTGAAAGTGAAGGCCGAGTGTATGGCGGAGGAATGAAAAAAATCGAGCCCAAAGAACTATCTCATGTTAAGTGCCAGCATTTGGCGGAGTTATTAGCATAATTAAAATAGAAAGAAGGTGTTAACTACATGGCATTTACTGTAGCTGCCGCATTTGAACAGCTTTGTAAAAATCTCAGATTTTCAGACGACAATCTGAGTAAAATTAGCAATAGATATCATTCTATTACCAAAAGAATTAATACTGATTATTGGGAAACATCTTCCGACTCTGCTCACAGTTTGTATGTTGGTTCATATGGGCGTGATACAGAGATTTTCACCAGTGACATAGATATGTTGGTACAACTTCCATATTCAACTTATGAGAAGTTCAATGCTTATACGTCCAACGGTCAATCCGCCTTACTTCAAGAAGTAAAAAAGGTCATAGAGAAAACATACTCTGTTACCAACTTGAAGGCGGATGGACAAATTATTAGTGTCCCTTTTTCGGATGGTATTAATTTTGAAGTTTTGCCCGCTTTTATAAATAAAGATGGTAATAGTTACACATTTGCAAATTCTAACAATGGTGGTTCATGGAAGGTTACTAATCCCAGAGCAGAGATTGCTGAGATCCAGTCAATGAACAACCAATGTAATTCAAACTTGAAAAGGCTGTGTAAAATGTCCCGAGCATGGAGGAATAAAAACGACGTAGATATCAGTGGAATTTTGTTGGACATATTGAGCTACAATTTTATCTCTACTTGGGAATACCGAGACAAATCGTATGTATATTATGATTGGATGACAAGAGACTTCCTGAAATATGTATCAGAGAGACCAACCTCACAGTATCGTTGGCAAGTGATGGGAAGCGGCAGATATATTACTTGCTTTGGCTCTTTTCAATCCAAGGCGAAAGCATCGTACGAAAAAGCATTAGAAGCTATCAATGATGAGACCAAGTACCCATCAAGTGCCAATGCAGAATGGAGGGAAATTTATGGAAGCAAATTCCCAACTTTGTGATATAACTCTTTACAATCAAATCGAGGAAGCTTACGGGAAAGTAGTATATACTTATACCACACAAGTAATCCACGCAGGAAGATTGCACACAAAATATACGGCGTTAAAATGGGGACAATTAATCCTTTCAGCAGTGTCCACCGGCGGTTTTATAGGTGTGTTGATTTCTAATCAGATTTTGCTCACTTGGTTGGGCGGGATTTGTTCAACCATTCTGTTAGTATTAACTGCTTATTTCAAAGATTCAGATTTATCTGCCATTTACAAACTCCACTTAGATACCTCAAATAAATTGTGGTTACTCAGAGAACAGTATTTGTCGCTGCTTACTGATTTTCCTACGCTACCAAGAGAAGATGTAGTAAGCAGGCGAGATGATCTTCAAGAACGTGTAGCGGCAGTTTATGCTTCTGCACCGCTAACTGACAATAAAAGTTACTCCTTGGCACAAAAGGCTTTGAAAGAAAACGAATCACAGTTTTTCTCCAGACAAGAGTTGAACAAAATGCTCCCCGAAACATTAAGAAAGCAACTGAAAAATCAATAGATTCCAGTGCTTTCATGGCAATAGAATGGCAAGAAAAAAATCAGATAACCCATGCTGCCTGAATAATGAAAGCAATACAAATAATCTGTGCTAAATCCCATAAGCAAACCTGTTTAGAATAGGCTTGACGGGGGTGAGTAAGAATGACACAGACGCAAGGGCGATTATCTTGATATTTAGCGAGTAAATGCACAAACGTACTTTTTGTTTACAGCGGTGCGTTTTTGATGTTTTGCCTACACTCCTTGATGAGGTGAAGAAGCTTTGACCCACACCGAGACCCACACGGGGAAATGAGTGGATGGAAGCGGTGGAACGGGTAGGTCAAAATACCACCTACCAATCCCACGGAAAGCACGAAAGAGGCTCCGAAACCGCCAGACGGAGTGTCTGGATACACTTTGTAATCAGCAGGTCGGGGGTTCGAGTCCGTCTACCAGCTCCAAGCTTCCGCTTCAGCGCACAGGTGAATATGGGGGAATTCCCGAGTGGCCAAAGGGGGCAGACTGTAAATCTGTTGTCAGTGACTTCGGTGGTTCGAATCCACCTTCCCCCACCAAAGCAGAGCCAGACGAACCAAGCCGGTTCGCCTGGCTTTTGCTCTGCCCCAACGGTCTATATGATCGGCGGGATATTTGTCCTGGTGTTTCCACTTGCCTATGCCAAGAAATAAAGAAAGAGGCTACTACACAGGGAATTTCCTGTGTGGTAGCCTCTTTGTGTTCTCTCATAGCCATAACGGATTTCGTTATAATCTACCAAAATCCAGCGAGATTCTAAAATCGTTGTTAGAATCTACCGTAAAGGAGCATGGCTATGATTAGGATTTTACTGTCCACCCGGCTTGGCGAGCGGAGGTGGTCACAAGCTGACCTTGCAAGGGCAACAGGCATTCGACCTTCGACGATCAATGACCTGTACCATGAGATCGCAGAAAGGGTAAACCTGGAGCATCTGGATCTTATTTGTGAGGCGCTGGGGTGTGAACTGTCAGACCTGATGATCCGAGAGGAAAACAAGGAGACCAGAGTCAAGACGCGCACCGGCGCGGATATACATAGCAAGCGTTAAGCCTGCTCCGAGGCCTCGGGCGTTCATTCGCCCGGGGCCTTTTCTTATATCTCCTCGCCGTCCTGTGTGACAAAACGGATTTCGACTGTGCAGCCGAGCGCAGCCGCCAGCTCCGTGATGTCTTTTTCCGTAAAGTTCCCGCGCGTCATTTTGTTGGACAGGTTTTGCCGCGTCTGCCCTGACGCCTCAGCCAGATCGCCCATCGTTACTTTCTGCCTTTTCATAATCAGGCGAATCTTTTCGGCAACAGAGAGTCCCATGCTCTCACCTCCTCACTCGTACTATACACTAAAATGTGTCACTTGTCAAAAACTTTTTTACGATTTCCACGAAAAAATGTAAAATAACCGTTGACAAGTGACACGAATTAGTGTAATATAGTTCTTGTAAGGGAGAGGAACAAACCTCTCCGGAAAGGAGGACAGGCCGATGGACAAAGCAAAAAAAGAAGCCCTGCAAGAGCTTCTGAGGTTGCTGGCTGATAACCCCGATTTAGCCGACCGGATTACAATCACCATCAAACCTAACAGCAAGCCCCAGCAGGGCGAACGCCAAGAGACCTAACCCCGGCGCGAGGGGGAGCGGGAAAGCTCCCCTCCCCCTCAGTATAAAGCACCGAGTGTGAAAATACAAGGAGGAACGCAAAATGATGATGTCCGAGTTTATCGACCGTACCGGCTTCGAGCCGACCGCCAAAGAGTACGCCAAGATCGAAGAAGCCTATTACGACTTCGACGGTGACAAGGACGCCTTTTGTAAGGCTTTCGTCAAGGACGGCGGGGCGCGGAAGCTCTGCAAGGCCAGAGCCGCCGAGATCGACCGACTGAACAGCTTGCTGCTGGAGAGTGAGCGGCAGTACAAGAAGGATATGGCCGACCGTGAAAAGCGGATCGACGAGCTGACCGCCGAGCTGGACCGTGAGCTTGAATGGAAGCCCAGCGATGGTACCGGCACGAACATGAGACAGAGCGACTACGCCCACCTTGCCGACTGCGGTAAGGCGATGACCGACGAGGAGGCCAAGGCGTTTATCGCTGACGAGTGCGGCTTCGATCCCGAGAAGATCCGCATTCTGCACGAGGTCAACACCTACGAGGTCAACAAGCACCGCCGCCTTCGCAAGTCTGGCACCTTCGACCGCGCGCCCGTGTACGAGGCCACCGATTGGAACTACGTCCGCTTTGACTGCGCCTGCTTCATGTATGAGCTGGTCAACGGCGAACTCCGCTTCTACTGCTGCTAAATCACCGCCCGCCCCGGAGGTTACGAGGGCAGAAAGGCGACAACGATGAAGATCAATATCACCGATGAAATCAGGCAGGAGATTTTGGATATGCTCAACAGAGATACTGTAAAGGAATACTTTGAAAAACTCCGCGACACGGAGAAGAACCCCACTCGCGGACAGGTTTACGCATACCGGAGCTGGGAGCAGAGCACGGAAGACCGAGCCGATATGTTTGAGGTCAGAGCGCTTCCGTGGGGCAGTCAGATTAAGGACGGCGTGATGAAAGAATTCGTTGCTGCATTAACCGCAGCTGATATTGACGAGATTATCGTCACAGATCAGTCAACCGCGCTCATGGAAAGTGTCCACGCCTTGGTAGCCGAGGGTGCATATCTGGAGGGCGTCGGAACTGTTACCCGCGATCCACTGCACGATCCATCAGGCCGCCGCGAGGTCAAAGGGCTGGTATTCAGATTTTGAGAAAGGAGCGCCGACAATGAAAAAGCTGATTTGTTCTACTTTCCGCGAAGGTTACGGCATCGACCAGATCCGCAGAACGATGACGGCCGGCGAGCTGATTAACTTCCTCGCCCAGTACGATGAAGATACGCCGGTCTATCTGAGTTTTGACAACGGCTACACCTACGGCGGCATTACCGAGGGCCGCTTTGAAGAAGACTATGGGGAGGAGGACTAACTATGAACAAGATCCGCCGCAAAAATTTGCAAAGCATCATCGACCAGCTGGAGGAGCTGAAGGGCAGTCTCGAAGACCTCCAGGCTGAGGAGGAAGAGTACCGCGACAATATCCCTGAGAATATGCAGGAGAGCGAACGCTATGAAAAGGCAGACGAGGCCTGCGACAACCTCTCCGCAGCCGTAGATAACCTGGAGGAAGTCATCAGCAGCATCGAAGCTGCCATTGAGTGAAAGGAGCGAGCATGGACGATAAAATCATCATCGACCGCATGGACGCGGAAGAATTTCTCTCGATGCTCATGGACGCTGCCAAGCAGGACAACCCGACCCGTTACTACAGTGCCGCCCAGATCATCGAAAACATTGCCAACGACTTCAAAGACCTCTGCAAACTGTAAATCAAGGCTGGCCTATCGGCGCGACGGGGAGAAAGGAAATGGCTATGAC
>CEAR01008241.1_pt1 | contig 13526 bp, 10 predicted proteins | sample 557461 | NCBI WGS metagenome assembly CEAR01 (sample SAMEA3182075, study PRJEB8094) | gut metagenome | biome: human; feature: gut; material: Stool; isolation source: human stools | place: Canada | collected 2012-03-14
AGCTCGTCGACATCGCTTACGCGGAACGAGCTGCCGAAATTGCCGAGCACCGTTGTATTTTCGGGAATGTCGCTGACAAGACAGCTTGCGCCGCCGGACATTGCCTCGAGCAGCGTCAGCGCCAGCCCCTCGGTATGGCTCGGCAGCACATAGAGCGCGCAGCAGCAGTATAGGGCATACAGCTCCTCGCCGCTGACAAAGCCGGTGCAGACGATATCCTCACAGCCGTCGACCGCCGCGCGAACCGCGCAGCCGAACGGATCCGAGCCTATCTCGCCGGCAATGATCAGCCTTTCGTCCGGGCGAGCACGCTTATATGCCTCTATCAGCTCGTCAATTCCCTTTTCGGGCGAGATCCTGCCGACATACAGAATAAATCCGTTCTTCTCCAGACCGTATTTCTCGCGGATAATGCCGATATCGGTCGGCGGGACGGGCGAGACTGCATTTCGAATAAGTGCGGTATCGCGCCCGTAGGTGTCGAGAAAATACCGATGCATCTCGTCCGAGAGCGTTATTACCTCGTCGGCATATTTCGCCGCAATGCGCTCTCCGAGCTTTATATATTTCGAGGCAAAGCCGCGCCATTTGTCCACCCGCCAGTTGAGTCCGTGAACCGTCGCGACCGTCCGCCTGCCAAACGCATGCGCAATTACGAGCGGCACGCACGGACCTATCGCATGATAATGCATGATATCGTAGCGGCGGCGGAGCGCGCCGAGCGTCGCGGTGAACGAATAGACCATGGCATTCAGGCTCTGCCGACGAAATGTAAACGAGCGGATAACATTCACCCCCTCGACACGATAACGGTTGTGACCGCGCTGTCTGCCGCGGTTATAGACCGTAACGTCCTCGCCGCGCGCGGCAAGCCGCGTGGCAAGCTCATATACAACGACCTCGACCCCGCCGGAGCGGCAGGGAAAATCCTTGTGGCCTATCATAGCTATTTTCATTCCGCCGCCTCCTTTAAGGGTGATTTCAGCATGAAATTTAAATCCCGCCGCACGGCTCGGTATGGACACCCCGATACGTATACACCCGAGCTCGGATATGCTTGATCCGATAGCAATTCAAGCTCGGACAGAATCGGCGCGATAACATAAGCCTCACAGCGGCGTGTTTGTTTTTTCCTGTGCAGGCAGAGGCTTTCGTGCGACCTACCGTCCCTCTTTTCCTATCATAGCCATAGCCGTCTTAAACATTATCACCATGTCTCCGACGGCGGTTCGGTGCTCTATGTAGTCGATATCCATCTCCACCCACTCTTCAAAGGGAATATCGTTTCTGTTATCGGATATCTGCCATAGGCAGGTAAGACCCGGCGTTACGACCAGTCTCAGCCGCTCGTAATCGTCGTACTGCGCCACCTCATCCGGCAGCGGCGGACGGGGCCCGACAAGGCTCATATCGCCGCGCAGCACATTGATCAACTGCGGCAGCTCGTCGATGCTCGTTGTTCTCAAAAACTTACCGACGCGTGTTATGCGCGGATCGTCCTTTATCTTGAACACCGGACCGTCCATCTCGTTTTGGCCTCGCAGCCTGTCCTTGAGCTGCTCGGCGTTCGCCACCATTGTACGGAACTTGTACATGGAAAACTCGACTCCGTGCCTGCCGACACGCTGCTGTTTAAAAAACGGTCCGGCATGCGGGTCGTCTATCACAATAACAATACTGACAACGATAAACAGCGGTACAAGCAGCAAAAGCATTATGAGCGAAACAATGATATCAAAGGCACGCTTTCGCGCCCAATATCCGCGGCGCGGCGCGCTGAACAGTCTGTCCATACTCGCGCGTGTTTTTTCGTCTACCTTATCGTAGTCAATGTAATCAGTTTTAACACGCATACTTTCTCCCCAAACACCACTCGTTTACGGATGAAAAAAAAGACCGACTACACCCATAAAAGTGCAGCCAGTCAATCATACCGCGTTGCGGGTTAGACACTAAACTTTGCGTCCCCGTTTTTCAACGGGTTTGCCGATATGCCGATCAAATCGACAGTATTATTCTTACTCTGAATCGTAATCATAAAGAATTACGACACATAACGAGAACGAACCGCCGTCACACCGACGTATTCCGCAATCCCGTTCTTATCTTATATATAATAATCCTTGTCACATTATATCATATACGTTAAAATTTGTCAAGAAGTATTTTGCAGATTAGCTTGCCCGTCTTATGGTATTTCGTGAGGCGCAGAACATGTGCGACCAAATATAGGGCGCGGGCGAAGCAAAGACTTCATACACATCGATTTTTTCTCGTACCGTCCGTTTGATCGACGCAAAAACGCTCTGTAGATTTATTCGTATCTGTGCTTTACCATAGCTATACTTCGCCTTATCCGTGCTTTTCCGCGGCCTTGCGCATCGAAAACTCGGAAGCAAAAAAAGCCCGGGACACCACCGAGCTCTTTCAACCGTTTAAATAACAAATGCGCCGTCCGAACAGATACTCCGGCACCTTAGAAGCATATCCTCCGTCTGCATATTTCAGATGCCGTTGTTCCTGCCCGAAAACATACCGCATCCGTAATTACTGCCGCTTTATATAGTCGACCCCGTAGCCTGTTTTCTCGATAGCCTCGCGAAGCTCGCTCTCCTCTATCGGGCGGGTATATCTGACCGTCGCGCTGTGCGACGAAAGGCTGACCTTTGCGCTCACCCCGTCTATCTTGTTCAGGCACTCTTGGATCGCGACGCGGCAATGGTCACAGTGCATTCCGTCTATGCCGACAATGAATGTGCCGATAGGCTCCGCCCTATGCTTTTTGCCCTCTCCGCTGCGGCGCGCCACGACCGAGCGCACGATCGAAGAAACCGCACATGCGCCGATTACCAGAGCCAATATAACAATTGCAATTATCGTTACCTTTTCCATTTTGATTCATCCTTTCCGATACGACACCCTAAGCCGTCGGCTTCATGCCGCGCAGCCGCAATTCGGGCATCGCGGTGCCCTCCGGGTCACTTTTAAATGCCTGCCGCAATTCGGGCTGAGCTTCCCGCATGGCTTTTTGCGCCGTCAGGTTAGCCTGCGCTAACCGAGTGCCAAAAAGCAGACGACAAGTATCCCTGCCGTATCTGCCGTCATTTTAGCACCGCGGGCGTTCCGTGTCAATAGAATTTTCAAAATCACGCGCAGAACGGCAAAAAAGCAGACGGCGCATGTACTGCACCGCCTACCGATAAATTGTACCTTGCCCGCTCCTGCCGGAATCGCACCGCGACAGAACGATCCATACATTAAGCCATATCCGCTTTCTTTTCGAGCAGGACGAGATTCACCCCGGAAATACCGTTAAAGCCGCACAGGCGTATGTCGACCTCGCGATAGCCGAGCTTTTTATACAGTGCACGTGCAGCGGTATTCTTCTGATTGGTATCCATGCGCAGATACGGGCATCCGCGCTCTGCCGCATAGCGCTCGTAAAAGCTGACAAATGCCGTTCCGAGTCCGCGCCCTGCCGCAAGGGGATCTATAACGAGCGTATGCAGCACGGTGATGCGTGAATCGGGGACATCGTACATCCACGGCGCGCCTGCATATGCGTCCACCTGCTTGCCGTTGATTATCGCCACTCCGACCACCCGTCCGTCCGCCTCCTCGACGAACAGCTCGTCCGCCTCAAGCGCCGCCTCTGCTGTCGCGCGGGTGGGATACACACCGCGAACCCAGCCTATCTTTGCTCTGCCGCGCTCCTCCTCGGTCAGTATTCGGTCATATATACCCTCAATTGCTGCAAGATCCGCTTTCGTTGCTTTTCTGATATTAATATCCATATTCGTTTCCTCACTGTATTTTATCTTAATACCGCGTACGGCAGAGTAATATCTATATCAGACTTATCTCGAAGCACCCGAATCAATCAAACAATACTCCGGGCAGTCTGCCCGCGGCTGCATCAAGACACATCAACGCCTGCTCACGGGAGGTCTTTTCAACGGCAAGCTGCTCCGGCAGCTCCTCCGCCGAAAAATACGCCGTCTCGGTCGTTTCGATATTCTGTGCGAATTCGCCGCCGATCGCACGGCAGAGCACGAATATCTTAATGATACCGTATATGTAGTTGCAGGCATTGTGCCGCCGCCAGTCCTGAACGGCGATAAGCCGCTCTGCCTCGACCGTCAGTCCGGTCTCCTCAAGCGCCTCCTTGACGGTGTTTTCGGCGACCGAGCGGTCAACATCGCACCATCCGCCCGGAAGCGCCCACCGCCCGTCGCGCTCGCGCACGAGGAGTATTCTGCCGTCCTCGACTATCGCCGCGCGGGTATCGAGCTTCGGTGTCTGATAGCCGCTCTCGCCGCAGAACAGCTCGCGCACACGACCGACCGGAAGCTCCGTACGCTCCGCAAGCATCTCGGCAGACAGCTCCCGCAGTTCTGTGTACCGCTCACGGTCAAACTCGTCCCGACAGTACGCAAGTCCCGTCTGTGCTATACTTTGTATCTTCATTGCCCAGTCGAGTATTCTGTCGTTCATATAATCGCCTCCCTATGCCCCGATCCGGCACGTTCCATGTTTGCTCTGATCTACCTCACGTCCGATTTGCCTCATGCCCGATTTGATTTATGCTGATTTTGTCAGTTTTATAACGCACCTATTACAACGCCGCTTTTGCGTTCTGATTCAAGCCCTGTCTGTCTCGATATTTCACAGACGCATATAGTAAAGATTTATAGCTTTGACGCGCAATATAGAATAATTACATATCCCGCAATTCGTATACCGGTGCTGTTTTTAGATTATATCATTTATTTCCGTTTTTTTCAATAGCGCGGCATATTTCGATAAAAAATATATCGGCGCACTCGCCGCAAGGCAACGGGCACACCGATAAGGTTGTGTTTTTTGATTTTTTCTCCGCAGAACTCCGCGCAAGCAACGTGGTGCGTTGTTCAAAAGTTAGGGAAAAGAAACGCCGATTCCCGGGGCGTTGCCCCGAACCCCGTGATGTTTGGAGCGTAAGCTCCAAACTCATGCACAAAGGCAATGCCTTTGTGCGCGACCCATTGAAAAGGTCGACGAAACTTTTCCGCTGCTTACTGCTTTAGTCAATGCGTCACGGGCGAAAACTTTTCCGCTGCTTACTGCTTTAGTCAGCACGCCTCGAAAAAGCCTCTCAGTTTTAAAGTTTTGAGGGGGTGTACCCGCACCCCGTTCCGAATAATGCTTTACGGCTTGCATTCGGATCACCGGCAAGCCTTTACTCTTATTTTAAAGTTTTGAGGGGGGTGCGGGGGGACTTTTTCAAAAGTCCCCCTGTGCGTATCCCCCGCGCGTATCCCCCGCGTCAGTTGATGTAGATAACGTCGTTCTTGTCGTGGAGGATTTTTTTTGCTTCGCGGACCTTGTGTGAGAACACACAGATCATTATAATATCGCAGATGCCGTCGATGATAAGCGAGATACCCGCGAAGATCATAACGGTATCAAACGGTCCGAACATTACGAGTCCGCCGAGCACGACGGTAACGACCGAGAGGATAAGCATTCCGACCCATCCCTCGACATGCGCGCGTGCGCACTCTATGCTGTCGGCGATAGAGGTACTGCCGTCGATAACGATGAAAATACCGAAGATAACGGTCAGCAGATCCTTAACGACATTCGGATTGACTATGCAGAACAGTCCCGCGAGCAGCAGGGCGATACCTGAGATCAGCGCGTGTCCGCTGAAAAAGAAGCCGTAGGATGCAAAAGCGACGATAGCGATGACTCCCGCGACCATGAGCACGATGCCGGAAATTGCGCAGAGCACATCCGACGAGCTGTCCGGCAGCACTATAAACAGCACGCCGATGATTACCGCGAGCAGTGCGGTAATTACCTTATCCCATTTTGCAATTTTGATCTGTCTTTTAATTTCATTCATGACAGCACCTCCGCAAAAGCACTTTGTTTTCATTCGGCGCGGTATGCCGCATCGGCTCCGCTCCGTTAATATTATTATACCGCTTTTTGAAAATAATTCAAGCCCGCGAGGGCGTAATACAGCACATCAATCAGCCGCAGATGAATAAAATTTCATCAAATCACTGCAAAAGCCCGCATCAGAAATAACGGTATTTTTTGCGGTGAACGGCGAAGAATACCGCCGTTACGGCAGCGGAAACAAGCTCCGCCGCAGTGATGGAATACCATATTCCGTCTATTTCAAATATCAGCGGCAGCAGCATTACCGCCGCGGTCTGAAAGACGAGCGAGCGCAGAAATGCGATTAGCGCCGAGGTCAGTCCGTCTCCGAGTGCGGTAAAGAACGCCGAGCCGAACACCGATATACCGGACAGAAGAAACGAGAACGAATATATCTTGAAAGCGTGAACGGTCAGCGCCTTCAACCCGTCGTCGTAGCCGACAAAGAGCGTAGCAAGCGGCGAGGAGAGCAGCTCACCGAGCCCGAACATGAGCAGAGAGGAGCAGCCGATAACAGCAAGGCTCTTGCGGAACAGATTCCGCAGCTCGCCGTTATTCTGCGCGCCGAGGCTGAAGCTCGCCACCGGCGCAACACCGGTCGAGTAGCCGATGAATATCGCGAGAAAGATACCCGCAACATACATCAGCACACCGTAAGCCGCCACGCCGTTCTCTCCCGCGTATTCCATCAGGCGGGTATTATACAGCATACTGACGATGGACATGGAGATGTTGCTCATCAGCTCGGAGGAACCGTTTGTCACCGTGCGAAGCAGCGCCTTTCCGTCAAAGCGGGGCTTTGTAAAGCGCAGCGCACTGCCGTTCGGCAGAGCGAAATATATCAGCGGAATAAATCCGCCCACCACCTGGCTGAGTGCGGTAGCGGCTGCCGCGCCGAAAAGCCCAAGCGGAAAGACCGCGACGAGCAGCGCGTCGAGCACCATGTTGGTAACTCCCGACGCAACGGTAACATACAGACCTGCCTGCGGACGCTCCGCAGCAATGAAAAAGCTCTGAAACTCATACTGGAGCAGGAAAAACGGCATCGAGGAGAAGAGTATCCGTCCATAGGTCACGCAGCCGTCAAGCAATGCGCCCTCCGCGCCGAGCAGCGCGCAGAGCGGACGTATAAAGAACCATCCGAGCACGCCTATGACCACTCCGCAGATCGCGGCGGCAAGCACAAAGAACGAAAACAGCTCCCGCGCCTTCTCCTGCCTTCCCTCTCCCATCGTCTTTGCGATGACGGCGCAGCCGCCCGCACCGAACATAAATCCGATCGAGCCGAGTATCATGATAAACGGCCATGTAAAATTGACCGAGGCAAACGATGTCTTACCGACATAGTTTGACACGAAAAAGCCGTCGACAACGCAGTATATTGAGGAAAATATCATCATAACGATCGACGGCAGCGTAAAACGCAGCAGCCTGCCGTATGTAAAATGATCGGATAACCGAATTCTTGTCTTTTTAGTCTCTTCCAAGGCTTTTTTCTCCTACTATATTTGCAACTGCGATTTTCGCGCCGATCACGCACCAAAGCTATGCTCCGGGGCTCCGCGCGGTCATGCATCCCCGCATCTGTCCTATCGACACGCAGATAGCTGATAAAAAAACGGCGCACCCGAGCTATCGTCCGGGCAGCCGAGCTGTATTGTACCATACTACGCCGGATAATGCAAGCCACGAATGCAAAAAATCGCCCGCACCGCAGAGCCCGGTGCAGGCGACCTTTCATATACCGCATTAAAAGACGTTTTCTGCGGCAATATCATCTTTTTCTCTTTCGATCTTACAAACAAGACTCACGCCCAGCCCATAGTGGTAGGCTTAGGCTCGTTGATGACCGACGGACGGAGGAACTCGACAGCCTTCTTCAGACCCTCGTCGATGCTCATGAGGCTATCCTCATGCTCGATGGAGAGAACGCGGTCGTAGCCGACAAGGCGGAGTGCGGAGATAAGGTCTCTCCAGTACTGCTCGCCGTTGCCGTATCCGACGGAGCGGAATACCCAGCTGCGGTGGATCTCATCGCTGTAATGCTTTGTATCGAGAACGCCGTCGGCAGCGATGTTATACTTATCGAGCTTGGTGTCCTTTGCGTGTACGTGGTAGATAGCGTCGCCGAGCTTGCGGATAGCGGCAACAGGCTCGATTCCCTGCCAGATAAGATGGGAGGGGTCGAAGTTTGCGCCGAGAACATCGCCGACAGCCTCGCGGATGCGGAGCATGGTGGCGGGGTTATAGACGCAGAAGCCGGGATGCATCTCAAATGCAACGCGGACACCGTGAGCCTTTGCGAACGCGCCTGCCTCCTTCCAGTAAGGGATGAGGACTTCGTTCCACTGGTAATCGAGGATCTTCAGGTAGTCGTCGGGCCAAGGGCAGGTTACCCAGTTCGGGTACTTAGCTCCCTCATGGTCGCCGGGGCAGCCCGAGAAGGTAATAACGGTATCAATGCCCATCTTCTCTGCGAGCAGGACGGCGTTGCGGAAGTCCTTGTCGTAAGCCTCGGCAATCTTCTTGTCGGGGTGAACGTTATTTCCGTGAGCGCCGAGAGCGGCGACGTGCATGCCGTACTTGTCGAGCAGTGCGAGGAATTTCTTATACTCCTCCTCATTGTTCAGCAGAACCTCGGGGTCGCAGTGCGCCTTTCCGGGATATCCGCCCGCGCCGAGCTCGAGCGTGTCGATTCCGAGATCGTGAAGCTTCTTAAGTGACTCCTCAAAGGGAAGAGCAGCGTAGAGATTTTCAAGAACACAGAGTTTCATGATGATATTTCCTTTCCGATGTTATTTGATGCCGATTTAAAAAAACAGGAGGCTGCCGCAGCGTCGCAGGGACACCGCGACAACCACACAAAATCAACGATCGTTGACAGCTATGCCGTTTTCTCAGTTGTCGAAGTAGAAGGGCTTACCGGTCTTAGCGGACTCGTAGATGCCCTCGAGGATGCGGGTAACGCAGAAGGCCTGCTCCGGCAGAACAACGGGATCCTTGTCCTCAGCGATAGCCTTGAGCCAGTTGCGAGCCTCTCTGATGTGTGCAGGATCATCGCCCTGACCGTCGAAGAATGCAGCGCCGCCGCAGTTCATGTTGGGTTCGAGGATGTACTGACGACCGTTGCGAACGCCGTTAATGTGAACGCCGTCATACATATCACCGCCGCCGAGAGTACCGCAGACGGAGGTAACTGCCTCACGGTTAAGAGTGGTGTTAAGAGCCCAGGAGGACTCGAGAATGATGGTCGCGCCGTTCTCCATTACGATGAAGCCGAAAGCGGAATCCTCGACAGTGAACTTAGCGGGATCCCAAGGGCCCCAGCCGTTACCCTGATCCTCGGGAGCGAGGTTGTTGAGCTTGTGATATGCGGTACCTACGCAGTACTTAGGCTTGTAGTTATTCATTACCCAGAGAGTAAGGTCGAGTGCGTGGGTTCCGATGTCGATCAGAGGACCGCCGCCCTGCTCGTACTCGTTAAGGAACACGCCCCAGGTAGGAACGCCGCGGCGACGAATTGCGGTAGCCTTACCGAAGTAGATATCGCCGAAGGTGCCGTCCTCAGCCTCCTTCTTGAGGTAGAGAGCATGGGGGGTCTGACGGTTCTGATAACCGATAGAGAGCTTCTTTCCGCTGCGCTTAGCTGCGTCGAGCATCTTCTTAGCCTCAGCGGAGTTGATAGCCATCGGCTTCTCGCACATTACGTGCTTGCCTGCCTCGAGAGCGGCAACGGTGATCGGGCTGTGCATTCTGTTAGGTGTGCAGACATGTACAATGTCGATGCTCTTGTCCTCAAGGAGCTTTCTGTAATCCTCGTAGACCTTTGCATCGGGGGTGCCGAACTGCTTCTTAGCAGCCTCGGCTCTCTCAACGATGATATCGCAGAATGCTACCATTTCTGCGTTGGGCTGTGCAGCGAGCGCGGGCATATGCTTGCCGTTTGCGATTCCGCCGCATCCGATAATTCCGATTCTGAACTTCTCAGCCATTTCGGTACCTCTTTCTTGTATGCATGGCATACTCAATGACAGTTTTTTACGGTGCGTTTTCACCGCATCCGTTTTCACACTAATTATAAATACTATAAAACAGAATGTCAAGACGAAATGCTCAACTTTTCACATTTTTTATTTCACTTTTAACGCGTCCGGCATAATAGCCCCCGACGTGCAATAGAAATTAGATAAGGAAGCTCGTACCCGACGTGCCGAATGCCGTTGCCGCAGGAGGGTATTTCACCTCGCAGCGGCAGTTTCCCGGCGGCGTACAGCACTCGGCGCGCCGTTTCTATCATATATTATTTATTATGCTCCGCCGCGCCGGATATACGGTACATTACCATAATGGAAAATTTATCAGAGCGAAAGGAAGCCTCCGCCGTGCCGCGGCACCCGCTGCGGCAGCACGAGAGGCTGCGGTAATGAAAATGCAAGACGAAAAACACTGTCACGCCGGAGCTGAAGAAACGCTCGAGGCGCTCGGCTCGGATAGGCGCGGTCTGTCGGATGAGGAGGCTCGAATCAGGCTCGAGAGATTCGGCAGGGGCACACTGAAGGAGGCACGCAGGGAATCTCTCCTGCGGGTCTTTCTGCGGCAGCTCGCCGATCCGATGGTCATGGCGCTGCTCTGCGCGGCTGCGGTCTCCGCAGCCGTCAGCATCGTCTCGGGCGAGAGCTGCTCCGACTCCTGCATAATCCTTGCAGTGGTAGTAATAAATTCGGTGCTCGGAATGGTTCAGGAGTCCCGCGCGGAGGCGGCCATCTCCGCGCTGCGCAGCCTCACGCCGTCATATACCACAGTCCTGCGCGGCGGAGAGCGAAAGCGCATCCCGGCGGAGGAGGCGGTCCCCGGAGATATCATCGCGCTTGAGGCGGGTGATGCCGTACCCGCAGATGCCCGGCTGCTGCGCGCCGATTCACTCGCCGCCGACGAATCGGTGCTGACCGGAGAATCGCTGCCGTGCGAGAAAAATACCGCACGACTGCCGCGCACCGAGCGTGAGACCCCCGTCGGCGATCGCAAAAACATGCTACATATGGGCAGCTGCATCACCGCAGGCAGTGCGCTCGCCGTAGTTACCGCTACCGGAATGAACACCGAGATGGGACACATCGCCGCCTCGCTCGGCACCGGAAGCCGCGACCGCACTCCGCTGCAAAAACGTCTCGCCGCGCTCTCTCGTACTCTGACCGTACTCGTCCTCGCCGTCTGCCTCGCGGTCTTTGCCTTTTCCGCGCTCTCGCGCAGAGCTGAGATATCCGCAGGCGACTATACCGTGCTGCTCGACACCTTTATGCTCGCGGTCAGCCTCGCCGTCGCGGCTATTCCTGAGGGGCTTGCCGCCGTCGTGACCGTCGTGCTCTCGCTCGGAGTCACACGAATGTCGAAAAAAGGCGCTATCGTGCGCCGCCTGACCGCCGTTGAGACACTCGGCTGTACAAGTGCGGTCTGCACCGACAAGACCGGCACTCTGACCGAGAATCGCATGACCGTTGTGCGCGCAGCTTCACCTGAGCCGGAACGGCTCGCGACCGCACTCTCGCTGTGCACCGACGCTTCGGAGCATGCGGACGGCAGCATTGTCGGAGACCCGACGCAGGCTGCGCTCGTAGCCTATGCCGCTTCGCTCGGGCTGCATAAGGGCGAGCTTGAGGCGCGTTTTCCGCGCACGAGGACTCTGCCGTTCGACTCGGCGCGGAAGCTGATGACCACCGTCCACCGCGCACCGCACGGCTATACGCAGTACACCACCGGCGCGCCCGACGTCGTTATCTCACGCTGCGACCGCATACTGACGCCGGACGGCATTCGTCCAATGACAAGCGAGCAGCGCGACAGAGCGCTCGGTGAGATATCCGCGCTCGCAGGGCAGGGGCTGCGCAGCATCGCCGCAGGCATGAAATGGAGCAGGAGCGGCGGCTCGGCAGAATCGAGGGATGAACGCGGACTCGTCTATCTCGGCGCGGTCGGGATGGAGGACCCGATAAGGCGGGGCGTGCCCGAGGCACTCGGACTGTGCCGCTCGGCGGGAATGCGCGTTATTATGATAACCGGCGATCATCCTGCCACCGCATTCGCCATTGCACAGCGGCTCGGTATAGCCGACTCGCCCTCCCGCGTCTGCCTCGGCAGCGAGCTTGACAGCCTCGATGACGACGGTCTGTCACGCGCCGTCGGTCGGTACACCGTCTACTCGCGCGTCAGCCCCGAGCATAAAACGCGCATAGTTACAGCGCTGCGCCGTGCGGGCTGCATTACCGCCATGACCGGAGACGGGGTAAACGACGCGCCCTCGCTTCGCGCGGCGGATATCGGGGTCGGCATGGGGCGCGGCGGCAGCGACGTTGTCAGAGGCGTAGCCGATATCATCCTCTCGGACGATAATTTTCCCACCCTCGTCGACGCGACCCGCGAGGGCAGGCGCATCTACGACAATATCTGTAAGGCGGTGCAATTCCTGCTCTCCTCGAACCTCAGCGAGATAATTACGATCTTCACCGCGACCGCGCTCGGCTTTACCGTGCTCAGCCCCGCTCAGATACTCTGGATAAATCTCATCACCGATACATTTCCGGCACTCGCGCTCGGACTCGAGGAGGCAGAGCCGGATGTCATGTCACGCCCGCCGCGCAGCCTCGATGAGAAGATAATCGGCGCAGGAGAAGCGGTCGAGATATTGCTTCAGGGAGCACTCGTTTCGGCGCTCGTGCTCGCCGCCTACCTCGGCGGATGCGTCGGTGATTTCGGAAGCGTCGCGCCGCAGAGCAGCGGAACCGGTATGACGATGGCATTCACCTGTATGGCGATGGCGGAGATATTCCATTCCTGCAATATGCGCTCCCGTCACCGCTCAATCTTCTCGCTCGGAACACGCAATCCGACCCTCGCCCTCGCCGTCGCAGCATCGTTCGTTGTCACCGCAGCCGCAGTGTTCATCCCGCCGCTCCGCACGCTGTTCGGCTTCGCTCCCGTCTCGCTGTCGCAGTATCTCTTCTCCCTCGCCCTAGCTCTCGCCGTCATACCCGCAGTCGAGCTCGGCAAGGCGCTGCGCGCACTGCTCTCCCACAGACGAAGGCGAGGTGTACGGAGGGGCGCGAGCGGGGACAAGGATAACACGGTGAAGGGGATGCAGCAGGAACGCAGCGGGTCGCGGCAGGAACGCGGCAGGAACGCGGCTTTTTGAAAAAGACCCGGCGAAAACCTTGTAACTGAGAGGGGGCATTTCTCGGGCAGAGGGGCTGAGACAATTGCTGACCGAAAGTTTTGCTTGCCAATGTGTGCCGACTAAGGCATCAAGCTGATTTAAAGTTTTGCCCAGAATACGGCAAGCCCGGTGTTCGGACCTCTGCGCCGCATATCACCGATCAGCTTTAGCTCTTGCTCGGTGCGCTGCTTCGGATGATGGTGCGGTCTGCGCGATTTCTCACGCAGTGATTCGATCGTGCCGTCATACCTCCGCAGACGCAGCCACCGATAGATGTACTGTCGATTCGTTTTGTACTTGATCGCTGCCTTTGTTACTCCGTATTTCTGCGAATATTTCAAAAGGGATTGACAAAACTTCATATCCTGTGTTACACTGTTCATAGCAATTG
>CEAR01018605.1_pt1 | contig 13405 bp, 18 predicted proteins | sample 557461 | NCBI WGS metagenome assembly CEAR01 (sample SAMEA3182075, study PRJEB8094) | gut metagenome | biome: human; feature: gut; material: Stool; isolation source: human stools | place: Canada | collected 2012-03-14
GCATCTAAAGACGTGTTTATTATAACACTTAAATAATGTTTCACGTGAAACATAGAAAGGGAAACATATGTATACGTTGGAAAGGGTTTTATATTTAGTCGATGATGGTTCAGATATCTATTGTAAGATATATAAGAGCGATAGATATGTTGCAGAGGGTTGGCTAACGGATATGGATTTAGATTCCGATACAAAGATTGAGTCATACAGACTTGATTATGACTGTTACGGCGAAGAGTACCTGGTGCTTCATCTTGCGTAGAAAGGAGGGAAATATTATGACATTACGAAAGCTGTTTGAAATGTGTACCAATTGCAATGCTAGAAAATTTTTCAAGCTTATAATCAACGGCAATGTTGAAATATTACCGACACTCAGCGGCTTAGAAAAATATGGAGATTATGAGGTGTATAACTTCGGTGTGCATGGCAGAATCATAGCAGTAGTATTGGAGGAAAAGGAGTGAAATTTCTATGACATTAAGAGATGTATTATTAGCATGTGGCAACCTCAAAAACCGTTCATTGGTTATCATCACCGATGAACACGGTGAAGTCTATTCCAACACGGTTGAGGGTTGTTTTGATCAGAACCCGATTTACATGAAAATGGAAGTCAGCTTTTTCAAAGTCTTCTATTGTAAGAATGGAGACAAGATCATATGTCTAATTTAAAAGAGGGCTATAAGCCCTCTTTATTTACAGTATAATCGGCTGATACGTGATGGTGCCAGGTGCAGTCGCAAAAGACCAATGACCCCCAGCTGGTACAAAGAATGTATTAACGTCTCCGATCGGATCTGAAGTAACATTATCATTTACATAGATACCAGTGCCGCCTGTCTGGTAGACAAGTGCCGGATACCTGTCACTGATTTTAATTGCCGTTCCCGGACTCAGCGTAGACGGATCCACATGCTGTTTCTGAAGACATTTTGGTCTATTGATGATGTTCGCGTCCAGTTCATTGTATATCTTTAACGAACATGTTCTGGGGTTGATTGCTCCTAACTCATCCAGCGTTTTCACATTGGCACCGTGAGTAATAATGTCAATGTAACTGTCGGCTAGTGCCTGTTTGTTCTGGACTTCCGCTGTCTTATTGGCACGACATTCGGCGCCGTTGATAATAACATTGCTAGTAGTGTCAATAACAACCCCGTACTGATTATTGTAAAAATGCCCTCCGTTTACACTTGCGCCAGTGTTTGTTTCAAAAAGAAACCCGATATCAGACGATTCACCCGTACTGTTATTAAGAAAAATCGGCGCGTTGATGTCATAGCAAGAACCGTTCCCCTCATCAAAAATGGTATAGCCGTGACAGTTATTGACAGAACAGCCGTTTGACCATGAGCTAGCAGTCGTTGTTAAAATGATACCTCTTTTTGCATTGGAAAAGCAAACATGATTGATAAAGGAATCGGACGGCCCCAGGAAATTGATACATTTCGTGCAGTGCTGTATTAACGATTTTTCAATATAGGATTCAAAAGTATCACCGCTGGGTGCGAATCCCGTGTTTTTGTTGTATTCTGAATAAACACCAGTTTCAAAATGTTCAATAAAGCACTGTTTGATAAAGTAGTGATAGCCGTAAATCTTTACACCCGTGTGCATGTCATTGCCAGTCAGATGAAGATTGAACATACAGAATCCGTGAGGTGCTTCCGCATTTCCTTTTCCCGTCCGATCATCAAAGTCGCGTGTCACAAACCCGTCATTATTTACACACTGTAAAATAGCATCGGTTGCTGACTCACCCAGGATCAACATGCCGCTGTCAATCACAATCGGCTTTTCCAGACGGTAGGTACCATTCGGGATAAAGCAGATTTTAAAAGTATTCAGAACGGTCTGGATGATCGTGGACGCATCTTTTACCCCGGTGTTATCCGCTCCGTTCGAAATGATATTGTAGGGTGTAGTCAGAAGTCCTTTCTCATACAGACTTTCGATCATCTTGCGGGTAGTTTCTCCAATTACCCCTTCGATGTTTTTCACATACCCCTCAACGTTTTTCATCTGACTGAGGATCCAGTCCAGATTCAGTTCATGAAAATTTGTATAAGGAAACTGATCGAATAATCCCATTTTAAAGCCCTCCTTTAATAAATCAGTAAACAGAACCGCTCTTTAAAATCATTGATGATAAAGTCAATGATATTAAACACGGCGATTTCACGTTCCGCAGAAATCATTTGCTGTGTCATAGTAACACCGATGTTACCCGTTTCTGACTGCTCATGTGTTGTTTCACCTGTGTTGTTATCGCTTGTTTCACGTGAAACATCATTTGTTTCATTACCCGTGTTCGCAATTGTTTTCGTTCCGCTGTTTGTTACTTTTCCGTTTCCGGTAAAATCTTCCGTACTTTCTGTGCTGTTGTTCTCACTTGCCGTGCTGTTTGTTTTTTCACGGTTCTGAAAATCCGTGCTGTCATAAGCACTGACTTTTCCGGTTGTTTCATCCTGTCCAGAGCGGGTATTTGTACCCGTTCCGGTTGTCTTATTTGTTGTAGTGCTGGTTGATGTATATTCATCATTGGTTGTTCCGTTGGCGTTGGTGGTTTTTGATCCTTTCTCCGTTTCCTTCTTTGTGCCGCTCCCTGTCTGCCGTTCCGTCCAGGTGCTTCTACCATCCTTATTCCAGATTGGATTGTACTTATAACAGGTTGTGTTGAACATTTTCTGCCAAACAGCTTTTTCTTTTGCCGACCAGATTTTGATGATGCGCTTTAATGCGTTAAAGTCTGAATACAAGATTTCGAAGTCGGCACATTCTACAAGCAGATTTTCCACAACGGTCTGCGGGTCGATGGTAACATCTGTATAGTAGGAATCCGTATAACCGGACGGGATTCCGTATTTATTCGGTAAACTTTCGACCAGTCCATCCAGAAGAGATTCATCATAGTTATACAGTCCTAAGAGACTCATCGTTGCCATCTTCTGCACCCCCTTTGTATCGCCAATCAACATTCAGTTTGATGCCAAACATCTCCCGGACTTTCTCACAGGATTCTTTTAATTCTTCCAGCCAGAGGTCACATTTTGACCGGGTTTCCACCTTATTGGCGTTGACCTCATCCGTGATCAACCGTTCCTTTTTGTCCGTGTTGGCGTTCGGGATTCCCACATCCGTACAGAACATAGCTTCGATTTTACGCATATCCGAAAGCACCTGGTCAGCAATATAGTTCTGTCCGACGTTCTGATTGAACATCTGCCAGTTCGCCTTACCGTCGTCCCGGAAAAGCTGTTTGTCGATCACAGCGGCTACGTTTCCAGCGGCGATCTGATCGTACAGCTTCTTGAACGTTTCCGCCATGGCTTTGTTCTCAGCGGCGAACACATACGCAAGCTTGCTGTTTACCAGATTCATTCCCACCGATTCTGCACACAGTGCTAACATATCTGCGTAGTAGGTAACAATATCCATAATCCCACCGTAGTCCGGCTGTAACCGCACCAGTTCACACTGAAGACCAATCCGAGGTTCGAGTGTTCCGGATAAAAGCGGGTTCGTGATGATAGCGTTCGTCGGCTGATAGAACACATCATACCCCCGCAGACCGCAAGCCTGCGGGATCACCCCGTACCGATCTGTATTGACCACGGCGAAAAAGCCCCAACAGTACAGAGTATAAAGGGTGTAGTTTTTTGACCATTCGGGCGGCATCTCCCATTTGAAAACGCTCATAGCCTTCTGTAAGAGATAACGCTGAAAATAAAGAGATAAGCTGGTATTCTGGCAATGAACAGTACTAGGCGAAATCACTGAGTTAGCCGCATTGATATAGTCTGCCGAAAAAGGTATGCCATTATACATTCCTTCTATCCCTCCGTTTCTTTTTACTGAGAACTGCGATCAGAAAAGTCGTTCCTGTTCCGGGTGTCGCCCCGGCACTGAGGAAGCGGTATATCAACACTGCGTTGTTATAACGCTCTGCTTCGCTGAGGTAACGGTTTCCTTTTGCCCATGTCGTGATGGACGTATCATTTGCATGTGCCACGATATAGTCATAGCAGTTCTGCGCATACTGGACACGGGCATCCCACGAACTATCATGAATACCTTCCCAACCAATGTTCCATGCGTGGGTCAAGGCTTCGATGTCCGTGCTATCACTGGTTAAAAATTCCGTCAGATTCTGATAGGTGGATGCTTCCCCGGTGCTGTACCATACATTCTCATGAATGAGATAATTTAACTGTCCGACCCCATCATCATCGGCGTAGCCGTTGTTCATTAACCACTCATGTAATTTGTAAAGCCGGCCGTGCGTATCTCCCTCGGTATTTGTCCATTGTCCCAGACCAAATCCGACTAACAAATCTGTAAACGTGGATTCATTCAAGTCTTGCCAGATACCGGGATTGATGCCAGACTCCTGCCAGAAGTTCCCGCAAATAGCCGCTACCACATATGCACTACTTCCTTTCGCTCCACTTGCGCCGCCGCCGTATCTGTGACAGGTATCCCATGTAGCCGGATTGCTCTCACCCGTGTTAATCGAAACCTGTTCCCCGATGGGATAAGTGGAACTATGCGCGCCCATGGTTCTTCGCCCATCGTAGACCATTTCCGTATGGTTTCCGTACTGATTGTTCCGTATAAGAATGTCTCCAGGTTTCCAAACATCGTTGACAGGTACACGGTTAAAGCCGAGGGCATCCAGTACACCGCCCATGTCATAAGTGGTAAAAGGCCATGACTGCCCGCCGTGGGCGGCTACCACATCAAAACCAGATGCCAGAAGAGCATACCAGACGAACGAACTACAGTCATAATAAGTAATCCCGTTCACGGTTTGCTGATTCCGGTAAGTCTGTGAGTAGCCGACATTCTTTTTGTTGCAAGTATCAATCGCCCACTGATATGATACTTGAATATTCCCCGCCATCAGTTGTACCTCTTAATAATAGGAAGAAGTTCATTGACGCACTTTTGCACCTTGACCGGATCAAAGCCGTCTGCTTTCAGATGTTTCGTACGGTCAGTCCCGTTTCCGTAGTTCCCACCAATTACCAGGATAGCTACTGCGACAGTAGTCGGCAGTGAGTACATTTTAATTTCACTCATAATAAAATCCCCCTTCTAAATATTCTTTTACGATCTGCTTTTCTGGTTCGGTTGCGGAAAAATCAATCGCTCCGTTTTCCACTTTCACATATCCGGTACAGTCCGAAATCTTCCGGTTCTGACAGAGCGGTTTTCCGTTGTCAGCAACATCAAACATGACTGATTCATAGTAGTTTGCGAAAAGAGTGGCTTTACCGCCGAGCGAATCCGCCCCCATGCCACTGTTGGTTCCTGTGCTTTGTACAGAAGCGTTGCTCAAAATTGCACTAGACGCGATATTGCTTGCGCTGAACTTCTGACCAATATTTCCGATCACACCGCCGATGGAGTTTTTCGCCGCTTCGATCAGTCCGCTTACACCACCAGTAGCACTTTTCAGATTCAAACCTACGTTCGATAACTGCATCTGCACACCTACCTGTGCTTCCCCGGCGTACAGCACATCATTGGTTAATTTCGAAGTAACGGTTAAGATTGCTTTTCCGCTCACAAAGTCATAAGTGATATTACAGCTGACCCCGGTTTTTCCCATTTTCGACGCATCCAATTGCACAGCGCCCCATGGCTGTAAGTATAAATAGTAGTTCGCCCAGGGGGTGCGATACAGATAAGTGAGGTCTTTGTTATGAGTCCGGTCGGGACGGGCTAGGGAGAATGGATAGTTCCTTGTTGTCTGCGATAAAACAGATGCTTCCAATGTTGATTTCCAATAGCCGAAAGCAATCGTCTTTTTGCTAGCATCAACCGGAACTCCGGTTGGAAACCACATACAAGATACCACATACTGGAACGGGTCAATGAACGCTTTTGCGACATCTCCCGAAAAGTCTGTGATCTGATCCCATGACTGAATATCACCTAGCATATAGGCACGAAAATCCGCCATTTCTTTTCCTGTCATAACATAGTAGGCAACCGCCCCATAGGCAGTGTCCAGATTGTTTACAATGCCTACTACATAGTAGCCGTTTGCCACGGTTGGATTCTCGACCCACCCATCCTCTAAGGTAAATTCCGTTTTCTGTGTATCAATCTCTGTGACAGCCGGATAGAGTAAATCTGTGATGGTCGGGTCTTGAAACGTTGCACAGCGCAGGATATAGGCGGTTGTGTCACCAATCACCGCTTTATACGTTGCCAGAACATCCTCGGACAATACAATACGCCAGATACCTTTTTCCCAGATCACATCCTGCACAAAGTAGTAACGAGAGAAAGACGGGATATAGGCGTAATTATAAGTAGTCACATTTTCAACCACTTCCAGTTCCGGTCTGATGATTGATGTGTTATCTTTTAATACCGCTTTTACAGTTAATCCCTCCGCAGATGGAGGGATTTTTGTACTGTTGAGCCGTTTGGAGAACGTATAAAGAGTAACTGATAATGCCATGTTTACTCCTTTCTTTTAATTTACAGTAGAAACATTCTCTTTTTTCGTATCAACGATAGTGATGGGCAGAGCCTCAGGCATGTTAATATCTTCGATATAGAAAATAACAACATTTTCCGTAAAATCATTCCAGTAACGGTCTGTGAAATGCCAGAACTGGTTATAGTACCCGCCCCGCGCATTAAACGGGCTTGGCTGTGACCACTGATTCACTGTCGTGTAGCCCGCCGCTTCTTCATCGAATAACACGCCTACGACATGTGAAATAGTTCCTACGCCTGCGGTTTTGATTGTTCCGTCTCTATTTAACATCGCCGCCTTGGTATTAATCTGTGAGGGTTTCAACACGGACTGCCAAAAATTCACCTTTTCAAAATCGACCAACTTTAAGAAATCTGGATTGAAAATGCTAGAATAAACCTCACTGTTAATTTTATTAACCAGATCAGTGTACAAATAAAATTTCATTCTGTTTTTCGGCGTGTGCCGAATAATCGTATAGTTTGTCAGCTGAGAAGCAAATAGGCTGTTCCTGTCGGTCATTAAATCTGCAAGCGTGTTAATCGTTGAAAATGCGAATTTTACAAAACTTTCGAAATTTTCTGACTTGAAAATATCGCTGACCTTTAATGTGACACCGTTTGCCTGATTGTACAATGTTAGCAGATTGATTGCGCGTCTCCCACCGTTCGATTTCGCCAAGGTGTTTAATTCTCCGGTTGTTGTCTCAGCGACATAAATACCGGTAATCAGATTGTTGATTGTCGCTCTTGCGGTTTCCTCATGCGCCTGCTCGATCATGTCAGAAGCGTTCTGCATTACCATCGAAATGAATGATGCAAACTCATCGGGAGACGAAAAAGCGCAGTCAAGCTGATCTTTGTAGATCGTCACGGACTTCTGATACTGATTCGCACCGTAAAAGTTTGTCTGTAAAACCTTCGGTTTGTTTACTTTGTACTGATCAATAGACTCCCCGTCTACCAGCTTTAATCGATCATCATCCTCAAACGGTTTGTCGATGGTCAGCAGTTTACGAACGTGATTTCCATACCGCTGATTTGACACATTTAACCCTCTGAATTTTCGTGTGTAGGGTCTGACGGATAAGATCGTCCTTGACAGCACCTGTGAAATTGCTGTTGCGAGGGGATCATAGCCGGTTTTCAGTGCCATCTGCGCAACAGTGACAAAAGAAGCAGTATCAACTGGCGCGATATTGTTCACACCAGTAGCCTGATTCGTGATTGATGTCAGCACCGTGGACAGCTGGTCAAAAGATAAATCATTTGCCATTATTTCTCTCCTTTCGGGTTAATGATTGATGCTAATATATCATCAGTAGTTTCTGTACGGTTAGTGGGCTGAGATGAGAAAAGCAACGCCTGTTTTTTCATATCATCCCGGAGTCCTAACAAAGCATCCAGAACCGGGTCACCGGATGTTCCGGTCTGCTGAACCGGGGCTGTCTGCTGAACCTGGGCTGTCTGCTGTACCGGAGCTGTCTGCTGAACCGGGGCTGTCTGCTGAACCTGGGCTGTCTGCTGTACCGGAGCTGTCTGCTGAACCGGGGCTGTCTGCTGTACCGGAGCTGTCTGCTGTACCGGAACTGTCTGCTGTACCGGGGCTGTCTGCAAACCAGCCAGAGCAACAATCTGATCCCGGGTGAACCCGGCTTTTGCTAATGCTAAAATGTCTTCCTGTTTCATTTTTCTTTTTCTCCTTTCAATGATCCTTCCAATCGGATGAGTGCCTGTGTGTTGTTGTTCAGTGCGTCAGTGACTTTTTCCATTTCCGCTTTGTGATTCTCAGACTCCTTCATCATCCGCCAAAAGAGTACCCCGCAACAAACAATCGGAAATCCTAACGTCTGCACCATGGTCATGATTGCATTCGCGTCCATATCCACCTCTTTCTATCCCAGGTAATAAAACAGGCGGTGTACAACCGCCTGCCGAAAAAGAATCCTGTTCTGAAACATAGAACGTGTGCATCCTTCCGGGATTGTTTCTAGCACTTCCTTTTCACTTCTGATTATAACATACATTCTCCTTTTTAGCAAGATGTTTCACGTGAAACATTTTGTGAAAAGAACCTGTATAATGTAGTTCTCAAGGTATAAAGAGCGTGATAGAAAGGCAACCCAGAGATAACGATACTTTAACCGGAATCGTACCTTATCATTTTCACTCATGGTATAGTTGTCTTTAAACACGCCATTCTTGAATGAGGTAACATAATATTCTTGCCGTGACTTATGACGATAGATGTACATTTCACCCACATGGACTAGGGGCTTGAACTCCTTTATATTTCTACTACCGATATTATCGGCTCGGTCTTTCGTGAACACATTTTTCAGCGACATCTGGTAAAAGTCGGAATCCCTTGACACTAGATTGTACAACGCTGTCTTTTCTTTCGCTTCTGAAACGGGGCTGTCTTGACAGATAATCAGTGCCAGACCCCTTTCTTTATCGATCCAGATAGATGTTCCGTTCTGATACATCTTTTCCGCTCTCAGAACCAGTCCCAGTGATATGAACAACTCATTTGCCATGTTATTACTATTAGCGGCACAGATTACTTTGACGGGCGGAATCCCTTTTAATTCACGGTTACGGTTAATTGTTTCATAGCAGTTAAAGAAAGCTTCTGCTTCATTTTTTAACGGCCGCTCATGTGCTTCTGCGATAAATTCATCATAGAAGATAAGGGAGATATCGCTTGCATCAAAACCTCGCATATTCGATATTGTTGAGAGAGCAAGGGAATAACAGAACGGTTCTGGTGAAATAATTGTCCCTTCCATATCTGTTTCATAGAATGCACTGTTCTGCTTTGTTAACGATACCGCCTTAAACATCCGGTTCATGTCTCCTAAAACTGGTTTGAGCGGAGAAAATTCTGGTTTGGAAATCAAATCCGCTTGCGTCTGCGTTCTTCTCATCAGAGCAAACTTGATCTTTTTCTCAATCGCAAACTTGCACACACCATATGTTTTTCCAGTTCCACGACCACCTACGATAAAGATGAACGGTACGGGTATGTTATAAATAGCTGGTATATTGATAAACCCGTTGTGGTCATATATATTCTTCTCTTTCATATGATTCACCTCTATAGAAAAAGCCCCGATAACGGAACGGGGCTTTACTTGAAATACACAAATGAGATATAGATTTTATAATTTGTTAACTGGTTACTCTGCGTAGGCACAAGTGATAAAGTGCCGTCCTGCTTTTGACTGTCCGCCAATTACCTTGATGGCGGTAATCTCTTCTCCGCTCTCTGTGAACATGTCGCACAGAGTAGCAAAGGACTCGATAAATGTCCGGCTGTTTGTCGCATATGCAACATTATCCTCAGACAGGATAGAAAGAAGAGTCTGTTCATTTCCTTCTTTATCTGTGTCCGAATAGATCATCCAGTTCAACACCGGAATACTCGTTCCCTCTGCATCTCTCATGCGCCGGATCTCCGGGTTCATGCTCATGAGGTATTTTTCTTTCACACTAATCTGTTCATTTTTCGTTCTGATAACTTTCATTGTTATTTCTCCTTTCTTGCTGCGTTCTTGATAAATTCATCTGCTTCCATTACATATACTTCTTCTGTGCTGGAAAGCACTTTGAAACTGAGGTAGCCTTTATCTTCCATAAGATAGTTTTCAATGCGTTCATGGCTGGGGGTTCTCAGTGTCATGAACTTTCTGGTAACCGTTTCCTCTGTTTTCGTTTCTTCGTTGTAGCGATTTACTTCTAACAAAGTGGTTACTACCGTCTTGCTAATTGTTCCTTTCATATGTCTTTGCTCCTTTCTTTGTATTGTTCTTCTTTATATTACCTATTATAAACCCGTTTGTAGTTTTTGTCAAGCTAATAAATTTGTTCCTTTTAAAATTTTTACTGATTGATTATACAACAGGGCATCTTGTAAAATATCTTCGTACTCCTTCGTAATGCCTACTGCATAGGTGGTTGGGCGCAGTACTACGTTTTTCGTTATCTCAATCGTCTTACCGTCCTTATTTTTATATTTTGTTATCTCCGGCTTGTCATTGTAAACAGTTTCCAGTTTACCACAATCACTGAATACAAACCCGGGCTTTAAAACATCCAGTCCGCCCCTCCTCTTTAATTCTTCTGCACCTGCTTTTTTGGGGACGCCCGCAACCGTGATCTTTAATTTTCCGTCGGATTCGTATGCATACTTTTTCGCACCCCATGTAATGAAACGATCCGCATCCTTTTCTTGTTCGTAAACTTCCATGTAATGATCTAGGCCTTGCGGGTCTGTAGCCCATGCACCGTTCTCTTTCGACAACTTTACTTTTTCGTTATTATATGAGGAAAAATCCACCTCGCCTAGATACTTAATTGAATCTGTATCACAGTAGATAAACGTTCCGCCTTGATCAGTTACAATCCGCATACCCTGCTCCAATTCATAGCGCGCCCATGCGGTACACCATACACCCCAGGTGTAGGGAATAAACGCCCGTTTCATAAATTCTTCTAGCAGTTCTTTTTTCGTCTTTGATGCGTCAATTGTAAATTCCTCATCTTGATACAATATGGACTCTTTAACAGGGTCTTGTGCTGTCATGCCATAAATGGAATTTAACTTATTTTTACTCTTCATGTAAAAATATTCTTGCCCTTCCACATCCTTCAGTTCCGTTTTCTTTTTGTAATACAGACATATCGTTTCAATCATGGCCTCGGGAAGCTTCCCGTACCTAGCTGTATAAACTTCGATTGGCACAATCTCGTTAATGTGATATTCTTCGACAATAATTCTTAAATCTACATCCGTGATAGAGGTCTCCAGATAATCAGCACTCAACACTCGACCATTGTCAAAGACACCATTTACAAGTGATCTGCACTTATCTTTTGCCAAATAGGGACAGCCCCATGAGTAATCATTCAACGACACTCCTTTAAATGACACCCGCATCAAGATTGCTTTTTCCCTACGCTTCATCATATCAATGATCTGTCCCGCATCCGGGACTGGTTTGGAAATCTTATGAAAACGGGTAACCGGATATGCTCTGTTGCACTGCACTCCCGGATAGCTTGATGAACGGTCGGCAGAATGGACTCCCTCAAGAATCCATCCTGCATAGAATCGGTTTGCGTGGGTGTTACCGCCCCTGAACGCTTCTCTTGCTACTTGATACACATCGAAATCCGGTTGGATTCCCATAATCCAGCGGTTGCCCTCTAATGCATTTTTCACGTCACGGCGGACATATCCGGTTGAGGTTAGCGGGATTGTGTAAAGAGTATCGCCATCATTTTTCATTTCGGTCTTGATTGCTTCTACCAGACCTTGCACATCGTTAATACAATATGCCAATTCTTCATCAGTTAACGGCGTGTATGAATAACGTTCTGTGTTATAATCTAGGTCTCCCGAAAGTTTCTTGTGCTTAACGTTCATTTTGTCTGTAAACGTCTGTAACGACATATTTGTTTGAATGTAGGAACAACGAAATTCGAAATGCTCAAACATCTCACACTTGCAAACCTTTCTTTTGTCCAGTGCAAATACCTCTTCCTTTGAGAAAGGATAGATTCCCGAGAGGAATTGAAATTCGAAGGAGAGGTTATGAACATAAACTACAATATATTCCATGTCTTCCAGATCAGATGTTATCGCTCTCATGAAGTGCTCGAACTCTCTCCATGTTCTCCCGATCACAGTTACATTCTCATCCACCTGGAATTGCCAGACATACATGACAGATTGTTCGATTTCTTTTATTCTTGTGGTTTCGATATCAAAAGCGCAAACTAAATTGATGTAGTTTTTCTTATTTCTTGAACCTTTTTTTCTTTTTACATTTCCTGCTTTTTTAAAAATCGAATAATCAAAGCCATATACATCTGTGGTCATTTCTTACTCCTTTAATAATCGTAATATTTCATCAGCGTCTTTTGATGCAATGTTAGGCAATTCACTGATCTTATAACGATTTTCCAACCAGCTATCTAAATCTTTTGCAATTGTAGCCGGTGAGACTTTATCTCTAGTTGCTTCCCACAACTCTACTACTGCTTCGGAATCGTACTGAAGATCAATTGCCTGTTGTGAAAGAATTTCCATAAAGTCCACAAAAGACTGGAAGTTCTTTTCGTTTACATCGTAACCATAAGATTGTAACTTTTCTATTTTCTGCTTCCGTTGCGCTTTCTGTCCAGTGACGGTTGAGAGTGGGTTATCTAAGAATAGTGCTAACTGAGAGATGGCTAAAGGAATCTGCTTTTCTGTCAGTTCTGAAAGCTTCTTTGTGTTGAACACATTGTATTTGTATACAGATGTTTCACCGAAGCCGCCTTTCGCAAGTCTGGTTAATCGCTTGACTGCTATTGCACGAACTCTAGAATACTCTTTTCTTATTTCAGAGGGCGAGTAGTTATTCATAAGGTACTGAGGGTTGTAATGTTCGATTGCGCCAAAGCTGAGTTTGGCAGATGGTTTGAATTTTGCCATTGTGCATGATCTCCTTTCTATGTTTCACGTGAAACATTATTTAAGTGTTATAATAAACACGTCTTTAGATGCGACGGTGAACCAATCAACTTTTCTATCACAAATGTCCATATATACATCTTTTAACTGTGCCATTAAAGGATGCTTCCCTTCTTCTAAAATTGCCACATAAACATCATCTTTAAAATTAGAACAACATAAATATAAATCTTTAATTCTCATATATACCATCCTTTCCATGTTTCACATGAAACATTTAAAACCTGTTATCTTGTTTCTAAGAAGATTATAGCACACTAGTTATTGTTTGTCAACAACTATTTTATATTAACTAAAACTTGTGCTGTTAACAATTCAAGTGCATAGACAAGCGCATGTGGGAACTTTAACACTTTACCACGTTAACGCGTTACCACTTTAATG
>CEAR01035548.1_pt1 | contig 13172 bp, 10 predicted proteins | sample 557461 | NCBI WGS metagenome assembly CEAR01 (sample SAMEA3182075, study PRJEB8094) | gut metagenome | biome: human; feature: gut; material: Stool; isolation source: human stools | place: Canada | collected 2012-03-14
GGTGCTTCCAGTGCTTCTTCCACATCCTGCTGACCGCTGCCGACATAGCCAATGCCGTTGTAGTAGATCTCCACGGTCTGGGGAGCGTGTTTAGACCACTTTACCTCTTTCTCGTGAACCACGATCTTCTCAATGAACAGCCGCAGCAACTCCGGCGTCAGTTCCGTGATATCCGTGTACCGCTTCGCCTTATCAAGGAAGCTGTCCGTCCCGCTCACCGTTTCCCGCAGGCACTGGATCTCACTCTCTTTCTGTGGAATACCGGCTGTGATGCAGCTCTGTTCTTCCGTGTAGCTGCCGGAGAGCATTTGGAACTGCTCCGTGGTGATACGGCCCAGCACGCTATCCTCATACAGCTTCTTGAAGATGGTGTCCAATTCCATTTTCCGCTTCCGCATGGCGGCCAGTTCTTTCTCCTGCCTGCGGATCTCCCGCTGAAGCTCGGCGGACTGCTTGCTGCCAATGTAGGCGGCGAACTTTTCCGGATGTTCCCGTGCCATGGCCGTTACTCTCCGTAAGTCCTCCAGCACCACTTCATCTAGAACGCACTCTCGAATATAGTGGCCCGTACAGGCTTCTCCATCCTTCTTGTAGGTGCGGCAGGTAAAGTGATTATAGCTGGCGGACATGGTATGCGCCCGGTGCAGCACCATGTTGGAGCCGCAGTCGGAACAGAACACAAGGCCGGAGTACTTGTTCTGCTCATCCATATTGGTTCTTCGGCGCTTGCTCTTTCGTACCCGCTGTACAATGTCCCAAACTTCTTGTGTAACGAGAGCGGAATGGGTGTTCTCAAAGACCAGACATTCCTCCCGTGAATGCTCTGCTCTACGCTTGTCCTTGTAGGACTTCGTGCTGTACTTCATGTTGACGGTGTTGCCCAGATAGATTTCGTTCTCCAGCATATCCGCCACAGTATCCCCAGACCAGTGATATGGGCGTTGTGTATCCAGCCCCACGTGCGTGATGCCGTACTTGCTGTAGGCGTACATGGTAGGCGTCAGGATATGCTCTTTCTTGAGAATGCGGGCAATTTGGCTGGGGCCGCTGCCGCCGGCGCACATAGCAAAGATCCTGCGGACGATGGCTGCCGCCTCCTCATCCACGATTAGTTTTTTCGTGTCCGGGTCCTTTCGGTAGCCATAGGGCGCTCTGGTCCCCAGCCGTTCGCCCCGTTCCGCTTTGGCCTTCAGAACCGCACGGATCTTCCGGCTGGTGTCCCGAATAAACCACTCATTGAACAAATTTTTGAACGGCATGAGGTCATTGCTCTCGCTGCTGTCGGTGTCCACATTGTCATTGATGGCGATGTAGCGGACGCCGAACATGGGGAATCGTTCCTCGATGTAGAGTCCCGTGTGGAGCTGATTTCTACCGAGGCGGCTGAGATCCTTGGTCACGATGATCCCAATCTCGCCGTTTTCCATGTCTGAGATCATCTGCTGGAACGCCGGTCTTTGGAAGTTTCCTCCCGAAAAACCGTCATCCACATAAAAGCAGGGGCTGGGGAAATGGTGATCTTCCGCGAACTTCCGTAAGATAGATTTTTGATTCTGGATCGAGTTGGAATCGCCCTCTATCCCATCGTCCTGGCTGAGACGGCAGTAAAGAGCGGTTTTCCTGATTTGGTTTGACTGATTCATACAGTCCTCCTTTTCTTTGTCAAACCGTTCAGAGCATTGCGACACCACAATACCCCGAACGGTCTGAAATGTCCAGCACTTTACGCGCACAGCTTTCCCTGCCGGAAATCCAGTTCCGCCAGGGCTTTCAGTTTGTCCTCCACGGTTTCGCTGCCATGCCGGGGAAACACGGAGATGACCCGAATCTCCCGCCCGCAGGCTGTCTGCGTCCGCTCCACGGTGATATGCTCCTTATCGATGGTGATATTGGCTTTTTGCTCCATAGGCTCTCCTTGTGTTATTTGGATCGAGTTTGCCCACACGCCGCCTGTGGGGGCCTCTGCCGGAGGGGACGGGCAGGGCGCTGCCCGGTGCGGAAGAACGCCGCACGGTGCGGCACAGGGCGAACGGGCGGGTGTTTACTGCCCGTCCTTGTGGCTCAGATCATGGTATGCGTTTATGTGGTAGGCCTGTTCGAGAATGTGTTCCAGCAGGAAACGGATTCTGTCCGCCGCCTCCCGGTCCAGTTCCTTTGCGCGGGGATTCCGCAGAATCTGGCGGATATTGGAGTCGATCTTGTTGACTTCCTCGTGAAGCCGAAACCTGATCCGGCTGGGTCTTTCCACGATCTCGCTCTCTGCAATGAGCTTGCGGAAATAGGTGGTGACCGGCAGGCGGGTCAGTTCCCGATAGCGTTCCAGCCTTTGAAATTGTTCCTCTGTCATCCGGACAGAGATGCTTTTGCTGTTGTCCCGCAGTTTCCCTCTGGGAAGCGGCTTTTTGCGCTTACGGCGCATGGGTGAATCCCTCCTTCCTGACCTCGTATGCTGCCTGGGCAATGTCCTTCAGACAGTCGAGTGCTTGCTGGAGCCTCTCTGCCGTGCCATATCCGCTGTTGAAGGCACGAGCCACGGTGTTGATCTCCCGCCCCTTCTGATTGAGCAGGCAGAGAAAGTCCGACATGATGCCGTTCCGACTGATGATGGGACGATTGCCGGCGAGCTGCTCCATAAGCCATGCGTTGGCAGACAGCCCTGCCGCCCTGCTTCGTTCCATGAGCCGGTTGTATTCTTTGGCACTCATGCGGACGCAGGTCCGATGTGTCTGTTTGTTCATAAACCACCTCCAGACCGCTTCCGGCAATGTTGCCGAGAGCGGTTTTCTGTTTTTTCAGATACCCCCTCACTACCCCTCCCGAAAAAACAGCATGGTGAATAACAAAAAATCCAAAAATTTTGCAAAAAAATTGAAATCCAGGGTGTGCAATAGACACCCTCGCCGTCCAATCAAGGGTGTCTTATTGACACCCAAAGCGAAAAAATCGGCAGACAGACCCTTATAAAGTCTATCTGCCGATGGTAACATACCACAAATCTAAGAAGGAGGCTCGGAACATGATGTATGCTGTTTTATCATTGGGGCTGGCGCTGCTGGGCGGGATCGTCCGTCTGGCACAGGTGCTACGGTTGTCTGCGCCGCTGCTGTACGGTGCACTGGTAATCACGGTATTCCGCCCGTGGTATCTGGCCCATACCGCTCTGGCGGACGGCATTTTCCTTGTGCTGGTGGGTCTTGCGGCGCTGTCATGGGTGGTGACGCTGATTCGAGCGGTGCGGGAGACGATCTGGTAAAGTAAGGGTTGGCAAGATTGCCAACCCTTACTTTCAGACAACCTTGTCAAAAAGTCTGACCGGGTTCGGTGAATTCACCGAACCCGGTTTTCAGCGTCTACCGCTTTTGACAATGTTGTCTGAAGCGCTTTAGGGCAGTCCGCTGTGATCGGGTTCGGCCATATTGCCGAACCCGATTTTTACACTCACTTTCCGGCAATGCTGCCGAGAAGTTCCCGCCCGCGGGCGGCATGGGGGACTGGGGTTTACCCCAGCAAGCAGTATTTTGACATCAAAATGCGATGCTTGCGTCAACGCCGCCACAGGCGGCGTTGGTATCTCAAAGGTGCCGATAATACTCCTTATGAGAAAATCGGCGATGAAGTGCGGTCGCTGGCGGATGAGGTGCCGTTTGACATCCCCGATTCGTGGGAATGGGTGCGGCTGGGAGAGTTGTTTCAGCACAACACAGGCAAAGCCCTAAATGCCGCAAATCGCACCGGTCAGTTGAAACAATACATCACAACATCCAATCTGTACTGGGATCGCTTCGAACTCAACAATTTGAAGGAAATGCATTTTTCCGAGAGTGAGGTTGAAAAGTGTACGGTCATCAAGGGAGACCTCTTAGTATGCGAGGGTGGTGACATAGGCAGAGCTGCAATTTGGCCTTTTGATTATCCTATGTGCATTCAAAACCACATTCACAGACTGAGAGCGTATGTGCCGATTTGCACTCGTTTTTTCTATTATCTGTTTGACCTATATAAACACGCTGGCTGGATTGGCGGAAAAGGAATAGGAATTCAGGGCTTGTCCTCAAATGCCATTCACTCACTTTTATTTCCGCTTCCTCCTTTGGCAGAGCAATATAGAATTGTAGATGCCATCGTTACACTACAGCCGTACACCGACGCTTATGCCGATGTTGAATCAACGCTGGACATCCTAAACACCGCCTTTCCAGAACGCCTTAAAAAGTCGATACTGCAAGAGGCAGTCCAGGGTAAGCTGGTACCACAAGACCCGTCTGACGAGCCTGCAGAGGCTCTGCTGGAGCGTATCCGGGTGGAGAAGCAGCGGCTCATCAAAGAGGGCAAAATCAAAAAGGACAAGCACGAATCCGTCATTTTCAGACGGGATAATTCTCATTATGAAAAGCGTGGCTCAGAAGAGGTCTGCATCGACGATGAGATCCCGTTTGAAATCCCCGAAAACTGGGTTTGGTGCCGTTTGGGTTCAATTTTGGAGAAACTAACGGATGGTGCTCACAGTACACCCAAATACACTGATAGCGGAGTACCATTTATCTCTGTTAAGGATGTAAGTTCTGGTGTTCTTTCATTTGATAGTGCCAAGCACATATCAGAAAGTGAGCATCGTGAGCTGTATAAACGGTGCGACCCCAAACGTGGTGATATTCTACTCACCAAGGTTGGAACAACCGGTATTCCTGTGATTGTCGATACAGATGAAGAATTCAGCCTGTTTGTGAGCGTAGCGCAGTTGAGGTTCTTACATTCGCTGCTTGACAAGAATTATCTGCTGCTCCTAATTCAGTCCCCGTTGGTACAACAGCAATGTACTGAGCACACCAGAGGCGTTGGTAATAAGAATTGGGTTATGAGGGATATTGCAAACACTCTCGTTGCTATACCTCCACTTGCAGAGCAGAAGAGAATTGTTGCGTTTTACACTTCCATTACGCCATTGATTCAATCCGTCGGCACTGTCTAATTCTCATTATGAGAAGTTAGACAGTGTGGAGCGCTGTATCGACGATGAACTGCCCTTTGAAATACCGGGATCGTGGGCTTGGGCATACTTTGGAAACATTTCGTTTGTAACGAAACTCGCAGGATTTGAGTACACAAAATATATAGCCCCTGCGCTGACGAACCACGGCATCCCGCTTTTTAAGGGGAAAAACATCCAAAACGGAAAACTCATAGAGCACTTTGAGGGGTTTATACCGGAAACCGTATCAAATGAATTATGGCGTAGCCAGCTTTCAAAACGCTGTTTGCTTACTCCTTATGTTGGAAGCATCGGCAATGTTGCGGTTTTTCCGGGCACTTACAAAGCACATCTCGGCTCAAATGTTGGGAAAATAGAACCTTACTCAGACAACGGAGTTTTGATTGAGTACATTTTATATTTTCTGCGCAGCGCAGCTGGATATGAGCAGTTGACGAAACACAAAAAAGCAACTGCCCAGGAAAGTATTTCTATCGAGGCTATTAGGAATGTGCTAATGCCTATCCCACCCCTAAACGAACAGGAACGCATTGTTAGCGCCATCGATACGGCACTCAACATAGTGCAGAAATTGTAAAACAACCAGGCATACACCAAAGCAGCGCGTATGCCTGGTTCCTTTTTTACCAGTCTATGACCTCATCGACAATGGCTCGTTGTTCGGTCGAGGTTTTGCGGAGGTATATGCGGGTGGTTTCAATACTTTCATGCCCCATAAGGTCGGCGAGGAATGCGATGTCGTTGCAGCGCTCCAAGAAGCTCTTTGCAAAGCGGTGACGGAAGGAATGCGGGTAAATGACCACTGGGTCAATGCCATATCGTACTGCCAGCTTTTTTAGCTGTCCTGAGATGCCTCTGGTGGTGATTCTGTCCCCGTATTTGTTCAAAAAAATGAAGCCGCTTTCTTGGTGCTTATCGTTCAGCCAAGAAAGGGCTTCATTTTGCAGAGCCTTGGGTATGTATATTCGTCGGAGTTTACCTCCCTTCGAATATAAGTCCAAATGCCCCAGCTTGATGTGTTCCACCTTAATCTGTATGAGCTCACTGACTCGTGCGCCGGTTGCAGCCAGGAAGCGTATTACAAAGTACCAGAACAGCTCGTCATCCCGCTTGAGGCAGTTTTTGAAATACTCATAATCTGCTTCGCTGATGACATTTTCCAGAAAGGCTTTCTGCTGCACTCGTACAAACGGCATTTTCCAGCTTTCTTTGCCGATGCTCTCCAAGTAGCAGTTGATTGCCCTCAGACGCAGATTGACGGTCTTTGGCTTGTAGTTCTCGATCAACCACACCTTATACGCTCGCAGGGTCTTTTTCGTGATACCACCGTACTGCGAGCTGTATTGCCGAAGGGCAAAAAGGTACGAGGATATCGTGTTTTCCGAGAGGTTTGTGCCTCTCAAGTGTCTTTCGAATTCTTCTATCATAGTGAAAGACCTCCTTTCACTATGATATTATACCGTGTTCTTTTTACAGTCCCTTGACCAACGGGAACAACTCTTCAATACGCTGGACAATGCGGCGCTGTTCGTTGAGTGGAGGAAGTGGAAAGAGCGCATTTGACACTTTATCGCTGTTCAAGTTTTTTACCACAGCACCACTAACGCTATCGCAGAACTGGTAGTATGCAAACGGCGATGAAAGAATGTAGTAAAGGAAATCCACAGAGTAACAATCAAATCTATTCGACAATACGAGCCACCCGTCGTGGATACAGCCATCAGTCTTGAGAATATAGGGGCGTCCGAAGCTCATTGAATTTGTGAGTAAAAAATCGCCACTATGGACCATGCGACTTTTTGTAACCCCTTCCGGGCGGATTTTTTCCTTCGTTTTGTAAATGTACTTTCCGCCTTTGTCCGTATCACCGATTTTGATCCAGTTTATCCCGTCTGGATCGGTCGTAAGATATTGCTGAATAGGCCGAGGCGAACCTCCTCGTGCTATTTCCAAAACAGACCCGAGACGCACCCACTCCCACGATCCCGGTATTTCAAAGGGCAGTTCATCGTCGATACAGCGCTCCACACTGTCCAACTTCTCATAATGAGAATTATCCCGTCTGAAAATGACGGATTCGTGCTTGTCCTTTTTGATTTTTCCTTCCTTGATAAGCCGCTGTTTCTCTGCTCGGATACGCTCCAGCAGAGCCTCTGCAGGCTCGTCAGACGGGTCTTGCGGTACCAGCTTGCCCTGGACTGCCTCTTGCAGGATGGACTTTTTTAGGGCTTCTGGGAAAGAATCCTGTAGTTTTTGGAGAGCTGTTGCCTTAATTGCGTAATTCTCAATGACCAGTTCAGCTTCTTGGATACAAGCTACAATTCTTTCTTGCTCGGCAAGCGGCGGGACGGGAAGCAGTATCGTTCCCAGCTTGTCTCCTGAGATGTGAACGATTATGTCGCCGGTTGCTAAAGCTACTTTGCGGGCGATTATATACGGCGAAGCCATAATGTATGAAAGAAAAAGCGGGTTCATGCCATGCTGAGTCCAAAAAGCAAGGTCGCCGCTTGCGGCAATTGGCTCTGTTCCTAAATACGCTACAGCTTTAGCTATATCCGGCTTATTCTCGCCGGTAAGAGTCATGAGCACATCGCCATACGAAAAATGCTTACATTTCTCGTAGAGATCAGGGGCAATAAATGAAACAGCTGAAGTGAACAATGTCTGATAGGTTGTATAGAGCTCACCGTAGCGGACGCACGGGAGACCCTGTTGAACTGTTTCGTTCCGCTTTATGCCGCTACCGCGCACAATCTCTCCCAAGGAGCGAATACGCACCCACTCCCACGAATCGGGGATGTCGAACGGTACCTCATCCGCCAGCGACCGCACTTCATCGCCGATTTTCTCATAAGGAGTATTATCGGCACCTTTGAAAATGACGGAGGGGTTCTTTTCACGCTTGATTTTCTTTTCTTTGATGAGCCGCTCCTTCTCCGCACGGATGCGTTCCAGCAGAACGCTGGCGGGCTCGTCATTCGGGTCCTGCGGCACGAGCTTGCCTTGAACAGCCATCTGGAGAATTGAGTTTTTCAGTTGCTGCGCAGTCATTCGTCGCCCTCCTCCGTAATGTCGATGCCAAGGATGTCGGTGATCTGGGCAAGGATGCGGTCGATGTCAGCGTTCAAGCTGGCCCGCTTTTCCTGGTACTGCTGAATCAGTTCTTTTGGCGGCAGGATCTCCTCCTCTTCGTGAGGATAGCCGCAAAGGTCAATGTTATAGCTCCGTGCTTTCAGTTCCTCGACGGTGTACTTCTTCGCCTTGTCGAAGCCGTCGATAGTGATCTCCTCACGGTTGTCCCACCACTCAACAGTCGGGGCGAAGTGCTCCAGCTTCATGGGCTTCGTTTTGGAGAAGTTCTTGTATCCCTCCGGCATATCCAGACGATAGAACCAGGTCTCCGTCGTGGGATGCGTCCGGTCGAAGAAAAGGATGTTTGTTGTGATAGAGGTGTACGGCGCAAACACGCTGTGCGGCATACGGATGACCGTATGGAGATTGAACTCGGACAGCAGCTTTTCCTTGATCGCCATTTTTGCGTTATCCGTGCCGAACAGGAAGCCGTCCGGCAGAATAATGGCACACCGGCCGTTCTGCTTCAGCCGATACATGATGACAGACATAAAGAGGTCTGCGGTTTCGCTGCTACGAAGGTCAGCCGGGAAATTCTGTTTCACGCCCTCTTTTTCGTTGCCGCCATAAGGAGGATTCATCAGAATGACATCGAAGCGGTCGCTCTCCTTGTACTCACGCACATTCTTTTCCAAACTGTTGCCGTGGATGATGCGAGGATTGTCGATGTCGTGGAGCAGCATATTTGTGGCGCACAGAAGGAATGGCAGCGCCTTCTTTTCGATACCGTAGATGGAGTTGCTGTAAACCGTTCTGTCCTCGACAGTCTGCACCTGGGCGTCCAGCACCTTCAGCGCAGAGGTAAGGAAGCCGCCTGTACCGCATGCGAAGTCCGCAATGGACTCGCCGAGCTTCGGCTTGATCATCTGCACCATGAAGTCCGTGACCGCACGGGGCGTATAGAATTCACCGGAGTTACCGGCGCTCTGCAAACTGCGGAGAATCGTTTCGTAGATCTCGCCGAAGGCGTGACGGTCCTCGTACTCTTCAAAGTCGATCTCGTCAATGACATTGATAACCTGGCGGAGCAGGATGCCGTCCTTCATGTAGTTATTGTTGTCCTCGAAGGCGGTGCGGACGATGATCTGGCTCATGGGTGTATTCTCATCGATTGCGATGGCCTTGAGGGTCGGGAACAGCTTTCCGTTCACGAAGTCCAGAAGCGCATCGCCGGTGAGAGCCTTGCCATCCTTGTGGTCTACGGCCCAATTGCGCCAGCGCAGCTCCTCAGGGATGATGGAGGTGTAATTCTCGTCGTAAAACTCCCATATCTCTTCCTTGGCGTCATACACCTTCAGAAAGAGAATCCAAACCATCTGCTCGATACGCTGGGCATCGCCGTTGATGCCTGCGTCATTGCGCATGATGTCCTGCAGTCGTTTTACCAGGTTATTTAAACTCATAGCTTATATCTCCTTACGCAGCGTAGATTTCCTTCTGCAAATCACGGATGGCTTGAATGTATCCGTTTTTGCCGCCGAACAGCTTTGCAATCTTCATGGGGGTGCCGAATTTGCGGAACGGGTCATTGGACAGGATTTCGAGGTTCTCGATGTCCTGAATGCCCTCGTTCATGTATTTGTCCAACAGCGCACTCAGAACTTCCTGTGCCAAGCCGGAATACTTGTAGAGGTATCCACGCTTGCGGACATTGTTTGCCCGCTCTGCCTTCGTCAGCGGTGCCTTGTCGTAGGCAATGTGGCAGATTAGGTCAAAATCGTCGATGTCCTTATTGCCTGATGCCTCGCGCAGCGCCTCTAGCAGAACGCCACGCTCCTGGAGTTCATCAATAATTGCCTGTTTCTTCTCCTCGGAGTTCCAGGCACGGAGGAACGAATCCAGGGTGGCATACTCACCGAGAATGTTCTTCTTGGAGTAATCCGTCACGCTTTCCGTGATGAGCTTACCGTCCTTGTCGTAGTATTGGACTCGCTCGTTCAAAATCGTGACCTCGACACCACGCACCCGGTATTTATGCTTCTTTTCAGGCGGATCGTCGGTGTCCCCGCAGGGACCGGGAGTCGGGGCGGGCGGCTTCGGCGGATCGATGGTCGGCTCTTCGCCGGGATCATCGTCGTCATCAATGATAGAGATCGGGTCTCCATCGAATTCCGGGTCTGCGAAAAGTCGGCAGGCGTTGCGGAAATCCATAATGGTGAAATACTCTTTGCCATAATCGGGCTTGAGTCGTGTACCACGACCGATGATCTGTTTGAACTCGGTCATGGAGTTTATGTTGTTGTCCAAAACGATGAGCCGGCATGTTTTGCAGTCCACGCCAGTTGTCATCAGTTTGGAAGTCGTAACGATCACGGGATATTTGCTATCCTCTGCGATGAAGTAGTCGAGCTGCGCCTTGCCCTCGGCGTTGTCGCCGGTAATGCGCATGACATACTTGGCGTTCTCAGCCACAAGGTCGCTGTTCTCATTCACGAGCGCCTGCCGCATACGCTCTGCATGGTCTATATCCACACAGAATACGATGGTCTTGGCAAAGCGGTCGTTCTCCTTCAAAAAGCGAGTAATACGTTTTGCAACGGCATTGGTACGCTCATCAATGATGAGGTTCTTGTCGTAGTCCTTGGTATTGTACTCACGGTCATCAATCTCATAGCCGTAGATATCCCGCTGTCCCGCTGTGGGACGCCAGCCTTCCAGATCTTTGTCCAGACCGACACGGAGAACTTTGTACGGCGCAAGGAAACCGTCGTCGATACCTTGCTTCAGACTGTATGTATAGATGGGTTCGCCGAAGTAAGAGATATTGGATACCTCTTTCGTTTCCTTCGGCGTAGCCGTCATGCCGATCTGGGTGGCGCTGTGGAAGTATTCGAGTATTCTGCGCCAGCGGGAATCCTCCTTGGCACTGCCACGGTGACACTCATCGATGACAATAAGGTCGAAGAAATCCGGCTGGAATGCACGGAACGGCTCTTCATTCTCATCACCGGCCAACTGCTGATAAAGGGACAGATACAACTCATAGGAGCTGTCCAGCTTTTTGCCCTCGATTTTCGTCATGACCTTTGCAAAAGGCTTGAAGTCCTGTTGCATGGTCTGGTCGACAAGAATGTTGCGGTCAGCAAGGAACAGGATCTTTTTCTTTCGGCCGGATTTCCAAAGGCGATGAATAATCTGGAACGCAGTATAAGTCTTGCCAGTGCCGGTCGCCATAACGAGGAGAATGCGGTCTTGCCCACGGGCAACCGCATCAACGGTGCGGTTGATGGCGATGCGCTGATAGTAGCGAGGGGTCTTATCACCCAGCTGGAAATAGTACGGCTCGGTAATAAGTTGTTCCTGCTCCGGCGTGAAATGCTCGTCGCCGATGTGCCGCTGCCAGAGATCATACGGCGAGGGAAACTGCTCCAACATCAATTCACGCTCTTTGCCGGATTTCATATCGTGTTCCAAGAAACCGTCGCCATTTGAGCTGTACACAAACGGGATGTCCAGCACCTCGGCATATTCGATGGCCTGTTGCATTCCGGCTCCGACACTGTGTCTGTTATCCTTTGCCTCGACGATAGCCAAAGGAATATTGGGCTTGTAGTAAAGCAGATAGTCTGTGCGCTTTCTCTTTCCCCTGGCTGTGACATTTCCGCGGACGATGACACGACCGTCCGTGAAGTTGTACTCCATTTTAATTTGCTTAAGTTTATCCCAGCCTGCGCTCTCAATCGCTGGAGTAATATACTGTAACTTGATATCTTCCTCAGTCATCTCGTGTTTCGTCATAAGTTCGCTCACAGTGCCCCTCCTTTCAACTTCCGATAAGGTGCAATTATGGGAAGTTCCTTTTATACACATAGATTGTACCAGAATGCAGCCTCGTTTTCAACGAAAACCCACTGACCCTGAATAATTCAGAGTCAGTGGCTTTTTCAATGCTACTTGAACGGTAATTTGAAATGTTGTCCTTATGCGTAGGTAACTTTCGCCGTCCTCTTTTTTTGAGGGGGATGCGCTCCGCTGCAGCGCACGCGCCGCAGGCGCGCACGGAAATCGGCGAAGCGCCGCCGGTGGCGGATGAAGCGAGCCGGTTTCGAGGAACTGGCACGATTGGCGCGCCCGAAAGGGCGCGGGAATCGTAATGCCACGACGGTGAACTGCGGCGCGAGAAGAATAAATCGCCGCGCGCATGTCGCGGCGATTTATGATTAAGATTATTTGCCGCCTGCGGGCGGCAAAGTCTGCGACGCCTTTTGGTGCGTGATGAGGGTCTCTGCTTCTATTTTTCATTTTTGGCGCTGTTTTGCGCCGGAGGTGCAAAATGCGCGGCGGGGGTGCGTTAGCTGTTTCGTGCGGAGCACGAAATGCGCGTGGGGGACGTTGGCTGTTTCGAGCCGGAGGCTCGAAATGCGCCTCCACTGAATTTAGACTGAAGTAAAACGGCCCTCAAAGAGGGTCGTTTTCGTTTTGCAAGTTTGCTGTCATTTTAGTGCGATAAAGTGCAATTTTTTGCACGATCGGATGCTTCGAATGTTTCAAATGTATGGAATATTTGGAGAAGTTAGACAAATGTTTTTCGCTGTTTTTGTCTGTTTTGCACACATTTGTACAACAAAGTTCAGCTACCTTTTTCCCGAAAAGGGGAAGACAAAAAAATACGCCATGATATAATGATTCTGCAATGACGGGGCGCGAGCTCCGAACAATACGATCACATTTTCTGTGGAGGATTATCATTATGGCTATCAAAGTGGGCATCAACGGCTTCGGCCGCATCGGCCGCGTCGTGCTGCGCATCATGATCGAGCATCCGGAGCAGTTCGACATCTGCGGTATCAACCTGCGCAAAGCGGATCTGGATTACATGGTCTATATGATCAAATACGATTCCGTGTTCCGTCAGTTCAACGGCACGGTGGAGCACAAGGACAAGAACCTGATCGTCAACGGTCACACCATTCAGGTCTTCAGCGAGTCCGACGCGGCGATGATCCCCTGGTCCAGCTGCGGCGCGGAGTACATCATCGAGTCCACCGGCGCTTACAACACCACCGAGAAGGCCTCCCGCCACTTCAAGGGCGGCGCGAAGAAGGTCATC
>CEAR01007437.1_pt1 | contig 13043 bp, 10 predicted proteins | sample 557461 | NCBI WGS metagenome assembly CEAR01 (sample SAMEA3182075, study PRJEB8094) | gut metagenome | biome: human; feature: gut; material: Stool; isolation source: human stools | place: Canada | collected 2012-03-14
AAGTACAACGCCTCCATGTGCGAGACGCTCGGCATCGAGCCTCTCGAGGGCTACACTGCCATCGAAGAGTAATCTGATCACATCCCCCCGCAGGCAGGGACGGGCTTAGCCCGTTCCTGCCTCAACAAGAGATAGGAGGAGAGAACCCATGAGTTTTCTTTCGTCGCTGATGAACGCCCTGCCCGGCGCTGCCGCACAGGGTCTCGCCTGGGGCATTATGGCCATCGGCGTTTACATCACCTTCCGCATTCTGGACGTGGCGGACCTGACCGTCGACGGCTCGCTGGCAACCGGCGGCGCTGTCTGCGTCATGCTGATCCGCGGCGGCTTCAATCCCTGGATCGCCCTGCTGTGCGCGATGCTCGCCGGTATGCTGGCAGGCCTCGTCACCGGTCTTTTCCACACGCGCTGCGGTATTCCGGCCATTCTCGCCGGTATCCTGACGCAGCTTGCGCTGTATTCGATCAATCTGCGCATCATGGACAGCAAGGCAAACCAGGCACTCAGCGTTGATAAATATCCGCTGCTGCTTTCGCAGCGCTATGTGCGCGAACTCTCGATGAACAATCCCCTGCCGCTGCTGCTTCTCTTCACAGCCGCGGTCATCGCCATCCTGTACTGGTTCTTCGGCACGGAGAAGGGCAGCTCGCTGCGCGCGACCGGCGCAAACCCCCACATGGCGCGCGCACAGGGCATCAACACGAACTCGAATATCGTGCTTGGCCTGATGGTCTCGAACGGTCTTGTCGCCCTCTCCGGCGCGCTGCTGGCGCAGTATCAGGGCTCGAGCGACATCAACATGGGCCGCGGCGCCATCGTCATCGGCCTTGCCGCCGTCATCATCGGCGAGGTCATCTTCGGCAAGATCTTCACGAACTTCGGCCTCACGCTGCTGGCCGTTTCCATCGGCGCGATCATCTACTACATCGTGCTCCAGATCGTGCTGCAGCTCGGTCTGAACACCAACGACTTAAAGCTCATCACGTCGCTGATCGTGGCGGTCTTCCTCGCCATCCCCTACTGGAAGAGCAAGATGTTCCGCCGCAAGGTGCAGCCCCAGAGCGCAAAGAACGGAGGCAACGGCCATGCTTGAACTCAAGGAACTTTATAAGACCTTTAACCCCGGCACCATCAACGCCAAGACCGCGCTGAACGGCCTGAGTCTGACGCTGAACGACGGCGACTTCGTCACCGTCATCGGCGGCAACGGCGCGGGCAAGTCCACGATGCTCAACGCCACCGCCGGCACGTTCTTTGTCGACTCCGGCAAGGTCATCATCGACGGCTCCGACGTCACGAACCTGCCCGAGCACAAGCGCGCGGCATTCATCGGCCGCGTGTTCCAGGACCCGATGATGGGCACCGCCCCCTCGATGTGGATCGAAGAGAACCTCGCCCTCGCCGCCCGCCGCGGCCAGCGCCGCGGTCTTTCCTGGGGCGTGACGAAGGAGGAAAAGGAGCAGTACCGCGAGCTGCTCGGCGGTCTCGGCCTCGGCCTTGAGTCCCGCCTGACCACGAAGGTCTCGACGCTCTCCGGCGGCCAGCGCCAGGCGCTCACGCTGCTGATGGCAACGCTCAAGCGCCCCAAGCTGCTGCTGCTCGATGAGCACACCGCGGCACTCGACCCGAAGACCGCCGCCAAGGTCATGGAGCTCACCGACCGCATCGTGCGCGAGGGCCAGCTCACCACGCTGATGATCACGCACAACATGCGCGATGCCATTCAGTACGGCAACCGCCTCATCATGCTGCACGACGGCCACGTCATCCTCGACATTGCGGGCGAGGAGAAGAAGAAGCTGACCGTGCCCGATCTTCTTGAGCAGTTCACGAAAGCCAGCGGCGACGAGTTCGCCAACGACCGCGCGATCCTCTCCTAACGTTTTCTCTCTCCCCTATAAAGCACAAAAAGAGCTTGAACGCTTTGTTCAGGCTCTTTTCTTATCCTTTTTTACGCTTCCCGCAGCACGACCTCGACAATGCCGACATCGTCGGTATCGGGGTAGAAGTTCACCTGCCACGGCTCAGTAAAGCCGGTGTCGACCTCCTCCTGCACAGATCGTACCATATCGCGGATGCCATCGCGGTCCGCGGTGAAGTACGTGAAGCGCACGGCGATACGGCTGAGCGAACCCTCGCGCGCCGTCAGGCGCAGAAGGTCAGGCAGCGCCTCGGTGCTCGTCGCGGTGACGATGCCCGCCTGCTCCTCCGCCGTGCGGCGGTAGCCGAGGCGCACGTGCATCTCGTAATAGGCGCGCTCCTGCGTGTCGGTGTAGCTGATGTAGTCAAGAAGATACGCGCCCAGTGCCGTCTCCTCCTGCACCTCCTTACAGGCCTGCTCGGCCATGGCCGCGGCGTCTTCCTCGCTGTAAATACGCACGACGCCTTCCTCGCTGTGCTCGCCAAGGAGCAGCAGCAGCGCATTGACGAGGTCCTGATAGCTGTCGGCGCGCAGGGTGTCCGCGCCCTCGTTTTCCCAGTAGACCTCGCTGTGCGGCGTGGAGACGCTGTAGGAACGCTCAAGCACGACGTTGCCGCCGCAGCCCGAGAGCGTCAGGCAGAGCGCCAGCGAAAGCGGAATGAACTTTTTGCGCACGGCGCTCCCTCCTTTTGGGCGAAATCTCTCTTTCTCAGTAGCCAAGCGGCTCGTCGACGAGCACGACCTCGGTCTCGCAGCTGCGGATGGCCTCCCACAGCACGACAAGGCCGCGGCAGATGCGCTGCGGGCTCTTGCAGTCGTAGCAGCGGTCGCCGTTCACGGCGCAGGGCGTTTTTACGCCGAGGCGCTGCGCGTTTTTCGGTGCAGCAATGTTGCGGGCGCGCCAGAGCGCTTCGTCATAGGTCGGCGCGATCTTGTTGCTGCCGACAATAAACCAGACTTTTTTATGGCCGAAGAGTGACGAGGACACGCGGTTGCCCGTGCCGTCGATATTGATGATCTCGCCCGTTTCGGCAAGGCCGTTGGCCGAGAGCAGGTAGTTGTCGCACGTCGAGGCGTTTTTGAGCACCTCGGCAGCGTTCATGCCGTCGGGCACGTTCCAGTGGCTGAACATCTTGTTGTGCTTGCCGAGGCTTTCAAAAAGCCCCATCTGAGAGAGCGTCATGCTGCCGCCGAACGACACGCTCTCTCCGTCGATCTGCGCGTTCAGATAGTCCGCCGCTTCCTTCGCCGTCGCGAAGGCAGACACCTTGAAGCCGCGCTCTTTGAGATTCTTCTCCACCGTCGTAAGATCCATTCCTGCTTCCTCCTTGTATCCTGATATCCTTAGAGGCCCTGCGGGTCGTATTCGCCAAAGCCCTCACCGAGCACCTCGCTCGCGTCGCAGACGATGAAAAAGGCGTCGGGGTCGAGCTCCTTGATATAGCGCTTGATCGAAACCGCTTCCTTCTTGCGGATGGCGCAGAACAGCAGCGGACGCTCCGCGCCCGTGTAGCCGCCCTTGCCGTTCAGGAGCGTCACGCCCATGTCGCGCCGCAGCATCTCCTGCATGATTTTCTCATACTTGTCGCTGATGATGTAGGCGACCTTCGCCGTGTTCTGACCGTAGACGACCAGATCGAGCACCTTCGTCGTGATGTAGAGCGCGAGCGCGCCGTAGAGCGCGTTGTTGAGGCTGTGGAACACCGCGGCGTAGATCAGAATGATCGTCAGGTCGATGCCGAGGCAGATGTTGCCGATTGACAGCCGTTCAACGTGCGACCGCACGATCCACGCGCCGAGCTCCGAGCCGCCCGTCGTCGTCTCCTCGCGGAACAGCAGGCCTGAGGCGATACCGAGCGTCACGCCGCCGTACAGGCACGCGAGCAGCGGGTCCATAGGCGCAAATTCGTGGAGCGCCGCGATGACGTCGATCAAAATGGAGCTCAGCGTCATCGTGTAGATGGACTTGCACAAAAATGCGAAGCCGAATTTTTTAAGTCCCACGATAAAAAGCGGCACATTGAGCACGATGACCATCGTACCGACCGGCAGAATGGGTGCAAAAAAGTTAATGATCTGCGAAATACCCGTAAAGCCGCCGACCGTAAAGCCATTCGGTGCATAGAACCAATCGAACGACAAGGCATACAGCACGCAGGCAAGCGTGACAATGATATAGCTTTTCACCTGCTCGCGCAGTTTTTTATTTTTCATAAATTTTCTCCCCTCACATGTTTCTCTCAGGCTTCCGACGTCAAATCAGCGAGAGCTGCTTGTCGTCACTGTCCTCCGTCTTGAGCAGCGCGCCCGTCGCGGGAATGCTGCGGCCGCGGTAGCGGGCAAGGTCGGTGATGCCGGTCTCCTCCGGGAAGCGCACCATGTCGAGCACGTACTTCTTTTTGAGCGTCAAAAGCGCGACGCCCTGCGTCGTGCGCGTCGTCTTCACACCAAGAAGCGCCGTGTTGACGATCAGCACGCGCGGCTCTGTCGAATAGACGGCGATCTCGCGGTCTTCCTTGAGATGCAACAGCGCCTTGAGCGGGCTTTTGTCGCTGTAGGCGCCGGTCAGGCGGCGGCGGTTCGAGGTCGTCTTGTAGGCGGACAGCTCGACCTTTGCTGCCTTGCCGTTTTCAAAGAAGAAGATCATATAGCCGCTGTAATCGCCGGGAAGCACCATGCCCATGACGCTCTCGCCCTCGTCCATGCCGAGCTTGGCGGGCAGGTAGTCACCCAGCTGGCTCGCCTTGCCGTCGGCAAAGTCGCTCGCGCGCGTCTTGTAGACCTGCGCCTTATCGGTGAAGAACATCAGCTCGGCGGCGTTGGAGCTCTCCACGCTCATGCTGAGCGCGTCGTCCTCCTTGAACTTCTGCTCGCCGGACATGCGCAGCGACTGCGGCGTGATCTTTTTAAAGTACCCGTGCTGCGACAAAAACAGCGTCACGGGATAGTCCTCGATGGCGTCCTCCTCGCTCTCGGCGTCCTCGGCATAGTCGTAGAGGATGCCGGTGCGGCGGGGCTCGGCGTACTTTTTGCGCACGTCCTCAAGCTCGCTGACGATGATCTTGCGGATGCGCGACGGGCGCGCGAGCGTATCCTCGAGGTCTTCGATCTCCGCCTCGAGCGATGCCGTCTCCTCCACGCGCTTCAGGATATATTCGCGGTTGATGTTGCGCAGCTTGATCTCGGCGACGTATTCCGCCTGAATTTGATCAATGCCAAAGCCGATCATCAGGTTCGGCACGACGTCGGCCTCCTTTTCCGTCTCGCGGATGATCTTGATGGCCTTGTCGATGTCGAGCAGGATCTTTTTAAGGCCCTTTAAGAGGTGCAGCTTGTCCTGCCGCTTTTTGAGCACGAAGTACACGCGGCGCTTGACGCTCTCGGTGCGCCACGCGCACCACTCGTCTAAAAGCTCGCGCACGCCCATCACGCGCGGCATGCCGCCGATCAGGACGTTGAAGTTGCACGACGCCGTATCCTGCAGTGTCGTCGCCTTGAAGAGCTTCTGCATCAGCTTGTCGGGGTCGGCACCGCGCTTTAAGTCGATCGTCAGCTTGAGGCCGGAGAGGTCGGTCTCGTCACGCATGTCGGAAATTTCCTTGACCTTGCCCGCCTTGATGAGTTCGGCGACCTTGTCCATGATGGCCTCGGTCGTGGTGGTGTAGGGAATTTCATAAATTTCGATGAGATTTTCTTTTTTGTCGTAGCGCCAGCGGGCGCGCACCTTTACGCCGCCGCGGCCGGTGTTGTAAATGTCCTCAATGGCGCGCGGGTCGTACAATACCTCGCCGCCGGTCGGGAAGTCGGGCGCGAGCAGCGTCTCGCTGATGCGCACCTCGGGATTTTTCAAAAAGGCGATCGTCGTGTCGCAGACCTCGCCCAAGTTAAAGCCGCACAGCTGGCTCGCCATGCCAACCGCGATGCCCTGGTTGGCCGAGACCAGGATATTCGGGAACGTTGTTGGCAGCAGCGCCGGTTCTTTCATCGAGTTATCGTAGTTGTCGACAAAATCAACGGTGTCGGAGTCGATGTCGCGGAAGAGTTCGGCGCAGATGGGCGCGAGCTTCGCCTCGGTGTATCGGCTGGCCGCCCACGCCATGTCGCGCGAATAGACCTTGCCGAAGTTGCCCTTCGAGTCGACGAACGGGTGCAGCAGCGCGCCGTAGCCCTTGGAAAGGCGCACCATCGTGTCGTAGATCGCGGCGTCGCCATGGGGGTTTAAGCGCATCGTCTGTCCGACGATGTTCGCGCTCTTCGTGCGCGCGCCGGTGAGAAGCCCCATCTTGTACATCGTGTAAAGGAGCTTTCGGTGCGAGGGCTTGAAACCGTCGATCTCCGGAATGGCGCGCGAAACGATGACGGACATCGCGTAGGGCATGTAGTTCGTTTCCAGCGTCTCGGTGATATTCTGCTCCACCACATCCGCGTGGAGGCCCATGACGTTCGGGTCCGCGCGGCGGTGGGTCTGCTTGGGTGTTTTGTCGCTTTTCTTCATTCGGTTACCTCAAAATCGCTCCGACGGCAATATGGCCGCCGGTCATACTATTTCTAATATATCCTATCACACTTTTTTTTGCTCTGCAACACCGCGGAGGAAGAGAAAATTGCCGCAAAACGCCATTTTTTGCCAAAGGCGCACAAAACCGGCGCGGCAGCGCATATTGGCAAAATCGCGGCGCAGAGTGTACAATGCAGATACCCCAACAGGTATGGAGGTCAAACGATGAAACAGTGTATGGACGCCGACAATCTGCACCGTCGGCTCAAAAAGATCATCGGTCAGGTGCAGGCCATTGACCGCATGGTGGACGAGGACGTCCCCTGCGAGGATATTCTTGCGCAGATCAACGCGGCCAAATCCGCGCTGCACGGCTGCGGCAAGGTCGTTCTCGAGGGGCACATCAAGCACTGCGTGCGCGACGGCATCGAGCACGGCGACGCGGACAAAACGATCGAGAACTTTACGAAGGCGGCCGAGCGTTTTTCGAACATGGGCTGAGCAGGAGATAAACCCTCTCACGCGCCCGTTTTCAGTAGAATTGCACGAAAGAAGAGAAGCAGTTTTGTGCTGCTTCTCTCTTTTTGCGCGCTTTATAACCTATACCCTCATATGTATAATAAGCCTATACCCCTTATGTTATAGAAAGAAGTCGTTTCCGTGAAACTGGCAATGGAAAAGCTGGAGCATTTTTTAGAGCTGGGCGGCACAAAAAAAGATATCACACTGCTCGTGATCTCCGGCATCGCGCTGATCGCGTCGGTCTGCATCGGCGAAGACTTCACCGCGGGTGAGGTCGCGTTCATCATGCAGCTCGGCGGTCTTCTCGAAGAGCTGACCGTCGCCCGCGTGGGCAGCGACATCGCCGTCGACGCCGCGGATATCGCGCTCGTCGATGACGAGGTCAAGGAACTGCCGCACCTCATCGCGCTCTCCAAGCGCATGATGCGCACCATCAAGCTCAACATGACGTTCTCGATGACGCTCAACTTCATCGCCATCACGCTCGCCATCACCGGCACACTGAACCCTGTTGTCGGCGCGCTGGTCCATAACGCAGGCAGCGTGCTTGTCATCACAAACTCGGCCCTGCTGCTAAAATGGAGGCGAACCGCCTCGCAGAGTTTCGCGTCCGCAGACGCGAAATCTGTTTGATCGTAAATTCCGACGACAGGCGCGTCGGAATTTACTCTTTGCGCGGAGCGCGTGTCGCAGCCGCGCTGCGAGCGGCAAGGCACGAAGCGCAGCGAATCCTTTTCAAAAAGAGTGGATCGCAAAATTGCGATCCACCCTTTTTGATTTTCTTTTATTTTCTGCGCCAGACAGAGGGCATTAAGAGGACAAGCAGCGGCATGATCTCAAGACGGCCGAGCAGCATGATGGCGCTCATCGTGAGCTTGCTGATGCCGGAGAGGAAGCCGAAGTTGCACGTCGGTCCCACTGCGCCAAGGCCCGGGCCCACGTTGCTGATGGCCGTGAGCGAGGCGGTGAACGCCGCGGTAAAGTCGATGTTGTCAAGCGATAAAATCAGCGTGCCGAGCAGCAGGATCGCAATATAGGTGAAGAAGAATACCGCAACGGACGAAACCGTTTCTTCCGTCACGCGATGCCCGTCGAGCGTGATGGGGCGCACCTCACGCGAGTGCATGATGCGCCGCAGATCACGCCGCAGCGACTTGCACAAAAGCACGATGCGCGAGGCCTTGACGCCGCCCGCCGTAGAGCCCGCGCAGCCGCCGAAAAACATCACCAGCACGAGGATACAGCGGCAGAACTGCGGCCAGAGGTCAAAATCCTCCGTGCAGTAGCCGGTCGTTGAAATGAGCGTTGTGACCTGAAAGGCCGCATTCTCGACGGCCGAGCCGATGTCGCGCCCCGTGCGCACGATCAGGTCCGCCGCGATCATCGCCGACGCGCCGACCACGACCAGCGAGTAAACGCGCAGCTCCTCGCTCTTGAGCGCCTCGCGGAAGCGGCGCGTCACGCAGAGGTAGAGGAGCGTAAAGTTCACGCTTGCGGCAAACATGAAGAAAATGAGGATCCAGTTGACAAGATGCGACTGATAATACGCGATGCTCGCATCCCGGATGGAAAAGCCGCCGGTAGAGATCGTCGTCAGCGCCGTGGTGATCGCATCGAACAGCGGGAGACCCGCAATGCGCAGCAGCAGCGCCTCCGCCACGGTGAGCGCGATGTAGATGCGGTACAGGATGCGCGCCGTCTCACCCGTGCGGGGGCGGAGCTTTGTGCTGATGGGGCCGGGGGATTCTGCTTTCATCAGGTTCACGCTGCCCTCACTGAGCTTGGGCAGCAGCGCCAGCATGAGAACGAGGATGCCCATGCCGCCCATCCACTGCGTGAGCGCGCGCCAGAATTGGATGCCCCGCGGCAGCGACGCAGGCGACGGGAAGATGGACGCGCCGGTCGTCGTCAGGCCGGAGACGGTCTCGAAAATGGCGTCGATAAAGCTGCAGCTGCCGCTGAAAAAATACGGCAGCGCGCCGAACACGCTCAGCGCGATCCAGCACAGTGCCACGCAGACAAAGCCGTCGCGCGTCTGGAGCCGCGCGTTGTCCGCGCGGATGAGCGAGAGCAGCACTCCCACGCCGCCGCAGATAAGCAGCGCGTACAAAAAGGCCCTCTGGTCAACACCACCGCCGAACACGCTCAGCAGCAGCGGCGGGATCATACAAAGCGCCTCAATGCAGAGGATAACGCCCACGATTCTGAGAATAAGATTTTGGTTCATAATGAAACTTCCTTGCCGCAAGCAGCTGGCACATCAGCCGAGAATATCGTTGAGGTCCTGCAAAAAGAGCTTTTTCGCCACCACGATCACGCGGTCGCCCGCATGGATCTGGGAATGGCCGTTCGGGATCTCCATCCGGCCGTTGTGCACGATGGCCGCAACGAGCAGGCCGTTTCGAAAATGCAGGTCGCTGAGCGGCCGGTCGAGAAAGTGCGTGGCACTCGTCGCGGTGAATTCGACCGCCTCGATCGCGCCGCCGAGGATATAGTGCAGGCTCTCCACCGCGCTGCCCTGCGAGTTGGCAAGGCCGCGGACGTAACTTGAGATCTGGCTTGCAATGATGGCCTTGGGCGAGATGACCGTGTCGAGGCCCGTGAGGTTCACAATGTCGAGATACCCCATGCGCGACATCTTCGGCACGACCTTTTTCACGCCGTAGCGCTTGGCCGTGAGCGCCATGAGGAGGTTTTCCTCGTCGCGGTCCGTCACAGCGATGAACGCGTCGCAGTGGAAGATACCCTCGGACTCGAGCAGGTCGTGATTCGTGCCGTCGCCGTGGATGACGGTGACTTTCGGCAGCTTTTCCGCGAGCGTGAGACATTTGGCCTCGTCCTTTTCCACGATCGTCACGTGCGTGCCGATGTCGGTGAGCACCCAGGCAAGGTACTGTGCGATGCGGCTGCCGCCAAGGATGCTCACGCGGCGGATGGGCGCCATGGCCCTGCCCATCGAGCGCAGCACGCGCGTCGTCTCCGCGGGCGTGCCGATGACGTACACGCGGTCGCCCGTCTGCGGGACGAACGAGCCGTTCGGCACGATGACCTCTTCCCCGCGCTTGGCCGCGCACATGAGGATGCTGTTGGGATTTTCGCGGTTGTAGTCGATGAGGGACTTGCCGACAAGGCTGTCGCCCTCTTCGGTCTGAAAGCCGATGAGCTCGACAAGTCCGCGGGCAAACGTCTCCACGCTGAACGCAGACGGCACGCGCAGAATGCGCGAAATTTCCTGCGCGGCGGCATTTTCGGGGTTGATGATCATATCAAGCCCGATCTCGCGGCGCAGGATCGGTGCATCGCGGAAATACTCGGGGTTGCGTACGCGGGCGACCGTGTGCTTCGCGCCGAGCTTTTTCGCCATCAGGCAGCAGATGAGGTTGACCTCGTCGTTTTCCGAAACGGCGATGAGAAGGTCCGCCTCGCGCACGCCCGCCTCCAAAAGGACGCTGGCGCTCGCGCCGTTGCCCTCCACACACATGACGTCGAGCATGGAGTCAACGTGGTCGAGCACGGCGCTGTTGCGGTCGATGACGACCAGATCGTGGTTTTCGCCCGTCATCTGCTCGGCGATGGCGTAGCCGACCTTACCGATACCGACAATGATGATTTTCATTTCTGTGTTTCTCCTAAATTCTCTTCGGCTTCCGCCGTGTGCTGCTTACGCAGCACCATCAAAACGCTGTTGAATTCCGCCCCCATGATCAGCATGACCGAGGCGAGATACAGCCACAAAAGCAATACGATCACCGCGCCGAGCGTGCCGTAAATGACGGAGTAGCGCGCGATGTTTTCAACATAATACGAAAAAAGGAATGACAATACGAGCCACATCACGAGTGAGAACACCGCGCCCGGCCAGATACGGTTCATCCGGTGCGACTCCTGCGCAAGGCCGTACATCATCGCGATGGGGAAGAATACGATGCCGCCGATGATAACAAAGCGCAGGCTCGACCACAGGCGGATAAAGCCGTCGCTCAGCGTGATATAGGCCGACAGGTGGCTCGACACGTAGTTCAGCACCCGCCCGCCGACGACGGAAAGGCCGATCGACAGCACGATCATCAGGATGAGGCTCAGCGTGTAGAGCAGGAGCTTGATCTGATAGCGCGCAAACTGCGTGGGCCGGTGCTCGCCGTAGGCCCGCCGGACAGAGCCCATCAGCGAGGCCGCCGCACGGTACGGGAAATAGATCGAAAAAACGAGCGAGAACCAGAGCAGGTGCGGGCTGGAGTCGCGTCCGACGTAAATAAGGTACTGCTCGATGATGTCAAGCGCCTCCTGCGGGATGAATGCGCGAATTTCATACAGAAAGCCGCTGATATCCACGGACATGATGCCGACTAAGTTGCTCAAAAAGATCAAAAGCGGGAAAAGCGCAAACAAAAGGTAGTATGTGAGCGCCGCACTGTCGCGGCCGACATGATGATCGAAGTACCGCCTGACCATCAGGTAGATGCCTTTCAAAAAGCGGTGCCGGTCAAGATACTGCTGCAAGGGCGATGCTCACCTCCTCAAAAGTCGATTTCTCTTCAATTTATGTAGTATAGCACAGTCCAATTCGAAAGGGAAGCAGAAACGCGTGCCATGACATACTTTTTACAGAAATAAAGCCGGAAAAGGGGTTGACAGCACGGGAAAATGTGCATAATATAGTGCCGATAAGTTCATACATCGTCCGGTAGGTAAGGCTACCACAAGGATACGGACTGCTGCCGCGGAGTAGTGGAGACACTATGAGAGGGTTTGAACAGGTTGCATCGAAAGCAAGGTGCCATCTAATGCAGTTTCACCGCCTCGTGATGCTAAAGCTTGAACGGTAAGGAAACTTCTCGCCAGGGGCGGGTGTTTCTTGATTGTCGCTCCCATAGCCGCGTCGCCGGACGCAGGATATGGGGGATTTTTTTATCGCAAAATTCACCTGAACACTTTGATTTGGCACTATCTTCAGAAAGGAGGAGTCGGTATGGTCGGCTTTGAAGAAATGCGCGACGAACTGCTGGAAAGAATCGAGGATCTGCTCAAGCGAAAACAATATACCGCGCTGCGCGACCTGCTTGCAGACCTGGAGCCCGCGGATATCGCCTCGCTTTTTGAAGATTTGGACGAGGACAGCATTCCCCTTTTGTTCCGGCTCCTTCCCAAAGAGCCCGCGGCGGAGGTGTTCGTCGAGCTCGATCCCGACGCGCAGGAGATGCTGATCCGCGGCTTTTCGAACACCGAGCTCAAAGAGGTCCTTGACGAGCTGTATCTGGACGATGCGGTCGACATCGTGGAGGAAATGCCCGCGAACGTCGTCAAGCGCATCTTAAAGCACGCGGACCCCGACACGCGCAAGAGCATCAATGAAATTCTCAAATACCCCGACGACAGCGCGGGCGCGCTGATGACGACGGAGTTTGTCGACTTAAAGCGCGATATGACCGTCGAGGACGCGCTCAAGCGTATCCGCCGCACCGGTACGGACAAAGAGACCATCAACGTCTGCTATGTCGTCGATCCGGCGCGCAAGCTGCAGGGTATCGTCTCGCTGCGAACGATCCTCCTCTCCGACGAGGACGACACCATCGACGAGATCATGGAGACGCACGTCATCTCTGTCTCCACGCTCGAGGATAAAGAGGACGTTGCGCAGACTTTCTCGAAGTACAACTTCATCGCCCTTCCGGTCGTCGACAAGGAAGACCGCCTCGTCGGCATCATCACGGTCGACGACGCCATCGACGTCATGGAAGAGGAGACGACCGAGGATATCGAAAAGATGGCGGCTATGCTGCCGACGGATAAGCCATACCTCAAGACGAGCGTCTGGGATACGTACAAGTCCCGTATCCCCTGGCTGTTGCTTCTGATGGTCTCGGCCACGTTCACCGGCCAGATCATCGCCCGCTTTGAAGACGCGCTCAGCGCGTTCGCCATTCTGACGGCTTATATCCCGATGCTGATGGACACGGGCGGTAACTGCGGCTCACAGGCGAGCGTCACGGTCATCCGCGGTATCTCGCTCGACGAGATCGAATTTTCCGACCTCTTCCGCGTCATCTGGAAGGAGATCCGCGTGGCGGTCGTCTGCGGCGCCACGCTTGCCGCAGCGAATTT
>CEAR01029166.1_pt1 | contig 12846 bp, 9 predicted proteins | sample 557461 | NCBI WGS metagenome assembly CEAR01 (sample SAMEA3182075, study PRJEB8094) | gut metagenome | biome: human; feature: gut; material: Stool; isolation source: human stools | place: Canada | collected 2012-03-14
CAAACATTGCGGAGAAGAAGAAAAGCGGAGGAACAGGAAATAAAAAAAATCACAAATCTTCCGGAAAACCACATACCCGTCGCAGAACTTCCCTGACACAAACATTGCGGAGAAGAAGAAAAGCGGAGGAACAGGAAATAAAAAAATTACAAATCTTCCGGAAAACCACATACCCGTTGCGGAACTTCCCTGATACAAACATTGCGGCAAAAACACCGTATTTTTTTTATTTCTCCGCTTTTTCGCAAGCGAAAGCCAGCAACAGCAGCAAATATCCGCCGGCATTTTCCGTATTCCTACACTCATTTCCCCGTTTTATTTTTCCCCCTCATCATCCTCCTTTCACACACCATTCTCTCATCCACTGCCGCCATGCGCACATCTCCTCTACATTAACCGCCCCACCTTCCTCCTCCCCCCTAACGCACGCCTCGCCCATCCCGCTTAACACACCGCCCACTTTTTCCCGCTATCCTTTAACACACCGTACACCGTGCTTCTCTCTCCGTGCCGCTAAGCCCGGACTATTTTCCCCCTCGTCATTTTCCTTTCACGCATCGCACACCGCCTCCTTTATCCGCTACCCGGCATATGCACTTTTCCTCCGCGTTAACCGTAGCTTCTTTCTCTCCCCCCGTTAATGCACGCCCATTCTTTCCATTCCCTTAACACACCGTACCTACTCTCCCGCTATTCCCCTTTAACAAGCCGTACACCGTGCTTCTCTCTCCGTGCCGCTAAGCCCGGGCTATCTTTCCCCTCGTCATTTTCCTTCGACACCACCGGACAAAACTTTTCGCTTGTACCGTACACACAATTTTCGAATAAATTTCAAAGAACTACGTTAAAAATAATTTTTTTTGCATAATCTTTGAAAAAAAATTACAAAAACTATTGACTAATAAAAAAAATCCGGCTATTAAAATATCCGTTGCCCTGATGGCGGAATTGGTAGACGCGCAAGTTTCAGGTACTTGTGACCGTTTTGGTCGTGGAAGTTCGAGTCTTCTTCAGGGCACCAATCTTCACAAGCTCCTATTTTTGATAGGAGCTTGAAGTTTTTTCTCATTGATATTTCAGGATTTTTTCCATCCATAAAAAAGTTCGCAAAAACGATATTTAAAATACACCTTTTTTCTTCAATTTGCGAACTTTTGAAAATTGCAAAAGAATTTTTGATGAAATTCAATACCTTATCAATAGCCCGTTCAACAGAGGTATCTGGGGTCTGCAATTTCTCAATTTTAGCTTGGAGTTCAATTTTTGCCGTTTCATATTCGGCATTCTTACTGCGATACACCTCGGCAGGAACAGTTCCAGCAATCAGCAAATCTAAAAGTTTTTTCTGTTTTTCCTCAACATCAGCCAGTTCATTCCGATTCTTTTCCAACTGATAATAAGTATTACCGTGAGTTGCTTCATATTGTTTTTTCAAACGAATTGCCAAAGCACTCTTCAAATCGTCATCAAAATGAATTGATGAAAGATGTTTCTCAACATCCTTCAATAGAACTTTTTCACTGACATTACTACAATGTTCGCAGTTTTTGAGGTCTGTATGTCGCAAATAGACATACTTGTCTTTCTTTGTATAAGGAGAAAGCAGACATCCACAATGTTTGCAGCGAACCAAGCCTCTGAAAATGTAGGGTTCTTTGGTGTGCTTGGAAGTTCGTTTGAATTTTCCCGTCCTTATTTCAGTGCACTTGTCAAACAACTCCTTGGAAATGAGTTTCTCATAAATATGCGGAAAATAGCTTTTGTTATAATACATTACCCCATAGTAAAATGGATTCTGCAAAATATCAGCAAATTGAGCTTTGGTAATCGGATTGCCGCTCTTACGATTTCGCAGTCCACAAGCTTTGGACTTTTTAACCAGCTCATCCATAGAGAACAGCCCTGTTGCATATTCTTCAAATAATTTCTTAATCAATGGACCTCTGTCTGGGTCAATGATAATGGTCTTCTTCCCATTTTCATCTTTGATATTCAGATAACCAATTGGTGCAGGACCTGGCAAAAGCCCCTCATTTAACATTCTCTCCTCGGAACGCTTAACATTATCCCGAGTTGAATTGACAAACATATTGGCAGACAAAATTTGCATTTGCCACATTGCAAGGTCAGAACTTTTAAAATTCTTATCAATCACCAAACCTTCTTTAAAGAAATGAAGAGCCAATTTTTCTTTTTTGACAAGTTCCAACAACATTGGAAACTCGTTAAAAGTTCTTTGCAACCTGTCAACTGTATCCACAACAAGAGCGGTCAATTTGCTTTGTCGTTTAATATAATTAACTGCTTCGTAAAATTTGGTTCTTTTACCGTGAAAAGAGCTTTCAACAAAAGTAAATTCTTTTGCTATTTCAAGACCTTTTATATGGATATGTATTTTAAGAATAGAGGATAACATCACCTCATTGAACAAAATAGATACTACATTAAAAGTCAAATTTCTGCGAACTTTTTTATTAAATAAAATCAATATATTACATCTCATCATCAAAAAAAAATTAAATTTTTGGGTATTTTGATAAATAAATTTATCAGAATAATTTTGCATCGCAAAAAGCTGATGTGATACTATCAAATTATAAATGACATACCAATTGCAAAAATTATTTTTTGTATTATGAAAACGGGGAAACAGGCCTTTTTAGAGGCACCCTCACGCAGGGAACGAACTGAAAACCTATGAAGACTTATCCATTGGTATAAGTACCGCAAAATAACCCCTCCAAAGGCGGCTGGCGGAATATAAATAGGGCACGGCTGATGATGTCAGTTAGAAATCGGGGCAATATCTGTGCTCATTGATAACCCCAGCATTTAAAATTTGGTTCTTGTTCGGATTTTAAATGTACCAACCGTAAAAGCAGGTAGAAGGTTCGCACTGGCGGTGTGCGGATTTTAAGGAATCATACTTAATATAACCGAAACAAGAAAGCAAACTCAGGCGGAAATGCTAGTGCTCTATATATTTTTACCCTTGCACGTTGGGTAAAAAGAGCAAATCTAAACGGAAATACCTAAATTAAATAACTCTTTATAAAATAAGTTATTAAAAAAAATTTATTCCTATCAGTTTTAGAAAAAAAGAAAAAACGAGCAATCTGATAGATTGCGATGTTTTTAGGCAAAACGAAACGAAGTGAGTTTTGGCTCAAATCAGCTCATCTATCCGAAAAAAGAAAAATAATTTGATAAATAAATATAGCATCACATAAGGAAATATATGGAAAAAACAGATAAAAATATACAGTTAAATCTATTGCTACAAATTGCCAAAGAACTTATTCATGAAGGAAAAACAAACAGTTTCCGTGATTTTAGTTCAAAATACCTTAATAGATGTAGTAATTATCTTGGAACATTAATTTATCAAAATAAACCTCCAAGTATTGCATCCCTTTTAACCTTATATTTTAAACTAAATCAGGAAAAATATATATTAAGCTGGCAAGTTAAATTAGTGAATACATTAAAAAATATCATTATGAAGGAGAAAAAATGAATGAAGATGAAGAACTGATAATAGATGAAGATATAGATTTTGATGAAGAATTTTCGGAATTAGAGATAAAGAAAAGTCAATATTCTTTCCAACAAATCAAAGATATCTGCCTTACCAATCCACTGTACAAAAGACGCTATTTCAGAGATGATAACGAAAATATTTTGAATATATGCTATAAAATTTTCAAGCTATCAATGCCCTATTAACCAGACGTTCAGCAAGAAGAAAATATCAATTTTCATATACTTTAATTATGGCAATTATTTGCAATCCCCACATAGAAGAAAAACATAAATGCCATATGATAGATAAATTGGTAAAATTAGGAACTGAAATCAATCATAGCAACATTTTTGGAGAAACAGCTCTTTATTTAGCGATTCTATCTCACCAAAAATTTGTTGTTGAATGCTTATTGCGAAATGGAGCAAATCCAAATATTGATAGTATTTACGCCATTAGTCCTTTGATGATTGCTTGCTATTTTGCCGATTTTTATATTGTATCACTTTTAATTCATTATGGGGCAGACCTAAATACCGAATCTTCTTTCACTAATTGGAAAGTATTAGATTTTGCAATGCTTTCAGAGAATCCTGACTTTGAGTCTATGTTACGTGACCTTGGAGCGAAAGGAGGCATCGGCTACGATTTACTGACATAAAAACAATCAAAAGTTCATTTAATTTCACTTACAAAACCAGAGTATCAAAGCTCTGGTTTCGTTTTTATCCTATTTTAACTCTTCCGCTTTATAATAACTCAAAATATTGACTATAAAGGTGGTAAAAAATGACCAAGGAACAAGAGAGAGCAGAATTACACAGAGTTATTTGGCAAATTGCCAATGATTTGCGGGGCAGTGTTGACGGTTGGGATTTCAAATCCTATGTGCTGGGGATTCTGTTCTATCGTTTTATCTCTGAAAATATCACAGCTTACATTAATAAGTTGCAGCAGGAAAGCGGTATTGCTGACTATGATTATACCAAAGAAACTGATGAAAACGCCGAAACAGCCAGAGAGTACGCCGTTTCTACCAAAGGTTTTTTCATTTTACCCAGTGAATTGTTTCAAAATGTGCAGAAGAAAGCCAAAAATAATCCCAATCTTAATGAAACATTGAGCAAAGCATTCCGTGATATTGAAGCCTCCGCACAGGGAACGGCAAGTGAAGACGATTTCAAAGGATTGTTTGCTGATATTGATGTTAATAGCAATAAACTGGGAGCAACTGTTCAAAAGAGAAACGAAAAACTGGTTAAGATTTTAGCTTCTATCAATGAATTAAAGCTTGGCAATTTTACTGACAATACCATAGATGCTTTTGGTGATGCTTATGAATTTCTGATGACTATGTACGCCAGCAGTGCAGGAAAATCAGGAGGTGAGTTTTTTACGCCACAAGAGGTTTCTGAACTTTTGGCAAAAATTACATTGGTTGGCAAAACATCGGTCAATAAGGTTTATGACCCCGCCTGTGGTTCAGGCTCGCTACTACTGAAATTTGCCAAAATTCTGGGGCAGGAAAATGTAAAAGACGGATTCTATGGTCAGGAAATCAACATCACGACTTATAATCTCTGCCGCATTAATATGTTTTTGCATAACATTAATTATGCAAACTTTAATATTGCTTTGGGTGATACCTTAACCGACCCCAAACATTGGGATGACGAACCTTTTGAGGCAATTGTTTCTAATCCTCCATATTCAATCTCTTGGGCAGGAGACAGCAATCCCATTTTAATCAATGACCCGCGTTATTCTCCTGCGGGCGTTTTAGCACCACGAAGCAAAGCAGACCTTGCTTTTACAATGCATATGCTTAATTGGCTGGCAGCAGACGGAACAGCGGCAATTGTAGAATTTCCAGGGGTTTTATATCGCGGCGGGGCAGAGCAAAAAATTCGTAAATATCTGATTGATAACAACTTTGTTGATTGTGTAATCCAGCTCCCTGCAAACTTATTTTTTGGGGTAAGTATTGCTACTTGCATCATTGTTTTGAAAAAGAGTAAAAAAGACAATGGCGTTTTGTTTATTGATGCCAGCAATGAATTTATTCATTCAGGTAACAAAAACAAACTTTCTGATGATAATATTAAAAACATCTTACAAGCCTACATTAAAAGAGAAGACGTTGAACACTTTTGCAAATTAATTAGAAATGATAAAATCGGTGAAAATGATTATAACATTTCCGTTTCTTCCTATGTTGAGCAGAAAGATACCCGAGAAAAAATTGATATTAAGGTTTTAAACGAGCAAATCAAGCAGATTGTTGCCAAGCAAACCGAGCTACGCCGACAAATAGATGCTATTGTAGCAGATTTGGAAGGAGTGGCATAATGACTAAAAAAAAGGAAGTTACAATCAGAAGCTCCGCCGCTGAATATCTTACATTTATTACTGCTACGGGAGAGAGCGGTATTGAGGCAATTTATGCTGATGAAAATGTATGGCTAACACAAAAGATGATGGGTGTTTTGTATAATGTGGAAACAAATACAATTAACTATCATCTTAAAAAAATTTTTAGAGATATGGAGTTAGATGAAGATTCAGTTATTCAAAAATTTAGAATAACTGCCGCTGATGGAAAAACATACGAAACAAATCACTATAATTTAAAGGCCATCATTGCGGTTGGTAATAAAGTTGATTCCCCAAAGGCTGTGCAATTTCGCAAATGGGCAAATGATATTATTGAACAATACACCATAAAAGCCTATGCGATGGATGATGAACGCATTAAACGAGGTGGTTCAATCTTAACAAAGAAATATTTTGAAGAACAACTGCAACGAATTAGAGAAATTCGTATGTCCGAGCGAATGTTCTATCAAAAGATAACTGATATTTACGCCACAAGTGTTGATTACGATGCCAAATCAAAGACAACGCAAGAGTTTTTTGCAAAAGTACAAAATAAACTGCATTGGGCTATTCACGGGCAAACAGCAGCGGAAGTTATTTATAATCGTGCCGATGCCAACAAAGAGCATATGGGGCTAACCACTTGGGAAGGTGCACCACAAAGCAAAATTCACAAATATGATGTAAGCGTTGCTAAAAATTATTTAACCGAGGAAGAATTGCGGGCAATGGGACGCATTGTCAACGCATATCTTGATTTGGCGGAGGCACAAGCCGAAAGAAATATGCCAATGACAATGGAAGATTGGGCGTCTCAATTAGATGGTTTGTTAAGATTAACGCGTAGAGATATTTTACAAGGAGCTGGAAAAATATCCGCAGAATTGGCTAAACAGCACGCTGAAACAGAGTTTGAAAAATACCGTATTATTCAAGATAGGCTTTATCACAGCGATTTTGACTATTTTTTAGAGTTAGAAAATTTAGTCAATAATAAAGACGCCAAAGGAAATGAAGATGAGTAATATTGATAATTTGATAAAACAATATTGTCCTAATGGGGTTGAGTATAAAAGAATTGAAGGAGTGTGTGATTCAATCATTGCTCCCAAAAAATTAAATAAAAAAAACTATTTAAAAGAGGGGGCATATCCTATTATAGACCAAGGTCAGCAATTCATTGTTGCTTATACAAATGATATTTCAGCCATTGTTCCCCAAGATAATTATGTGATATTTGGAGACCATACAAGGTCTGTAAAATTTGCTAATTTTCCTTTTGCACAAGGTGCGGATGGATTAAAGATATTAAAATCTTACGAGCAAATTTTACCAAAATATTTATATTACTCAATGCTAAATTTAGATATTCCGAACAGAGGATATAATAGACATTGGACAATAGTTAAAGAAATGACAATTCCTATTCCCCCTTTACCAGTTCAGGAAGAGATTGTGAGGGTGTTAGATACTTTTACCGCGCTGGAAGCGGAGCTGGAAGCGGAGCTGGAAGCGGAGCTGGAAGCGCGCAAGCGTCAATACGAGTATTATCGCAACAAACTCCTAACTTTTGATGAAAATACAACGGAGGGGGGCAAAATTAAATTTATGCAACTTGGTGATGTCGGAACATTTATCAGAGGCAATGGTTTGCAGAAGAAGGATTTTACGGATACAGGTGTTGGATGTATTCATTATGGGCAAATTTATACCTATTATGGTACTTTTGCAGAACGAACAAAATCCTATGTTTCCAATGAGTTAGCTGAAAAATTAAAGAAAGCACGAACAGGAGATTTAATTATTGCCACAACTAGTGAAAATGTTGAAGATGTTGGCAAAGCGGTTGCTTGGTTAGGTGATGAGAATATTTGTATTAGTGGCGATGCTTTTATCTATCATCATAACCAAAATCCTAAATATATGTCATACCTATTTCAGACAAATTCATTCTTTGAACAAAAGAAAAAATGTATAACTGGTGTGAAAGTAATGAGAATAAATGATGTTGCAATGAGTAAATTTAAATTCGGTTTTCCTCCATTAGAAGAACAGGAAAGAATTGTTGCAATTTTAGATAAGTTTGATAGCCTTGTTAATGACATTTCAGAAGGTTTGCCTGCCGAACTCACTGCTCGCAGGCAGCAATATGAATATTACAGAAATAAACTACTGACCTTTGACGAGGCCGCTTAAATATGGAGTTGATTAATGAACAAAATTAATGTCGTTGCGGAAAATCCTGAAAGCACGGTTGTTGCCGAATATCAGGGGATGAAAACCAAACAGACCGAATATCAATCCGAGGCAGACCTTGAAAAAGCGTTCATTAAACAACTGCAAAATCAGGCATATGATTATTTGCCGATTCATTCCGAAAAAGACCTGATTGATAATTTGCGCCATCAACTGGAAAAACTAAATGATTATCACTTCACTGACAAAGAATGGGATACTTTTTTTAAGCAGGAAATTGCCAATCCTAATTTCGGTATTAAAGAAAAGACCAAGGTTATCCAAGAAGATTACAAAAAAGTTCTTTATTATGAAAAACCCGTTGATAACTACCAGTTTCGCAATATTTTACTGATAGATAAAGACAACATCCACAACAACACTCTACAAGTTATCAATCAGTACGAAACGGATGAAGGCAAAAGAGCCAACCGTTATGACGCAACTGTTTTGGTTAATGGTCTGCCTTTGGTGCATATAGAGTTAAAACGCCGCGGTGTTGATATTAAAGATGCTTTTAACCAAATTAACCGTTATCAAAACGATAGTTTTTGGGCAGGAAGCGGTTTATATGAATTTGTGCAGATATTTGTTATCTCAAATGGCACTTATACAAAATATTACAGCAATACCACCCGTCAATCTCATATCAGTGAAAACTCGGTAACATCTTCAAAAAAAGGCAAAAAGACCAGCAATAGTTTTGAATTTACCTCTTGGTGGGCAGATAGAAAAAACAAACCGATTATTGATTTAATTGATTTTGCTAAAACATTTTTTGCCAAACACACAATTTTAAACATTTTAACCAAATATTGCGTTTTTACATCTGATGAAATGCTGATGGTAATGCGTCCTTATCAGATTGTGGCAACTGAAAGCATTATCAATAAAATCAATATTTCAAGTAATTATAAACAATACGGTTCGGTTGATGGCGGTGGATATATTTGGCACACCACGGGTAGTGGGAAAACGTTGTCCTCTTTCAAAACGGCACAACTCGCTCAAAATATGGCGATTATTGACAAGGTTTTATTTGTGGTGGACAGGAAAGACCTTGATTACCAAACAATGAAAGAATATGACAAGTTTGAAAAAGGAGCCGCTAACAGTAACACCAGCACGGCTATTTTGAAAAAACAGCTTGAAAATTCCAATGCCCGCATCATCATTACCACAATTCAGAAACTAACCTGTTTCATCAAACAAAATAAAGAGCATCCCGTCTATAACCAACATATTGTAATAATTTTTGACGAATGCCACCGAAGCCAGTTTGGTGAAATGCATCAAACCATTACAAAAGCCTTTAAGAAATATCATCTGTTCGGTTTTACTGGTACGCCGATATTTGCCGAAAATGCTCATACAGGGTGCAAATCCGACCTAAAAACAACAGCACAATTGTTCGGTGGCGAACCCGATGAAAAGGGCAATAAAATAAAGCCGTTGCATACTTATACAATTGTTGATGCAATTGCCGATAAAAATGTTTTGCCGTTCCGTATTGATTACATCAGCACTATGAAAGAACAGGAAAATATTAAAGATGCAAAGGTCTGGGATATTAACCGCGAAAAAGCTCTTGCGGCTCCTGAACGAATATCTCGTATTGTTTCTTATATTTTGGAACATTTTAACCAAAAAACAATGCGCAATGATAGGTCTTACAGCTATAATATTTTAACCAATGTCGCCGACATTGCCAAAGCAAAGAATCGCAAAGATATTGATGAAATTAAACAAAAAGTTCGGCTGACAGGTTTTAATTCCATTTTTGCTGTTTCTTCCATTCCGTTTGCCAAACTTTATTATGAAGAATTTAGAAAGCAAATGGCTGAAAAACCTTTGCAAAAACTCAAAATCGCAACTATTTTCAGTTTTGGGATGAATGGTGATGACAATTCCGATGACGGAGTATTTGATGAAAATCCAGAAGATACCAGCAGGTTGGATAAAAGCGACAGAGATTTTCTGGAAAGTGCAATTGATGACTACAACAAAATGTTTGGGACATCTTACGACACATCAAGCGACAAATTCCAAAATTATTACAAAGATGTATCTATGCGGATGAAAAACCGCGAAATAGACCTACTAATTGTCGTCAATATGTTCTTAACTGGCTTTGATGCCACGACCTTAAACACGCTATGGGTGGATAAAAATTTAAGAATGCAAGGGCTATTGCAGGCTTTTTCGCGTACCAACCGTATTTTAAATGCCGTTAAAGCTTTCGGTAATATTGTATGTTTCCGCAATTTGGAAGAAGCAACCAACAAAAGCCTTGCTTTGTTTGGAGATAAAGAAGCTGGCGGTATCGTATTGCTCAAAACCTTTGCTGAATATTATAATGGTTATACCGATGACAAAGGGAAATATGTCAAAGGCTACAAAGAGCTTATTGAAGAGTTGGAAGAAAAATATCCAGCAGGGGAACTAATTGTCAGTGAAAAAGAAAAACGAAGTTTTGTTAAACTATATGGTGCAATTCTGCGATTAAAAAATATTCTATCTTCATTTGATGAATTCGCAGGAAAAGAAATTTTATCCGAACGCGATGTTCAAGATTATCATAGCCAATATCTACGGATTTATGACGAATTGCGCCCACAAGGCAAAGAAAAGGACAATGTTAATGATGACCTTGTTTTTGAGATTGAACTGATTAAGCAGGTTGAAATCAATATTGATTATATCTTGATGCTGATTAAAAAGTATCACGAAGGTCATATGGAAGACAAAGAAATCAAAGTTAGTATTTTGAAATCCGTTGACGCCAGTATTGAGTTACGCAGCAAAAAAGACCTTATTGAAAACTTTATTGATTCGCTCACACCAAGCAGCAATGTTGATGAGGATTGGAAAAAATATGTTAATGAACAGAAAATAACAGAGCTGAATAAAATTATTGAAGAAGAAAATTTAAATAAGGAAGAAACCTACAAATATGTCAACAATGCCTTCAAAAATGGTTATGTTCAGGAAAACGGAATACAAATTAATAAGGTTTTACCTCCACTGCCGATTATTGACCCGCAAAAAAGACGGCAAAAAAAGAGAGAAACCGTTATTCAGAAAATTATCGCATTTTTTAATCGCTTCCGCGATATCTCTACTGGCGAGGTGTAAATTATAATTATGGATGGTAATGTAAAAAAATATAAAAAGATTTTGTATTCACTAATAGAACGTACACAACATATTGATTTTGAACTAAATAGCCCCATACAGCACGCAACGGTTTCTTTTTATAAGAAAATGATATCATCTGCAAAATCTGTATTGCATCTTTATAATGATTATTACAATGCCTGCATTTTAGCTTCTCATATGTTGGAAGGTCTCATTATACTTACGTGGATGTTAGATAAACCCAAAGAAAGAGTTAGCCAATATGCAGATTTTGGAACAATAGAATTTTTGGAAGGATTACATATCCATCCAGAAGAAAAAGACGATATTCTGAATTTTATAAAGAAAAATAATCTAAAAAGATTATTAAAAAAAGATATTCAGGGACAGGAATTAACTGATGAGGTTTTACTAAATCCCAAAAATTATTATAATAAATGGTACCGCCCAGAAGTCAAAGACATTAGCGATATCGTTCAAAAACTTACAAATAATGGTAATCATCCCGAGATAACCAATATTAAGCACAGTTATGACAGATTCTGTGCATATAAGCACTATGCGCCGTATGTAATGATGCCCAGATATGGAACGAGTATGAATATACCAAATTGTGATGAATTTCTTGCCATATCAATAAGTCTGCAATGCTTATATATTACCTTTATGTATGTAAATCTATACCAATTCAACAAAACAAACATACAAGATATTACTCAAAAATACAGCAGGCTTACAGATTTTTGCCCTATTAGATAGGCGATGAGAAAGATGTGCTTATACAAAGATAGTTATATTATATATTCACATTTTCTTCACATAGGAATTTTAATGCGATAACACATTGATAAAACAATATAAAAATTAATATTATTTAACCAAACGCTAATGTTAGTTATTAAATTACAAAAACCTTATTTTAGAAAATGACCAATATTGGGTATTTTCTAAAATAGGAAGCTGCCCACCATACTAAAAATACCAAATTATAACTGAGAAGCTCTCGTCTTGATAATCTCTATAATCTTATCATAAACGGGATTATAAATTTTTTCAGCAATCGTTATTTCTTTGAATTTTTCTGCCTGCACGATTATTTCGGCTGACAATTTATCCAAAATGTCGTTAATAAGCTGATTCTTAATACCAAGTTCTTTCGCCATTACCATAAAATTGTTTCTGGTAATTCTGTCTGGTTCATACTCTCCGCCGACAGCCATTGACATTTCTTTGGCAAGCTGCGGATAAACTTGCGTAGATACCAAATCATACAACGGAGCTAATACATATCCATTTTCCGTGTGCAGATAGGAAAAGTTCTTTCCGTGGGCATCTGAATTGCCAATTAAGAAGTTGAAAACAACACTTTTCAGAAAATGCAATTCGTCTTTTGCCTTGTTTGCCAGATTATTATGAATAAATTGAAAACATTGTTTAACACTTGGTCCACCCTCGGTTCTCTGATATTTTTTATTAGACAATCCCAACCCCTGACAAAAATCTTCCTGCTGGATTCGCTCAATGGTATCCAATCGGTCAAACCGTTTCGTCATATAGGCAGTTACTGAACCAAA
>CEAR01055366.1_pt1 | contig 12819 bp, 13 predicted proteins | sample 557461 | NCBI WGS metagenome assembly CEAR01 (sample SAMEA3182075, study PRJEB8094) | gut metagenome | biome: human; feature: gut; material: Stool; isolation source: human stools | place: Canada | collected 2012-03-14
ATAGTCTTTTCAAGCAAAACGTAATCGCTAAAATGCCTGCCGCCGCAAACGAGAATCCTTAATTTATCCATTTTTCAATCTTTCAAAATACTCTTTTAACCATTGAACGTCTTTATCCGAAGTAAACGAACGAACGTCGTAAACGGGCGTATTAAGGCGTTTTGCCCTTGCGCTTTTATCTAAGTAGGCTACGACGCACTCTTTGTTTAGCGCGATAAGCCGTTCGATATTAGCCATTGTTCCGCGCGTCGCGCCTTTTAGAACCATAAAACCTTCATCCGCGTCGGCAGCCATTTGCTCGTCTTTTCTTTTATAAAGTTCGTAGCCCTTATCGAATTTATTCGCGCCGATTCTCTTCTCTTCCCAACCGCCTATATTTATCCTTGCGCGGTCGCCACTATAATAAACGACGACGTTTTTATAACCGTTTTCGGCAAGGAATTTTTGCATTTTCAAATCCGCGCCCTTGCAATCGCCGATAACGAATTTATGCCCGAGGTTCATAAAATCCACGAGTTTATTCTTAACTTCAACCGTCAATACGTTCACCGTCTGCGAGCCGCCAAGAAAAATCGTTTTGCGATAAGCATTTTTATCTATCGGTGTGAGTTTGTCGTTTTCTTCCCCAAAATGTTCCATTTCTCCGTAATATATGTGCGGCTCTTCGTATCTTTTATAATGGTAATCGCGGTACGATTTTCCGCAGATTCGGCAGCGCTCGCCGACGCTCCCGCCGATTTCGTTGCGCCATACATACTTACGCCAGATAACGACAGGCGCATATTCGTGCTTATGGTCTGCGCGGGGATTAGGCTTTGCTTTCGATTTCGGTTTTGCTCCGACTTTTTCGCTGTTTGCCTTTTCATAAAACTGATTTTCCCGCGCGCGTTGCTGACATTTATCGTCGTCAAACCAGGTATCGACTAATTTTTTATACAGACTTTTTTCCGACATATTCTATTTTTTCTTCCATTCGAGATTATAAAGCGGCGAAACACTCTCGATTATGTCTCCTTTATAAATATGGCTATGCTTCAACGCGCCTTGTTCCTTTTCTCCGTTTTCGCCCGTATATTCGCATTGCGGATTGCAACAATCAAACTCGGAACGATTATCCGTAACCGTTACGATCGTTTTCGGCGCGAACGGACGGCAATCAATATGAAGAATATCGCCCGCCCGAAACGACGTAGGCAAATTCAGGTCGTTGCCGGAAGAAAACAGGGTAAAATCGTTTTCGGTCAGGAGTTGCCGTCTGTTTCTTTCACGGAATTTTTTATCGTAAAAATAACGCAGATTTTTATAAAAACAAGGTTCTTTACCGATAAACGCAAACTCGCACACTTCAGTAAGTCCGAGCGTTTCTCCGCTTTCGGGCAACCACTTTTCAAGCGTATACCAAATATTTTCTATGCCGCCTTCGTCGAAAGTTTCGTTCAGATACTTTTGAACCGCGCGATAACTTCTGAAAGGCACGCATTCGAATTGTTCGTCGTAGCCGTTGTCGAAACTATGCCCGACAAGCAAAAAAGTTCCGCCTTTCGGAAGGTTAAGATCGTCTATCGCCTTTGTTACTATCCGCAGATAATTTTCATAAGAAAATCTGTCGTCGAAATTTTCGCTTTCGCCGTTCACATTTCCGTAGTTCTTTTCTCCGAGCAGTTTTTTATAGAGCGACTGCTTTTCGAAAAGCGAAATCGGCGCGTGACAAACGAGTTTCGCCATATCGTATTCACTTAATTTTGACTTAATCAGATACTCGGCAAACGCCCCGTCTTTTATCAATTTCCCGATTATTTCTTCTTTTATCATAAATCGAATAATTTCAAAAACTCGTCGAAAGTTGTAGTCGGCGCGTTGATTTTCGCCGCGTCTACCACATACTTTTTGTGCGGATTTATAAGCAGTTTCGAGCGTGTTAAACCCTTCATCGCAAAGCCGGGTGTGTGAATAAAATCATACTTCGACGTTTTAAACGTCAATATCGTTTTTTCGTCGTAATCCAGAACGAAACACCTGTCGTATTCTTCGGAAAGTTCCGGCAGCCGTTTTATGCCGTCAACGCTTTCGAGAATACGTAAATCCTCTTTGCTCGGCGCGCCGTAAATGAAATTAAGTTCGGCTATAAGTCGTTTATCGCCATATTTTAAGGCGGAACGATAAAGCGGATTGCTTTCGATATCGCCGTGTTTCGGGATAGCGTTTTCGTCGCCGGATAACTCTTTTATCATTGCGAAAATCGTTTCCGCGCAGACATATTTTACGATTTTAAATTCGATGCCTTTCGCTTCGACATAAACGTTGAACTGCATTGCGTCCGGCGCGCTGTATTCATAATATACGGTTATTCCGTATTCTTCCCACGTAGCCGAATGAAAGGTAAGACGACGATTACGGATATCTGCCCGCTCGCTCTCATATTTTTCTATCGCGCCGCTAACCGTTTCGAGAGCGGCGTTTTCGAGCCACAAAACCTTATTATACGATCGTATAAAACCACTGCCGACCACGTATAAAAAACAGTCGCTTCCGTATTCGGAAATTTTACAATACAGCAAATAAGAGATTCCGTCGGCATCTTCGCTTTTACATCTTACGTCGCACGATTTGATTCGCTTGATAAACGCCTTACCGTCGCGATAAAATACGTTTTCGCAGGTATCGGGAAATTTCAAATCGTCCATACGATTCAACTTTTCATACGATTGAAAAACGATTTCGTTATCGGTTAAATTCCGATAGTCGATACATAAAAATTTTGCAACCGCCCGCAACGAAAACTTTTCCGCATTGCATTTCTTTTTTGCAAGTTCCAATGTGTCTACGGTTTTATTTTTCAGCGGCGGCAATCCCGCCTTTTTTAAAGCGACGTTTATAAACTTTATATCGAAACCGATATTGTGCGCAACGAGCGGATTATCGCCGATAAAGTTTAAAAAGTCGGGCAATAAGTCGTTTATCCGGCGCTTTTCGTTTAAATCGGCATTAGTGATTCCCGTCAGAATTTCAATTTCTTCAGTTAATGGGTTTATAGGTTTTGCAAGTTTAAAAAACGTTCCCGCTTCGTTTCCGTTAACGATACTCAAAGCCGATAAACGTATAATTTCGTCTTTGTCGGGGTTGATTCCGCTCGTTTCTATATCGATTACAACGTAGTTATTCATCTCTTTCCATTACCGTTTTTATAATATATTCTAATTCTTCTTCGGTTTTTATGACTTTCGCAACTTCCGTAAGAAAAGTATTTTTAGTTATTGTTTTCGCATAGTCTATGATTTCTTTTCTCATATTCCCACCCTCGATTTTTCTTTGATTTCTTTAATTTCGGAACTTACGAGCGTGTCTTTTTCTTGCAGCCGTTTTGCAAGCCTTTCTAAAAATTCTCTGTTGTCGATAAGTATTTTTCTCGCTCTCGCGTAATACGTTTCCATATCCGACGAGATTCGATCCTCTCTGCGCATAAGTCGGTTCGGCGAACTGTCGCGCTCTTCCCAATACCCGAATCCGTACGAACAATAATTATCCGCAAATCTTTGAACGATGTCGAATGCTCTATGCAGATCGTTATTCGCGCCCGTATCCGCTTCACCGAAAACGATTTCAGTCGCTGCTTTCCCCGCTAAAACCGCAATCACGCGGTTTTCCATATGTATTTTTGAAATCCAGTAGTCGTCGGGATTGTGATAAGCCGTGAAACCGCCGACCGTACCGGTATTTTTGCGAACGGAAACAAGATCCACGCTCCCCGGTTCGAGAGTTTCGGCAACGACGGCATGCCCCGCTTCGTGATACGCCGTCCTCTCTAAAATTACGGGATTATGCGGCGCGGTGCTCTCGGGCGCGTTGTAAATAACGCGAAGACACGCGCGGATGATATCGTCGACGTCTATCATTTCTTTATTTTCAAACCCCGCGTACTGCCCCGCGGTGTTGATTACAGTTTCGAGCGCGGCGCAGGATTTTCCGTTCAAAAGTCTTGCGACCTCTTCGGCGCTGATTTCCGCAACCGCTTTCTTCTGAGATAGATAATATTTTACGATCTCTACGGCATCCTCGCCCTCGGGCGCGTCCACGTTAATTATGCAGTCGAACCGCCCCGCGCGAAGAAGCGATCGCGGCAGATTTTCAGTCCCGTTGGTGGTCGCAAGCACGAAAACGTCTTTGCCCTTGATTTCGTCGATACACGACTGAACGGTAACGTACTCTTCGGCGTTTCTGTGGTAATCGTCCTCGTTGGCGAATTTGTCCATATCGTCGAGAAGAATTATCGACGGAGCGTTTTCCGCAGCCTCGGCGAATACGTTCTTTATCTCGTTGACAAACTCTCCGTCGGGCTTGTTTTTGCGGCATACGAACGCCTTTCTGCCGCTTTCTTTTATAAAACAGTTCGCCATAAGCGTTTTGCCGACGCCCGGATTGCCGTCGAGAAGAAGTCCGCCGATCGGCGCGACGCCGAGAGTCTTATATTTGTCGGCGTTTTTTATCACGTCGCATAGCCTGATAAGTTCCGTTTTGATATCCTTGTAACCTATGATTTTGTCGAATTCGCTCATTGAAAAATACCTCTTTCGTTTTTTATGCTTTTATTATACCGGGTTTAATGCGGCGTTTTTGGTACATATAATGTTGCCGACGAGAATTATTTTTCGGTTAAGATTCTGCTGTTTTAAAAATGAGATATAATCGAAATTTTTGTCCAGATACTTGGGAAAGTTTACCAGAATAAGCGGTTTTTCCTTATGGTTGAAATCTTTAACGCCGTTTACGAATTGACGGAATTTATTGATCTCCACAAAACACAGGAAGTCGAAAAGCGTTTGCTCGCTCGCGCTTAAATCGTAATTAATCGACTTATAGCCCGCTTTTTTTATTGCGATGAATTTTCCTTGCGGAGTAACGCCTAAATATAAATTCTTCCGCTTGCTTATTTCTCTCGGCTTAAAACCAACTATATACTCGTTGAGCAAAAAACGGAAAGGTTTTTCTTTGGATTGCTTTAATAATAACGACTCCTTTTGCTCGTCGAAATCACGCTTTTTATACGCCGACAAAAAATCTGAGTATTTTAGCCTCGGTTCATACTCTGCAGAACAATTAAAAACGACGTTTTCATAGCGATGAAAGCAATCCGACGGATTATAAAAACTTTCATACAACGCTTCGGCAACCTTATCTGCATTATCGGTTTTTATCTCGTAAATATCATCCGACATACCGCCAAAACACTCTTTTAACTGTTTATAAGTTATATTTTTCATTGCATAACGCTTTCTCCATATAAAAATAACGCCGCAAAGATTTCTCTTTACAACGTTATTTTATCACTTTTTATGAGATTATTTCGGGACTTTATCGTTCCACCTTAAGCGGTTCACCCGATTTACATTCCATAGATATTATTTTCGTTTCATCCTTTAATTTCTATATTTCCATCTGAGCATGTAATAACCTGTCCCGTAGTGCCATAAAAGCACAAACTTTTTCCGAGAAACCGATCGATAAAGTCTTGTTTTGTTCCCTCGTAAACAATTTCTCCACTATTTAATCTAAGAGCGCTTCTTCCAATTCTCTTTACGCTTTTAGGAATGAAAAGTCGCTTTATCGACGCATACGCAAAAGCAAAATCATGTATTTCCTCGTTACAAGGATTAACGCAAACACTTAACTCCGCATCAAAAGCTTCGTACAAAAAATTTTCAGGAACATAGTCTAAATACGGCAGCGGGTCTGTGTGAAAAACCCCACTCTCTCTATACAAATACAGCGTCAACTCCCTCGGCAACTGATTTCCACCCCGTTCGTCAGCCACTCTATATGCGTTGGAAAAATCATTTTTATCGATATAATAAAAAATTGTTTTATAACAATCAAATTGCTTTATGCGTTCCAAATGCTCCATAGAATTATTCATTATTTTCTCCTTTTATCAAATTCTTCTCATCTTGCGTTATGCGTAGATATAAGCGAGCCGCGGTCGTTATATGTGTAAACCATATTGCCCTTTTTTACCGATACGGAAGAACCCGTATATCCGTGCAATTCTCCGCTTTTGGTAAGCAAAAGTTTGTTGTGTTCGCCGTAAACGTATACCATACTTCCTTTTTGAACAGCCGTAATTATCATAAATATTATCTCCTTTGCGGTTGATTTTTCAGTCCCGCAATTAAATAATATCAAAATATATGTACCGTTTTCAGGACATTTGTTCATTGATAAATACCACTATCAAATCCATTTACGTGTAGTTGAATTAAATTTATACTTATAATTCGTATTTTCTAAATAATCTTTGATAATTTCTTCTTGCGGCTTACCGCAATAAGGCTTAGGATCTGCATCCCACACGAATTCTACTCCGTGAGCCGCCAAATGCGCCAATCTTGCATAAGCAGTCCCATTCTCTTGAGTTCGCAACCAATTGCCTCCGCTATCTTTCATACTGCCTATTGCTTCATTGTAATTTCCATTTCCAATTGTCCCTCGCCACCTATCCAATACTTCTTCATCTTTTTTCGAAAATCTACCCATGCCTTTTTTATCCAAAAAAGCACTTTGTTCTTTTGTTATCCCAGCTATCTTGCAATATCGCATACAGTCTTTTACCTTTTGTATGCAAAAACTTTTCAACGAACACAAGTTTGAATATGTATAACTAATCGGCTCAATATGTTCATAATATGGTTTAGATACATCAAATTTCGTGCTGACAAGTATGACATCCCACGGATGAGCCGCAACTTCCTTTTTATTAAATGTGCCATAAAATTTCTTTTCTTCCCCGTTAAGCCAAAAAGTTTCCGCATACTGACCAATCAGTTCACGCTTAACTGCTTTTTTATACATGACGCCACTTGAACTACTTAAACCACAGTTTAAAGCACAAAGAATCATTTCTTGCGCCATTTCTCTAAAATCCATTTTTCTTTTCTCCTTTATCATTTGTTTTCTGTATTATATCACAATTATATCACACCTAATCCAATATCTCAACTACTTTTGCCTCGTCGCCATAACAACTTCGCTCACCGTTTCGGTTTTCAAAACAAACTCAAATAAATATCTTCTTATTTATATTTTTCTTCCGCGGTTTTAAGATTTTGCTTAATTCTTTCTCTTAACTCCGTCGGCGATTTTATCTCTACGTAATTAAGATATTGCAGCGCCCAGTATTCCATAGCGTTGGGGCTCGCCGAAACGATCACTTCGTATTTTCCGCCGCCGATATTTTTTACGCTTATGTTTTTCCCGAACCAATCCACGACCTGATCGACGACAAATTCATCACAAATAAAAGTAATTCGTTGAATCTCGTCGGTAAACATATACGGCAGCGCCGTGGCGTATTTTTTATAATCGAGACCGTTTGCGTAACCCTTTATGCTTCTCAAAGGCGTCATCGGCTCGTCCGTAATTTCGATATTCGTGATTTTATCCACTCTGAAATGACAGATTTTGTGCCACTTCTCGCTTAAAAACACAAGGTAATAATGTTGATTGTGCAAAATCAATTGATACGGACTCGCCGTGTGCGACGAAGTTTTATGCAGTTTTTTATCCGCTCCGTATTTATTGTAATCGAACGTTATTTGCCTGCTGCGTTCTATCGCTTCGTCAACCATGCCTATATTGTAAAAAAGCGCTTTATTTTCGGTTTTATCCCAATCTTTAACGGAATAAACGTGCTTTACGTTGGACTTGAAATATTTATTCGACAGCATCGAAAGTTTTTCTATAAGGTCTTTCGAGTAGTTTTCCGAGATGTGCTTGCTCGACAGAACCCCGTCGATTAAAAGGCGAAGTTCGGAATCTTCAAACAGCCGTTTATCCAGAAACGTCCCCTTCCGCTTATCCGATTCGATAACGATTGCCGTCGCCGTTTTATTCGCCGATTCGCGCTCGAACATATCCTGCAAAAGAGCGATATTCCGCCCTATAGCCTTTCTTTCGGCTTCGATTCCGTAATCTTCGTACAGTTTATTGATTATATCTTCTTGCGTAAGCGGATGATTTACGTCGCTGTAATACTCGAGTATCTGCATAATCCGCACGATAAGCAGTTTCTTCGCTTCTGAGCTGTCTGTCATTGTTTTCTCTCCGTTATGTTTTTCTATATTGTACCATAACAATTGAATTTTAGCAATAATTCAGTCCCAAAAACGGTACATAATCTTTTATATAATGCTTTTCGATTGATATTCTTTCTGAAATATGATATAATTTGAATGGTACTTATCGTTTTTTTGGTTTGAATATACAATTTTCAAAGCATATCAAGTAAAAAAGGAACAAAGCCATGAAAACCGTTATTCACAGGAATCAAAACGATTCCAAACTATATGTTGCAATAGGCAACACAGCCATTACTTTTTTGCAAAACTTTGCAAAAAACAAACCAATTCAATACGCATTATACGGAAACTATGACGAAAGTCAGAACGCAATATATGAAAGCGGAACCACCGCTTCTTTAAGAGACGATGAATTGCCGACATATATCGATTTTACCGATACCGTTTTAAAAAACATCAAATATTCTGTAGCAGTACTTTTTTCAAAGGATCTTGAAAGTTATCAAATCGCGGTTGCCGTTGCACAAGCTCTGTCACACAGAAACATTAACTATAAACTTCTTATCGTTTTTCCCCAATATAGCCATATTAAAGATTTTATCTTTGATTATCAGTGTTTCTATGATTTGAACATCTGCATTAAACGATACTACTACGAATATAAAGAATTTGACAAAGACATTCGGGAAGAAATGGCAGAACTAAAAAGGAGGAACCGTAAATGCCTGTAAACCTGGAATCAGTAGTAAAAATTTTACATCAAATCAATTTCGATAAAAACAACGGGATTCTGCATATGGGGAATTTCAATGACGATTACCGCTATTCCGAGTTTTTTTTGGATTATAACGAAAAAAAAATACTTGTCCATAAAAATAAATGCACCGGCAACTGCAATATATGTAAAGACAACTTTTCGTCGGTTACCCACGGAACGCATACATTCGATTTTTTAGACGCGCACGGCATAAACCGTTCCGAAATTGAAGGCTGGTCAAAGTATCCGGTTGTTTTCGTCTTTGAAAATCCGTCTAATGTCAACGACGACTATTTTTATATAAACACTTCGCCGGCATATCCTAAAAGATGGTATTGGATATCATACCAGAGCGATACGGACAACAACAAATTCATTTACCCGAATTTCTTCGTCAATAAAGAATATGGGTGGATGGTTTATTCTGCAATCAGAACATTTAAGATAGCAAACGCATACGTAACAAATATGGTAAAATGCGGAAAATGCAACGATAAAAAAGGCTATCTCACCACCGATGAATACGACGCTTCCGACATCAATAATTGCATTGAAAAAATATTGGTTAAAGAAATCGACGCCGTACGAGGGGAAGATCCCGAACAAAGCGTTATTTTGTTCGCTTTCGGCGACAGAGTTTACGATAAGTTGAAAGATAAAAAGAATTGTTTTGGGAAATGCAATATCTATAAGCTTCCCCATCCGGCTTCACGATTACAGAACAGTTATAGAAAATACGTATTGTTCGGTCAAATATACAGCGCGCTTTTAGAAAATAATTTTTATGAAAAAAACGCAGATATGCCAAATATAACCGAGTTACTTGTCTCAAAGCCCGCTTGCTCAGATGACAATACCGTCAATCTCGATTCTATCGTCGAAAAATGGACAAACGAGCGTAAAAATGTCCATTATCAAAAGCGTACAACCTATAAGGATGATTGTATTGCATGGCAAATCACATCAACTTACGATGACTATTGTTCGATTATTTTCAAACTTAGAAAAAACTGTAAAATCAACGGCGCAGATTATAAAGTAACTTGGATTGACTTTAACATAAAGGAAAACAGTTTATCTTTTTATGCCGGAACAGACAACACGGCAAATACACCGTATTCCAGGAAGTACATTGCCGACCAGACAATATACAAGGAAATGAAAGAGCTTATCGATAGCAAGATAATGCAGGATTATCTTATTCGACAATATGGCGCGCGCAAAAAACCATCCGAGATTGACTAAGGAGTATACGCTTATGTATTTTTCAAAATCAAAATATACGAACTTTTGGCAATGCCCTAAAATCACCTGGCTCGACAAATATAAACCGGAAGAAAAAGAAGTCGATGAAGGCGCTCTCGGACGAATGGCAAACGGAAACGTCGTAGGCGACCTCGCAATGACGTTATTCGGCGATTTTACCGAGGTAACGACGTTCGGCGACGACGGAAAACTCGATCTCGACGCGATGAAACGAAAAACCGCAGATTGCATCGATAAAGGCATCGAAAACATTTGCGAAGCCTCGTTCGATTATAACGGTTTATACTGCGCCGTTGATATTCTGCATAAAGAAAACGGCGGATACGCGATTTACGAAGTGAAAAGTTCGACAAAACTGAAATATTATTATCTCGTCGACGTGGCGTATCAGAAATACGTGCTTGAAAAATGCGGCGTAAACGTTACGGGTACGTACGTGGTCTGCATAAACAACGAATACAAACGGAACGGCGAAATCGACGTTAAACAACTTTTCAAAATCAACGACGTAAAGGATCTCGTTACGGACGAATACGAAGTCGTCGAACGAAATCTTAACCGCGCCGAAGAAATTCTGGACTCCGACAAAGAACCTGATATAGATATCGGAGAACAATGTTCATTGGCGCATGACTGCGCTTATTGGAAATACTGCTCAAAGCATCTGCCCGAGCATAACGTTTTTCAGATATACCGATGCAACAAAAAATGGGAACTTTATAAAAACGGGATCGTTTCTTTCGAGGATCTGCAAAAACGCGCTCCGCTTAACTTTTTGCAGGCAAGGCAGGTTGATTTTGCGCTTAATGACAGGGGAACTTATGCCGATAATCGACTTATAGACGAGTTTTTGGCAACACTGTCCTACCCGCTTTATTTTCTCGATTTTGAAACGATGCAGGAAATAATCCCGCCGTTCGACGGCGCGAAACCGTACGAGCAGATTCCTTTTCAGTACTCTTTGCACTATATAGAGAGCGACGGCGGAGAGTTGAAACACAAGGAATTTTTAGGCGTTTCGGGCGAAGATCCGCGCCGCGCGATAGCCGAAAGCCTATGCGAAAACATTCCCGAAAACGTATGCGTGCTTGCCTACAATAAAAAATTCGAGTGCGGCAGACTGAAAGAACTTGCTGAAGAATTCCCCGACCTTTCAAAGCACCTGCTGAATATAAAACATAACGTAAAAGATCTGTTAGATCCGTTTCAGAATGGCGCGTATTACAACAAGGCGATGGGCGGATCTTTCTCGATCAAAAGCGTTCTGCCCGCGATTTTCCCCGACGATCCGGCGCTCGATTATCACAACCTGGAGGAAATCCACAACGGCGGCGAAGCGATGACGATTTTTCCGCTCATTAAGGACATGCCGCCCGAAGAACAGGAAAGGACGCGCAAAAACCTGCTTAAATACTGCGAACTCGACACTTTCGCGATGGTGAAAGTATGGCAGGAACTCGTAAGAGTATCGAAAATTTAAAAAGCATTACAAAACGGCTCCGATAGCGGAGCCGTTCTATTTTATCTCGCTTAAAGCAAGATCTTTTATCTCATAAGCAGATTATTTGCTTTTTATAAAAGGTCGAATTAAATTTGACGTCTCCGTCGAGGCAATGAACGACACAAGAACAATCGCACTTCTTTCCGATCGCTTCCCATTCTTTTATCGTTCCTTTATATACGACGGACTTCAGACTTTTACAGCCTTCGAACGCTTCATAGCCTATACTTTTCACGCTCTTAGGAATCGTAACGGAAATCAATTTTCCGCACCCGAAAAATAATTGACTGTTTATTCTGCCCACCCCTTCGGGAAGGACGACCGACGTCAGATTCCGACAATCGTAAAAAGCGTCTTCTTCTATGTAACACACGCTATCGGGGATATCAAGAGAAATCAAACCGTCGCACGCCTGAAAAGCCCCTCGGCCTATACTTATCAAACCGACGGGCATTATAACGGAAGTCAGGTTGCGACAACCGTTAAAAGTATAAGAATCTATCGCCGTTACACCATCGGGAATTTTTACTGACGTCAGACCGCGACAACCGTCGAATGCGCTGTCCTCTATAATTTTTACGCTGCCCGGAATAGTGACGGAAGACAAACTTTTACAGCCGTCGAACGCCCCTGATTTTATAATTTTTACCCCGTCGGGAATTTTGATCGAAGTTAAACCGCCGCAATGATGAAACAATTCTTCTTCTATAATTTTCGCGTTATCCGGAACGTCGATCGAAGTTAACCGACCGCAATCTTCAAACACGCCGTCGGATAAAACAACTCCGTCCGGCATCGCGACGGCGGTCAACTTGCCGCACCCCGCAAACGCGCGCTCGCCTATGCTCGCCGCGTCGTCGGGAATTCTGACCGATGTTAAACTTCGGCAATCCTTAAACGCCTTGTTGCCTATTCTTATCACGCTGTCGGGAATTTTTACGGAAACCAATCCGCCGCAACCTTCGAACGAACAATCGCCGATACTCGTTACTCCGTCGGGAATATCGACGGAAGTTAAACCGACGCAACCCGCGAAAAAACCGTCGTTTATACTTTCCAACCCGCGCGGAAATTTAACGAATTTCAAACTACTGCAACCGTTGCACAACCAATCGCCCGGATTTTTCACGCTGCCCGAAAAAGAAAGCGATATGAGATTGCGGCAACCGCCGAAAGCGCCGTTTTCTATGCTTACGACGCTTTCCGGAATGTTCACACCCGTAATT
>CEAR01019088.1_pt1 | contig 12721 bp, 7 predicted proteins | sample 557461 | NCBI WGS metagenome assembly CEAR01 (sample SAMEA3182075, study PRJEB8094) | gut metagenome | biome: human; feature: gut; material: Stool; isolation source: human stools | place: Canada | collected 2012-03-14
CGCGACCGCTGGCAGGAGATGCCCTCCGACACGCCGTTCTACTCCTCGGCATTCACCCGGGGCATCTTCGGCCGCGGGAAAACCGGCAGTCCGAAGAAGGCTACAGGCAACATCACGCTGCGCGTCGTGCTGCCCACCCTACGGCCGGACGAAACGCTCGCCGTCGCCGGCAGCGGCCGTGAGCTGGGCGACTGGAAACGGATCGTCCCGATGGACGACAGCCGCTTCCCGGAATGGGAACTCACGCTGCATACTGCGCACCGGTTCGAATACAAATTCCTGATCGCCGACCGCAAGACCCTCACCCCCATCCTGTGGGAGGAGGGTGCCAACCGCACCTGGGGCGAACTGCCCGGCGCCGGCGAACACGCCCTCGACGCCGCGGCGTACCCGCGGTTCCCCGAACGCAGATGGCAGGGCGCCGGGACGGCGATCCCGGTCTTCTCGCTCCGTACGGAAGAGGATTTCGGCGTCGGCGAGTTCTACGACCTGAAACGGCTCATCGACTGGGCGGCCGCCACCGGGCAGTGCGTCATCCAGGTACTGCCGATCAACGATACCACCATGACCGGTACATGGGAAGACTCCTACCCCTACAACGCCAATTCGACCTTCGCCCTGCACCCGCAGTTCATCCGGCTGCCCGCCGCGGGCGTCGTGGAGGACGACGAGTACCGCACCCTGCGCAGCGAGCTGAACGCCCTTCCCGAAATAGATTACGAGCGTGTCAACGGGCACAAACTGCGGCTGCTCCGCCGGGCGTTCGAACGCCACGGAACCCGCACTGCGGCACGCCGCGACTACAAGGACTTCATCGCCGCCAATAGACACTGGCTCATCCCCTATGCCGCCTTCTGCACGCTGCGCGACGAAACGGGCACGCCCGACTTCACCCGCTGGGGCGGTTTCGCCCGCTATGACCGCAAAGCCGTCGACGCCTATTGCCGCAGCCACAGCCGCGACATCGCATTCCACTGCTATGTCCAATACCACCTGCATACGCAACTGTCCGAGGTCTGCGCCTACGCCCGCGACCACGGCATCGTCCTCAAGGGCGACCTGCCCATCGGCATCAGCCGCACGAGCGTCGACGCATGGCTCTACCCGCACCTGTTCCACATGGACTCGCAGGCCGGGGCCCCGCCCGACGCATTCTCGGCCGTCGGCCAGAACTGGGGATTCCCGACTTACAACTGGGAACGTATGGCACGCGACGGCTACGCCTGGTGGCGGGCACGCATGGCCAAGATGGCCGAATACTTCGACGCCTTCCGCATCGACCACATCCTCGGGTTCTTCCGCATCTGGGAGATTCCCACGCATGCCGTACACGGGTTGCTGGGCTATTTCAACCCCGCCCTGCCCTATTCCGCAGATGAACTGCGCGGCATGGGCTTCGACACGCAGGGCGGACGCTACACCACCCCGGCGCCCGACGAGCACACGCTCGGGGAACTGTTCGGCGACCTGGCCGGCGAAGTTCGCGCCACCTGCATGAAGGAGGGGCGGTTACTGCCCGCCTATGCCACCCAGCGCAAGGTCGCAGCCCGCTTCCCGGGCGACGACGAACACCAGACCCGGCTGCGGGAAGGGCTTATGGCATTGCTCGACGACGTGCTCTTCATCGAAGACCCGCGCCGCAAGGGCTATTTCCACCCCCGCATCGCCCCCCACTCGACACATGCCTACCGCCGGCTCGACGGAGAGCGCCGCGCGACCTTCGACCGGCTCTATACCGACTTCTTCTACCACCGGCACAACCGTTTCTGGCAGGAATCCGCCCTGCGCAAGCTCCCGGTACTCCTCTCGGCGACCGAGATGCTGACCTGCGGCGAAGACCTGGGGATGATCCCCGACAGCGTCCCCGAAACGATGCACGAACTGCAAATCCTCTCGCTCGAAATCCAGCGCATGCCCAAGACGCCGGGGGAACTCTTCGCCGACCCGGCGCACTACCCCTATTTCTCGGTCTGCACCACTTCGACGCACGACATGAACCCGCTGCGGGCCTGGTGGGAGGAAGACCGCGAACTCACGGCGCGCTTCTACCACGAAGCTCTCGGCATCGGGGGCGACGTCCCCTATTTCTGCGAGCCGTGGATATGCCGGCGCATCCTCGACATGCACCTCAATTCCCCGGCGATGCTCACCATCCTGCCGTTACAGGACTGGCTTTCGACCGACGGGGAGCTGCGCTACCCCGACCCGGCCAAGGAACGCATCAACGTCCCGTCCATCCCCCGCTACCACTGGCGCTACCGGATGCACCTCCCGCTCGAGGAGTTGCTCCGCAAGGAGACCTTCAACGAATCGCTGCACGACATGATCGCCTGCAGCGGGCGCCGCTGACGGGCGTACTGCGGCACCGCCGCTCCCGGCTACAAAAAAGGGGTACTCCGATGGGTACCCCTTTTTATCATGCAGCCGCGACGAAGGCTCAGCCATTCCCCTCCAACCACTTCAGGAAGTCGTCGACCCGCGACCGGCTCACCACCATCTCGAACTCAGGACGCGGACGTGCCGTGATCTTCAGCCGGTTGCCCAGATATTTCACGATGCTGACGATCGCCGGCATGGCGATGATGCAACTGCGCGATATGCGGAAAAACCGCCCGGGATCCAGTTCGTCCGAAAGGACGTCGAGCGACTGATCCACAACATAGCGGTTGTTATCGCTCGTGACAAGGTAGGTGTTTTTCTCTTCCGAGTAGAAATAGGCGATGTCGGTGGTTTGTACCGGAACGATCCGGTCGTTGAAACGCACGACATAACGCTGTTTGTATTCGCGCGGGCCGCGGATCGCGTTCAGCAATACGTCGGGGTCGATGCCCCCGCTCCGCACCCGGCAACGCTCCACGGCACGCCGCAGCGCTGCGGGGTCGATCGGTTTGAGCAGATAGTCGATGCTGTTGACCTCGAACGCCCGCACGGCGTAATTGTCATATGCGGTGGTCATGATGACCCGCGCCGTCACGTCCGCCTGGCGGAATATCTCGAAGCAATCCCCGTCGGAGAGCTCCACGTCCATGAAAATCACATCGGCACTGTTCCCCGGCGTGCGCAGCCAGAGCACCGTCTCCCTGACCGAGCCGGTCGTCCCGACGATCCGTACGTCGGGAAAATGCTGGGTCAGCGCTCGCGCCAGGTTTGCCTGGGCCATCATTTCGTCTTCTACGATCAGTACGTTCATATTACAGCAACGGTAAGGTGACACAATATTCGGTATCGGTACGGCGTATCCCGATCGGGATGCCCGACAGGTCGAGGTATTGCTGGCGGATGTAGTTCAGCCCCACACGGGTCGAGGTAGTGCCGGATACCTTCAGCTGAAGGTTGTTCGACACCGTCACGGCTCCGGCCCCGGCGACGATGCGGATCACCAGCGGCCGGTCGGCCCCCACCGAGTTATGCTTGATGGCGTTTTCGATCAGCAGCTGCACCGAGCAGGGCAGGACATGGCGGTTCATGGCCTCGTCCGGAATGTCGGTCTCCACGCGAAACCCCTCGGGGAAACGCACCTGCAACAGGTCGACGTACATCCCCACGAAAGCCATCTCCTCGCGCAGGCGCACGAGCGTCTCCTCCTCGTTCTGGAGCATGTAACGGTAGATGCCCGCCAGTTTATGGATGTAGGCGCTGGCCTGCTCCGTGCGCTGCTCGCAGACCAGGCAGTCGAGGATATTGAGCGAGTTGAACAGGAAATGGGGGTTGACCTGCTGTTTGAGTTTCATGTAACGGAACTGCGCCTGGTGCGCCTTGCCGCGCTCGGCACGCAGCACGGCACGCGCGACTAGGGCGTAATCGACCATAAATACGACCGAATAGAGGGTCACCTCGACCAGCAGGGTGACGATCCACAGTTGCAGGAACTCCCGTGCGGAGAACGAGCGGTCGAAGGCGAACGGCAGGTGCAACCCCGTAATGAGCGCCACGCAGGCCGACGTGAACAGCACGAACAGGAGGAACGCCGCGATTTCGGCGATCAGACCGTGCCGGGTTTCACGCCTGCGCGTATGCCGGACATAGATGATATTGACGCACAGCAGGATAATCAGTGCCGCGGAGTTCGAAGCCAGCAAGTCGGCCATGTGGTAAAGGCGGTCTGTGGAGAAGGAAGGCGATGAGAAGAGCTCGACATAGGCCAGCCTCAGCACGAAAATCACCCCCACGGCCAGCAGCAGCAACCCGATGCGGGGCGTCCAGGCCGAGGAGCGGCTCGCCGTGTCGTCGCCGCGGCGGAACAACTTGGTGAACCACACGATGCTCCAGCCCAGGATCTCGGTGGTGATGAAGGTCGAGACGGCATGCACCACGGGCGGGGCGTGCAATAACAGCTCGATCAGCTGCGCACCGCCCGTACCCAGTAGGTAGCCGATCACGTTGACGACGATCACGCTGGCAGCGGTGAACTCCACGTTCAGGCCGCGTTTGAGGCAGATCAGCACGATCAGCACGATCGTCAGCAGCGTCAGCACCAACTCGTCGTTGATCCCCGCCAGATGGCATGAAAGGGCGACCACGGCATGGAGCACGGCGAACAGGTGGATAATTCCGGACACTTTGAGCGATCGCATATAGGCTGACTGAGGCTGTATTAAGTATATACGGGTTTCGTTTATTTATGAATAAAGGTAGTGTTTTTCCGCGTAAATTCCAAATCGTCCCCCTCGGGCTACCGTTCGTCGTAAAAATCCGCCCGTTCATCCGGCTGATCCCTCCGTTCGTCGCCCGGCGGTTCGCCATCCGGATTTTTTTATTAAAATTTGTATAACCTGAAAACCAACCGAAAAACCGAAATGACCAAACCTAAACTCTCATTTTGGCAGATTTGGAACCTCAGCTTCGGCTTCCTCGGCGTGCAGATCGGATATTCGCTCCAGAATTCCAACACGTCGAGCATCTTCGAATCGCTGGGGGCAGATGTCAGCCACCTGAGCTACTTCTGGCTGGCGGCACCGCTGGCCGGCATGATCGTCCAGCCCATCGTGGGGCTCTTTTCCGACGGCACCTGGACGCGCTGGGGCCGCCGCATCCCCTACATCCTGGGCGGGTCGCTGATCTCGGCGCTGGCGCTGGTGCTCATGCCCAACTGCCCCAAACTGCTCGCCTTCGCCCCACTCGCCATGGGGGCTTTCATCCTGCTGTTCATGGATTTGTCGTTCAACGTCACAATGCAGCCCTTCCGGGCGCTGGTGGCCGACATGCTCGACGATTCGCAGAAGACACAGGGCTACGTGGTACAAACCTTCCTGATAAACCTCGGTGCGGTCGTCGGCGCTATCCTGCCGCTCGTCATGACATGGCTCGGCGTGTCGGACGAGGCCGCTCCGGGGCATGTTTCGCCGCACATCGCCTACTCCTACTATGCCGGGGGCGCAATCCTGCTGCTCACGGTGCTCGTCACCTCGTTCAAGACGCGGGAATATCCGCCCGGGGAGTTCGCCCGCTACAACAACCTCTCCGAGGAGGACGCCAAACCGGTGAGCTTCGCCGGCCTCATGCGCAACGTCCCCGGCGTGATGGTGCGGCTGGGCGTCACGCAGTTCTTCTCGTGGGCGGCGCTCTTCCTGATGTGGACTTACCTCAAACCCGCCATCACGGGTGTAGTCACCGACCATGCCACGGGCGAAGTGCTCTCGGCCGGCGCCACGCAGACATGGGTCGGCGTGCTCAACGGCACCTACCCCATCCCCGCCTGCATCGCCGCCCTGTTCCTCGGGCGCGTCGCCGCGCGCTACGGCAACAAACCCGTCTACGCGGCCTGCCTGCTCGCCGGGGCGCTGGGCTTCGCGGGGTTGTGCCTGCTGCACGACCAGTACGCGCTGATGCTCCCGATGGTGGGGATCGGCATCGCCTGGGCGGGTATCCTCGCCATGCCCTACGCCATCCTGTCGCGCGCGGTCGAACCGCGCCGCATGGGCGTATACATGGGTATCTTCAATTTCACGATCACCGTCCCCCAGATCGTCACGGACTGACCGGCGGTGCCATCGTCAAGTACTGTTTCGCCTCCGATGCGGCCGACATGCTGGCACTCGCCGGGGTATTCATGCTGCTGGCCGCCGTATCGGTCTTCCTGGTCAAAGAACACAAGGCCCAATGACCTACAATCCATAAAATCAACTTATAAACTAACCAAAATTCTTATGAAACGATTTTTAACTATGTGTGCGGGTATCTTGCTCATATGTCAATTTACCCCCCCCCTCACGCTGGCGCAAAACGCTGGTTATGAGGTAAAAGGCGTAGTTGTCGACAAGTCCGGGATGCCGATCCTGGGCGCTACCGTCGTCGAAAAGGGCACGACCAACGGTGTCTCGACGGGCATCGACGGCGACTATGCCATCCGCGCCGCCGGCCCCGAGTCGGTCATCGAGGTCAGCTATGTCGGTTACAAGACCGTCAGCCTGGTGGCCAGTTCGTCGCTGCTGGCGCACCTCACGCTCGAAGAGGATGCCATGGGTATCGACGACGTGGTGGTGATCGGCTACGGTACGGTCAAGAAGAACGACATGACCGGTTCGGTCGTGGCGATCAAGGCCGAAGAGTTCAACCGCGGCGCCGTGGTCTCCACACAGGACATGCTCAAGGGTAAGGTTCCGGGCGTGCATATCATCCCCGGCGACGGAGGCCCCGGATCGAGCGCCACCATCCGCGTGCGCGGTGCGGCTTCGCTCAACGCCTCGAACGACCCGCTGATCGTGATCGACGAGGTGCCCATCGCAGTCGACGGCGGCAAGGGTATGGCCAACCCGCTGGAGACGATCAACCCCAACGACATCGAATCCTTCACCGTGCTCAAGGACGCTTCGGCGGCGGCCATCTACGGTTCGCGCGCCTCGAACGGCGTCATCCTCGTCACCACCAAGAAGGGGCGCGGCAACACGCCCCGCGTATCGTACAGCGGCAGCGTGAGCGTCCAGACCAACTCCGACGAGCTGCCCGTGATGTCGCCCGGCGAGTTCCGCACCTACATCGACCAGGTATACCCCGCAGGTACGACCACGGGCGACAAGGTGCAGTCGATGCTCGGCGACAAGAACACCAACTGGCAGGACTTGGTCTTCCGCACCGCCATTTCGCATGACCACAACGTCAGCCTGATCGGCAACATCAACGATAGGATGCCCTACCGCGCATCGGTGGGCTACACCAACCAGCAGGGGACGCTCGAAACGTCGAAATACGAACGCGGGACACTCGACCTGAGCCTCTCGCCCAACTTCTTCGACAAGCACCTCACGGTCAACCTCAACGCCAAGGGCGTCATCACGTCGCAGCGCTACGCCTCGGGCGGCGTGGTGGGTTCGGCGGCCTTCTTCAACCCCACGATCGACCCCTATTTCCGCAACGACGACGGTTCGATCGACTACACGACCACCAACGGATACTGGAACTACGGATCGGGCCGCGGCGAGGACTTCACGCCCAACACCCTGCTGGGCGCAGGCCCGCTCTCGCAGCTCTACGACCGCGACAATACGGCGCGTGCCAAGCGTTTCATCGGCAACGCCCAGATCGACTATAAGGTTCACGGCTTCGAGGCGCTGCGCTTCAACCTCAACCTCGGCCTCGACGTATCGAGCGCCAAGACCTACGACGGCGTGAACCCCGGCTCGTTCCAGGCATACACCGACACCGAGGCCCGCGGCTGGGGACAGTATTCGTGGACGACGAACTTCCGCCGCAACCAGCTGCTCGAATTCTACGCCAACTTCAATAAGGAGTGGGGCATCCACCACCTCGACGTGATGGCCGGTTATTCGTGGCAGCATTTCTACAGCTCCGACCACTCGGTATCCTATTTCAACGAAACGCACGAGCAGAAAGGCGAGGATTCGCGCTACCCGTTCAACCGCCAGGAGAATTATCTGCTCTCGTTCTACGGACGCCTGAACTATTCGATCGCCTCGAAATACCTCTTCACCTTCACGCTGCGTGACGACGCCTCATCGCGTTTCTCGAAGGATACCCGCTGGGGCCTCTTCCCTTCGGGCGCCTTTGCGTGGAACATCGCCGAGGAGAATTTCCTGAAGGATTCGCGTGCCGTCTCGGCCCTCAAGCTGCGCGTCGGCGTGGGGCAGACCGGGCAGCAGGAGATCGGCTCCAATTATCCCTACCTGGCGCGTTACTACATGTCGACCGACGTCTATAAGACCTATTACATGGGCAGCGCCGGGCACATGTTCTACCTCACGCCGGGCGCCTACGACCCCAACATCAAATGGGAGACCACGACGACCTACAACGTCGGCCTCGACTTCGGGTTCCTCGGCGGCCGCATCAACGGCAGCGTCGACTGGTACCTGCGCCAGACGGACGACCTGCTGAACAACGTCATCACCCCCATGGGCTCGAACTTCGGCAACACGGTGCTCACCAACATCGGCTCGATGGAGAACAAGGGCGTGGAGTTCAACCTGAATTTCATCCCCGTGCAGACCAAGGACTGGAACCTCACGGTCGGCTTCAACGGTACGTTCCAGCACACCGAGTTCACCAAGCTCAACAACACCGACGACCCCGACTACGCCATCCAGGTGAGCAGCATCACCAAGGGTACGGGCAACCTGCTCCAGCGCCACATGGTGGGTTATGCACCCTACACCTACTACTGCTTCCAGCAGGTTTACGACCAGGACGGCAAGCCGATCCAGAACGCATTGGTGGATCGCAACAAGAACGGCCAGATCGACCAGGGCGACCGTTACATGACCGACAAGAGCCCCAACCCCGACTTCTTCTACGGCATCAGCCTCAAGCTGAGCTACAAGAACTGGGACTTCGGCTTCAACGGCCACGGTTCGGCGGGCAACTGGGTCTTCAACGACTTCGCCTCGGCCAACTCGACGTCCAACATCGACATCAACGCCGGCAACCTGCCCAACTTCGCACGGCTGGTCAAGAAGACCGGCTTTACGAAGGCCAACAGCGGCGAGCAGTGGTATTCGGACATGTTCCTCGAAAACGCTTCGTTCTTCCGCATGGACGACATCAACCTCGGGTACACGTTCAACAAGATCGGCAACTGGAAGGGCTCGATGCGCGTCGCCTTCGGCGTGCAGAACGTATTCGTCATCACCGATTACAGCGGCGTAGACCCCGAAATACCGGGCGTCAACGGCATCGACGGCTCGATCTGGCCGCGCCCGCGCACCTATTCGCTGCGTCTGAATGTAAACTTCTAAAAACGAACGAACCATGAAAATCGACATAAAACATTTCGCCTTGGCGGCGGCAGGCGCAACGATGCTGCTCACTTCGTGCATCGGGGATCTCGACACCCTGCCCCTCAACCCGTCCGACTCGACCTCGGAGACCGTCTACGGGAAAGACGAGAACGGCTACCTGGCCGGGCTCACCAAACTCTATTTCAATTTCGTCTCGAACGACACCACCGACCTGCAGGTCAGCGACGGCGGCGCCTCGGAGCTCATCCGCGCATTCTGGACGATCCAGGAGGTTACGGCCGACGCCTGCAAATGCGCCTGGGAGAACGACGCCTGGGTACGCGCCATGAATACCGACACGTGGTCCGACGCCGACAACGACGCGACCTACGCCGTCTACGTACGTACGTTGCAGGGCATCGCCTACGTGAACGAGTACCTGCGCCAGACCGCCTCGGACAAACTCTCCGACCGCGGCGTGAGCAGCGAACTGGCCGCCAGGATCCAGAGCTTCCGCGCCGAGGCCCGTTTCCTGCGCGCCTATTTCTACTGGATCGCCCTCGACGTGTTCGGCGACGTGCCGTTCATGACCGAGACCTCGCCCTTCGGCGGCGGTGTGAACCCCAAACAGGCCTCGCGCAAGGATGTCTTCGACTACTGCATCTCGGAGCTGACCGACCTGGCTTCGGACGAAAGCGCGATGCCTGCCGCACGCTCGAACTACCCGCGTGCCGACAAGGGTGCGGTCAACGGCCTGCTGGCCCGCATGTACCTCAATGCCGAGGTTTATGCCGGCACCCCGATGTGGACGGAGGCCAAATCCGCCTGCGAAGCGATCTTCGGCATGGGCTACTCGCTCTGCCCGGAGTATTCCGACCTCTTCCGCGGCGACAACGGCGAGAACGCCGACGCCCTGAAGGAGATCATCTTCGGCGTGGCATACGACGCCGAGCAGACGCAGTCCTACGGCGGCACGTCGTACCTGACGCTGGCAGCCATCGCCGCCACCGACGTGACGGCCGAACAGAAGATCAACGGCGTGAACAACGGCTGGGCCGGCATCCGCGTACCCTACGAATACGTACAGAAATATTTCAACGCCCGCAACGCGGACTACACCACGGGCGAATATACGGTCAACGACAAACGCGGCGGAATGTTCTACATCAAAGGCCGCCAGGAGTCGATGAACGATGCGCTCTATGTCTTCCTCAACGGGTGGACTTGCCTCAAGTTCAACAATATCCCCCACAACATGACCAACGACGAATTCCTTGCCACGGCTGCATCGAAGGCATACAGCGACATCGACTTCCCGATGATCCGCCTGGGCGAGATCTACCTGATCTACGCCGAGGCCTGCATGAACCTGGGACAGGCCAACACCGCGCTGCCGAAACTCCAGGAGCTGAGCAACCGCGCCGGGGTATCGGCCCCCTCGTCGGTCACGGCCGACTACCTGCTCGAGGAGCGTGCCCGCGAGCTGATGTGGGAGGGGCACCGCCGCACCGACCTGATCCGCTACGGCAAGTTCACCACCCCGTCGTTCCTCTGGACATACAAGGGCGGCACCTTCACCGGACAGGGGTTCGATGATTACATGAAAATCTTTGCCATCCCTTCGTCGGAGCTCGCTTCCAACCCCGAACTGCACCAGAATCCCGGCTACGGAAACGCAACCGATAAATAACCAACCCTAAAAATCGTACGACTATGAAAATTACACGATATGCGATGATGCTGGCGGCTGCGACGGGACTCCTCTCCGCCTGCCAAAAGCTCGACGAGGTAAAGGCCTACGACCCCGACAAGGTCGTGGCGCCCGTGCTGCATGCGCTGCCCGGGGAGATCGTCATTACGCCCGACAACATGGGCTCGACGCAGACCTTCACCTGGGACGCCGCCGACTTCGGCGTCCGCACCCAGATCAACTACTCGATCGAAGCCTCGTACAACGACGGTGCGAAACTGGTGCTCTTCACGGGAATGAACGGCACCTCGTCGGAACAGACCTATGAAAGCCTCAACAACATCCTTGCGCTGTCCGTGGAAGACGGCGGCCTGGGGGTTCCCTCGGGCGAACCTACAGACGTGGATTTCTACATCAGCGCCACGATCGGCACCGACTTCGAAAAATTCTACTCCGCCCCCGTCACCGTCCGCATGACCGTGACCACGGCCGAGCGCACCTACCCGACGGTCTGGGTGATCGGCGATTACTGCGGCTGGAACCACGGTAACTCTCAGTTCCTGTTCAGCTTCTCGGGCGACGAGATCACCTACGAAGCCATCGTGGACTTCGGCGAAAAGGCCGCCAACGGCTTCAAGCTCACCGGCATCGCAGGCTGGGACGACACGTGCAACTGGGGCACCGACGGCGATGCCCCGGCCCCCGATCCCGAAGCAGCCTCCATCTCGCTAATCTCCAGCGGCGGCTCCGGAAACATCATGGCCTATTCCAAGCGCTTCTACCGCCTCGTATTCGACCGTTCGACATTGACGTTAAGCAACAAGCTGTCGTTCAACTCGATGGGCATTATCGGCGATGCCACCCCGGGCGGCTGGGACACCGACACGGAGATGAATTTCGACACCCAAAAACAGCGTTTCTGGGTCGACGTCACACTGACCGCCGGGGAATTCAAATTCCGTGCGGACAACGACTGGACGATAAACTTCGGCGGGGCGGACGGACACCTTTCGCAGAACGGCGACAACATCAAGGCCACGGCGGGCAATTACCGCGTATACGCCACCCTGAACAACTCTGCGGAGATCACCTACGAACTCAATGCCGGCGACTACGGCGCGGGCGGCGGCGAAGAACCCGACCCGGGGCCGGAAACGGCCGACTGGTACATCCACGGCCAGACCGTCGCAACCCCCGACTGGGGCCCGACGGCCATGGAGAGCGCCAGCTCGAACATCGTGGCCTACAAGGCCGCAGGAATCGAGGTAGCCGCCAACTCGGAATTCCTCTTCAAGAGCGGCGACGAGTCGCAGTGGATCGGGGCCGACGCCGCATTCGCCGGCAGCAACCCCTACACCTGCACGATCGGCTCGGCCTTCAAGGTTTCGGCCGACAAGGTCAATGCCGTGATCGCCGAAGCCGGCACCTACGACTACTGGCTGCTGCCCGAGGCAGGACGCGCCTACGTGATGGCCGCAGGCGCCAAGCCCGAGCTGGTCGCCGACACATGGGGACTGGTCGGCAACATCACCGGATGGGGTGACCTGGGCGATTTCTCGATGAGCGAGGAGGGCGCCTACCTCGTTCGCAAAGGCGTAGCCCTGACCACCGCCAGCGAGTTCAAGATCCGCTTCAACAATGCCTGGGACGACTCCAAGAACTACGGCACGGCGTCGGGCGGTGCGGTCGACATCAACAAGGCGGTCGCCATCATCTCCAGCGGCGGTTCGCAGAACATGAAAGTCCAGCTCGACGGCACCTACGACATCTATTTCGACCTCGCGAATTCGCAGATATACATCATGTCCGAGGGCAAGACCCCGGCAGAGGCCGAATAACGGCCACCCTTTCACGGGACGGC
>CEAR01034111.1_pt1 | contig 12670 bp, 9 predicted proteins | sample 557461 | NCBI WGS metagenome assembly CEAR01 (sample SAMEA3182075, study PRJEB8094) | gut metagenome | biome: human; feature: gut; material: Stool; isolation source: human stools | place: Canada | collected 2012-03-14
CGGAGCCGACCGAGGAACCGACCACCAAGCCGGCGGAGCCGACCGAGGAACCGACCACCAAGCCGGCAGAGTCGGCTGAGGAGCCGACCACCAAGCCGGCAGAGCAGACCGGGGCTACCACCGCGGCACCTGCGTCGGGGACGCAGACCGACGGTTCCGCCGGAAGCGTCACCGGAACCGGAGCGGTCGCGACGACCACCGCAGCCGGCAAATCCGGCGGATGTGCTTCGGCAGTAGGTGTCGGGGGTGGAATTGTCCTGCTGGTGACAGCAGCTGCCGCGTGCCTGAGCCGGAAGCGTCGCCACTAAGGGATCCCAACATAACTGCCGGATCGGGTGGCAAAGTATACAGGAAAGACCCACGAAGGGTGAAGGCTCTTTGTGGGTCTTTCCTGTTGACTTTTCCTGCGGGAATATGATATAATACGCACGCTCTGTGCCGGGCGGCTGCCCGGCGTTTGTTTGTCAGGGGACTTCACGGAAACGCCGGTTCGGTTTTCCTTGGAGACTCCCTTTGTGTTTTGCCGTTTTTTGCACCCGCCGCACGGTGGAGAAAAGGATTGTCACATGGAGAAAAGTCGGAAAGAGGAGATCCGCCTGTCGGATCATTTCACATACGGAAAACTGTTGCGCTTCGTGCTTCCGTCCATCATCATGATGGTGTTCACTTCCATCTACGGTGTGGTGGACGGTCTGTTCGTGTCCAATTTTGCGGGGAAGGAGTCCTTCGCTGCAATCAATCTTGTCATGCCCTTCATTATGGTGCTGGGCGGCATGGGCTTCATGATCGGAACCGGCGGCACGGCGTTGGTTTCCAAGATCATGGGGCAAGGGGACGGGGAGCGCGCCAACCGGACATTCTCCATGATGATATGGGTTACGGTCATGCTGGGCGCTGTTCTGACGGCTTTGGGACTTGTTTTTATGGAGCCAATGGCGCGGTTTCTGGGCGCCGATGAGGATACCTTTGACGACTGTGTCTGCTACGGACGCATCGTTGTTGCCTTTACCGTGTCCTTCATGCTCCAGAATGTGTTCCAGAGCTTCCTCATAGCCGCCGAAAAGCCCAAGCTGGGATTGATTATCACGGTGGCGGCAGGGGTTACCAATATGGTGCTGGATGCACTGTTCATTGCCGTCTTCCGATGGGGTGTTGCGGGCGCCGCCGTTGCTACGGGTATCAGCCAGTGTATCGGCGGCGGTGTGTCGCTTGTGTACTTCCTGTTCCCCAACCGGAGCCGCCTGCGCCTGACCCGGACGCGCCTGCAGCTCCGCCCCATCCTGCAGGCGTGCGGCAACGGTTCCTCCGAACTGATGAGCAACATCTCCTCCTCGCTGGTCAGTATGCTGTATAATTTCCAGCTTCTCAAGTATTTCGACGGAAACGACGGCGTGGCGGCATACGGGGTGCTGATGTACGTGCAGTTTATTTTTGTGGCGATTTTTATCGGCTATGCCATCGGATGTGCGCCCATCGTTTCCTTCAGTTATGGTGCCTCCAATCATGAGGAGATGAAAAATGTCCTGCGCAAGAGCATGATTCTCATGGGCGGGGCGGGCGCCCTGCTGACCGGTGTCGCTGTGGTGATGGCTGTTCCGCTGGCACATCTGTTCGTGGGCTACGATGCGGGACTGTATACGCTGACGTGCCACGCTTTCCGGTTGTTTGCCGCGTCTTTCCTGCTGGCTGGTGTCGATATTTTCCTGTCCTCCTTTTTTACGGCGCTGAACAACGGACTTGTGTCTGCCGCCATATCCTTTCTGCGGACGCTGGTTTTCCAGACCTCGGCTGTTCTGTTCCTGCCACTCGTCCTGAATCAGGACGGTATCTGGTGGGCGGTTACGGTTGCGGAGGTGTGCGCGTTTGTCATATCCGCATCGTTCCTGTTCGGAATGCGGAAGAAGTACCGTTATATGTGAAAAAGAGGGGTTCCAAAAAACTCATTTTGAGCTTTTTGGAACCCCCTTTTGGGTTTTTAGTAACCCATCAGGATTATTATTTGTTTTGTTGGCAATCGGATCACAGGCTGCCCACTGTTCTGGGGAACAGGGCGGTGTCGCGGATGTTGCTCATGCCGGTTACATACATGACCATGCGCTCAAAGCCCAGTCCGAAGCCGCTGTGCGGCACGGTGCCGAAGCGGCGCGTGTCGAGATACTGCCGGTATGCGTCCAGCGGCATATTGCGGGCGGTCATGGCGGCGGCGAGCTTGTCGTAGTCCGCCTCACGCTCCGAGCAACCGATGATCTCGCCGATGCCGGGCACCAGCAGATCCGTTGCGGCAACGGTTTTGCCGTCCGGATTCTGCTTCATATAGAAAGCCTTGATGTCTTTGGGATAATTGACCACGAACAGGGGCTTGCCGAACACCTCGTCGGTCAGGTATTTCTCATGCTCTGTCTGCAGGTCGCAGCCCCAGCTGACGGGGTATTTGAACGTGCGTCCGGACTCCTCCAGCAGCTTGACCGCATCGGTGTAATCAATACGTCCGAAGCCGCTGTTGATGACCTTCGTCAGCTTGCCGACAATGCCTTTTTCCGTCCACTGGTCAAAGAAAGCCATCTCGTCGGGGCAGTTTTCCAGCACGCTGCGGATGATGGATTTGATGAAATCCTCCGCAATGCCAATGATGTCGTTGATATCCGCAAAGCAGACCTCCGGCTCAATCTGCCAGAATTCTGCGGCATGGCGGGTGGTGTTGGAATGCTCGGCACGGAAGGTGGGACCGAATGTGTAGATGCGCCCCAGCCCCATGGCAGCCATCTCGCCCTCCAGTTGGGCAGAGACGGTCAGCCCCGCCTTGCGACCGAAGAAGTCCTCGGCGAAGTACTCCTCCTCGGTTTTGGCATCGGTTGTCCACGGCTGTGTGGTCACGCGGAACATCTCGCCCGCCCCCTCGCAGTCCGATCCGGTAATGATGGGGGCATGAACGTAGCGGTAACCGTGGCTGTGGAAGTATTGATGCACCGCCTGTGCCAGCTGATCGCGCACGGCGAACACTGCCTCAAAAGAGCGTGTACGCACGCGCAGGTGCGGGATGGTGCGCAGATACTCCAGCGTGTGGCGCTTTTTCTGCAGAGGGAAGTCCGCAGGGCATTTGCCGAGGACGGTGAGCGTTTCCAGCTCCAGCTCGCACCCGTTGCGCTCTGATGCGACCAGCTGTCCGACGGCACATACCGATGCACCGACCGCCATGGCGTCCCGCACCATATCCTCCGGGATGCGCGTCTTATCCACCACGATCTGCAGGTTGCGGAAGCAGGTTCCGTCATTGATCTCCAGAAAAGAAACGCTTTTGGAGTCGCGGGCGGTACGTACCCAACCGCATACAGTCACGGTTCCGTTCAGATACGCCTCGGTGTGCGCAAATATTTCCCTGATATCGGTGTGTTTCATAACTCAACAATCCTTTCTCCGGCGTCGCGTCCCTTCCGGGAGATCTGCGGTGCCCCCGTCTTTCTGTACGGGCATATGTGCCATTATACCACAGCTTAACGGACTTTGTCAAGGGTGCCATTGAAAATTCCCGCGGCAACGGTGTTTTTTCCACTGCGTTGCCGGCTGACCTTGCTGTGCCATGCCCGGACAGGGAGCAGCGAATCAAAAAACTCCGGGGCTGTTTCAGGAAGTCCCGGAGTTTTCTGTTTCGGTGCCTTATCGTTTCCGCCGGAGCGCAAGCGCGCACCAGCCGTTGTCCGGCAGGCAGGTCTCGACGGAGTAGCCGTTTGCGTCGGCGGATGCTATGACGTCGGCACAGCGCTCCTCCACGATCCCGGACAGGAGCAACACGCCGTCCGGTGCGAGGTAAGCCCCGACATCCGGCATCATGCGGATCAGAATATCCGCCACGATATTGGCAGTGATGAGATCGTACCACCCGTCGTGCAGATCGACCTGCCGGAGCAGATCGGAACGGTCGCAGGTGATGTTGGTCAGCCCGCTTTCCCGGATGTTTTCCCGTGCCACGCGCACGGCGGTCGGGTCGATGTCATAGGCACGGCATACGCCGGCACCCAGTCTGGACGCGCAGATGGCGAGAATGCCTGTGCCCGTCCCGACGTCCAGCATCCGGCACCCGGGCTGTGTGTAGTCCTCAAGCAGGCGGATCATCAGACGGGTTGTCTCATGCGTCCCGGTTCCGAATGCCATGCCGGGATCCATCCGGACGACCAGCTCGCTGCCTGTCGGTGTATAGGTCTCCCATGCGGGGCAGATAACAATGCGGTTTCCGATTTTCAGGGGCTTGTAGTACTGCTTCCAGTTGTTCGCCCAGTCCTCCTCGTTGACGCCGACCAGCTCAAGCTTTCCGTTCAGCCCGTCCGCCGCCATGCGGTCGCGCAGGAATGCCACATCGTCCGCGTAACTCCGGTCAGAGGGCACATACACCGAAACGGATGCCACGGTGCGGTCGGCGTTCAGAATCTTCTCGTCAATCAGGTCGCCGTAGCAGGTGCGCAGATTTGTTTCAATGTCCGAGTAGTCCTCGATCATCAGGTCATTGCTGATCATGCTCATCAGCGCGGTCAGCGTGTCCAACTGCTCCAGCGGCACGGTGACGCGGATCTGCGTCCACGCCTTGACATCGCCGTAATCCTCGCATACGTAGTCCGGGTCGCGCTCCGGCATATTCTGTTCGCTCATCATATTTCCTTTCTCGGTCGGCTTTCCCCTGCACGTGCAAGCCCGGCGGCGCGGGAACGCAGGCACTCTGCCGTTTTCCTGTTGACTCCGGATCTGCGGATTACTTCTTGAAGAAGTTGCGGAAGCGGGACTTCTTGCTGTAATTTTTCTCGCCGCAGGCATCGGCAAAGGCGCGCATCGCCTGCTTTTGCTTTTCGTTCAGCCCGCGCGGAACCTCCACGTTGACCGTAAAGGTCAGGTCGCCGCGCCGTCCGGGATTACTGACATACGGAACCCCCTTGCCCCGCAGGGTGAAGGATGTGCCGGACTGCGTTCCCTCGCCTATGGTGTACTTTTCGCTGCCGTCCAGCGTCGGGACGTCGATCTCGGCGCCGAGTGTCGCCTCGGCGATCGTCAGCGGGACATCGCAGTACAGATTCACGCCGTCCCGGCGGAAGATGCTGTGCGAGCGCACGGTCACAAAGATGACCAGATCGCCCGCGGGACCGCCGTTCTTGCCTTCACAGCCCTGTCCGCGCAGAGCGATGCGCTCCCCGTCGTCAATGCCGGCAGGAATCGTGACAGTCAGACTGCGGTTTTCGCGTTCCAGCCCGGTGCCCCGACACTTGGAGCAGGGCGTTTTGATGTACCGACCGGTACCGCGACACTTTTCGCAGGTAGTCTTGGACTGGAAGGACATTCCGCCCATCCGCTGAACCACGACGCGCTGACCGGATCCGTGGCAGTCCGGGCAGGTTTCGGCGGCAGTGCCGGCTTCCGCGCCGGAACCGCCGCAGGCGGGACATTTATGCAGGCGCGCGTAGTTGACTTCCTTCTTGCAGCCGGCAACTGCTTCCTCAAAGCTCAACGTCAGACGCACCTGCACATCCTCGCCGCGCTGGGGACCCGTGCGCCGCGACGTAGTGCCGCCGCCGAAAGCACCGCCGAAAATGCTCCCGAAAATATCACCAAGATCCCCAAAATCGGTAAAGCCGCCGCTGTATCCGCCGCCGGCGCCCGCCGTCGGATCAAACGCTGCCTTGCCGAACTGATCGTACTTTGCCTTCTTGTCCGGGTCGGACAGCACGGAGTACGCCTCGTTGACCTCCTTGAAGTGCTTCTCGGCATCCGTGTCGCCGGGGTGCAGATCGGGGTGATACTTTTTGGCGAGCTTGCGGTAGGCGCTCTTGATCGCCTCCGCATCGGCGTTCCGGTCTATGCCGAGTATTTCATAGTAATCTCTGTCTTCTGCCATATGATTTATACCGTAGCTTCCGCGCCGCGATCCGCGCCCTGCGGGCTCTGCGACTCATTCGGCGGGGCTTTCTCTTTCTCGTTCAGATTCACCGTGCGGGGAAGGGGAATACGCAGGATTCCCGAAGGTTCCCATAATGGGGACGGGGCTGCCTGCCCCGCAGGCGGCCCCTATACCGCGCAATCCCGGCGGGGGCGTTTTCAGCCTCCGTCGGGTAATTGCTGGTCACGTATTTCTGAGGAACCGCTGACCTGTCCGGCGGCACATTGCCTGTGCCGCCGCCCGGGAATCGCTCTTGCTCAGCGTCCCTTAGTTGGCGTTCCCTTTGTTGTTGTCCTCGAAGTTGGCATCGTAGTAGGTGCCGCCCTCGCCGTTTGCGCCGCCCTCATAGCTGCCGCCGGCGTTGCCGTTCTGGGCATCGCCCTGCGGTGCGGACTGCTGGTAGACCTTCTCGGAGAGCTTGTAGAACTCCTTCTCAAGCGCCTCGGTGTCTGCCTTGATGGCGTCGGTGTCGCCGCCGTTGACAGTCGTGCGCAGCTTCTCAATCGCCGTCTTGACGGCGCTCTTGTCGTCCTCGGTCAGCTTGTCGCCCAGGTCGTTCAGCGTCTTCTCGCTCTGATTGATAAGCGATTCGGCGCGGTTCTTTGTCTCGACTGCCTCCTTCGCCTTCTTGTCCTGCTCGGCGAACTTCTCGGCGTCCTTGACTGCCTTGTCGATATCCTCCTTGCTCATGTTGGTGGAGGAGGTGATGGTGATGTGCTGTTCCTTGCCGGTGCCCTTATCGGTAGCCGTTACGTTGACAATGCCGTTGGCATCAATATCGAACGTGACCTCAATCTGCGGCACGCCGCGGGGAGCGGGCATAATACCGTCGAGATTGAAGCGACCCAGCGTCGTATTGTACTGCGCCATCTCGCGCTCGCCCTGCAGGACGTGAATTTCCACGCTGGTCTGCCCGTCTGCGGCAGTGGAGAACACCTGGCTCTTCTTGACCGGGATGGTCGTGTTACGGTCGATGATGCGGGTAAACACGCCGCCCATGGTTTCAATACCCAGCGACAGGGGCGTAACGTCCAGAAGCAGCAGATCCTTGACTTCGCCTGCCAGCACGCCGCCCTGAATGGCAGCACCGATTGCCACGCACTCGTCCGGGTTGATGCCCTTGAAAGGCTCCTTGCCGAGGAACTTCTTGACAGCTTCCTGCACGGCAGGGATACGCGTGGAGCCGCCGACCAGCAGAACCTTGTCTACCTGATTGACGTTGAGTCCGGAATCCTTGAGCACCTGACGCGTCGGGCCCATCGTGGCTTCCACAAGGTCAGCCGTGAGACGGTCGAACTCGGCACGGGTCAGCGTAGCCTCAAAGTGCAGCGGGCCGTTGGCGGTCGCCGTGATGAAGGGCAGGTTGATGTCGGTTTGATTCATGCCGGACAGCTCAATCTTTGCCTTTTCTGCGGCATCCTTCAGTCTCTGCAGCACCATCCTGTCGTTCCGCAGGTCTATGCCGTTTTCCTTCTGGAACTTATCCGCCATCCAGTTGATGATGCGCTGGTCGAAGTCGTCGCCGCCCAGATGGTTGTTACCGGCGGTCGCCAGCACCTCGAAGACACCGTCCGAGATCTCCAGCAACGACACATCGAAGGTACCGCCGCCGAGGTCAAAGACCATGATCTTCTGATTCTCTTCCTTGTCCATACCGTATGCCAGTGCGGCGGCGGTAGGCTCGTTGATGATACGCAGAACCTCCAGACCGGCGATCTTACCGGCGTCCTTGGTCGCCTGACGCTGTGCGTCGGTGAAGTAAGCCGGCACCGTGATGACAGCCTGCGTCACGGGCGTACCGAGATATGCCTCGGCATCCGCCTTCATCTTCTGCAGAATCATAGCGGAAATCTCCTGCGGCGTGTAGCTCTTGCCGTCAACGGTTACCTTGTAGTCGCTACCCATCTTACGCTTGATGGAGCTGATCGTGCGGTCAGGGTTGGTGATCGCCTGCCGCTTTGCGATCTGACCGACCATACGCTCGCCGGTCTTGGAGAAAGCCACCACGGACGGAGTCGTCCGTGCGCCTTCGGGATTGGGGATCACGACAGGCTCGGAGCCCTCGTAAATCGCCACACAGGAATTCGTAGTACCCAGATCAATACCAATGATTTTAGCCATAACATTCATCCTCCCAACAGATGTGAAGTATCAATAATTTGTGTGATAAGATTTGATTTTTTCGGTTCGAGCGGCTCAGTTTGCCACCCGCACCATGGCGAAACGGATTACCTTATCGCCTCTCCGGTAGCCCTTCTGGAACACATCGACAATCTCGCCCTCTCCCTTTGTGTCGTCCTCAACGTGCATGACGGCATTGTGGAGATTGGGGTCGAATTTCACGGTTTCCACCTCGGTGACGTCCAGCTTGCGCAGGGCATCTGCCGCCGCCTTGAGCGTCATCCGGACGCCCTTGGCGACCGGGTCATCCCGCTTTTCCGGGGGTATATCCGCCACGGCACGCTCCAGCGTGTCCACGATGGGCAACAACTCCCGGACAGCGTCCGCGCAGGCGTCGGTGTAAATGCCTTCCTTTTCCTTTGCGGTGCGGCGCCGGAAATTGTCGTACTCTGCCAGCATCCGCAGGTATTTGTCCCGCTCGGTTGCGAGCTCCTGCTTTGCCTGCTCCAGTTTCTTGTTTGCCTCTGCCAGTTCCGCCTCGGCACGCTTGAGGCGCCGCCGCTCGGAACCGCGCAGCTTACCGTTTTCATCGGCGTCATCAGCTGCGCCTGCCTGCGCATCGCAGGCGGTGTCTGCCTCGGTGGCGCCTTCCGCCGTGGCGTCTTCCGCCATGGTATCCGCCATGCGGGCGGTATCGGCGTCCGGAACAGCCTGCTCGGTCTGATCCTGCGCCTTGTCCGTACACGTAGAATTCATTTCGTCTGCCATTCTGCTCAGTCCTCCTTATTTCCTGCGCCGACCTGCTGTGTCGACACCACTGCTATGTCTGTTTTTCGTTACCGTCCGGCAAATCCCCGGCGGCGCCCGGAAGCTGTTTTTCACCGCCCAGCAGGCTGGATATGTTATCCGATATTCCCTGCAGGGTTGCCAACACGCGGGCGTAATCCATCCGCGCGGGACCCAGCACACCGACCGTGCCGAGGTTTTTCCCGTCCTTGACGATGGGAATGTATACCAGCGCGGAATTATCCATCACGCGCACGGTGCTCTCCGAACCGATGACCACATTAACGCCCCGATCCTGCGGGTCGGAGACCATGTTGACGATCTCCTCCGGCTTCTCGATGACGCCCAGCACTTCCTTCATCTTATCCGGATTGCTGAACTCGGGATATTGGAGCAGGCGGTCAACGCCGCTGACCCGGAACCGGGTTTCGTCCATCTCCCCCATGACCTCGTACATGGCTTTGACGGCGGGGGAGACCAGCTCCGCCCAACTGCCCATGGCTTCCTCCAACTCCATCATGACCGGCAAAGTGATCTGACTGGCAGTCAGCCCTTGCAGGTGCTCGTTCAGTGCCGTCGCAAGCTGATCCGTGACTGCCTGCGACAGCGGACGGTTGCCGTCCGTGCGCAGAGTGCGCGTTTTTACCTGCCCGCCCGATGCGACCATCACGAGAATGAAGGTCCTTTCATCCAGGAACACTACGTCGAACCGACGCACATTCACGGATGAGGTGCCGGGCTTTACGGCAAAACCGGTATAATTTGTCAGGTTGGATGCCACGCGCGACGCGGTCAGCAGAATCTGATCCAGCTCTGCCATTTTGGACTGCAGCAACTGGTTGATCTGTCCGATCTCGCGTGCCGTCATGGCGTAATGCTCGATCAGGGAGTCCACATAGAAGCGGTACCCGCGTTCGCTGGGCACGCGTCCGGCAGACGCATGGGGCTGTTCCAGGTAGCCCATAGCCTCCAACTCCGCCATCTCGTTGCGGATGGTAGCAGAGGAGCAGGCAATCTGCTTGCTTTCTACCAGATACTTGGAGCCGACCGGCTCGCCGCCCGCAATGTGGGCATCAATGATTGCCTTCAGGATGAGCTTTTTGCGTTCGCTCAGCTCTTCGGGCGTTCTGTCTGCCTCCGACATCGACTCACCTCCGCTTCGTCTGCCGCCTGTCGGCGGTAGCTTGTATCGGGTTTAGCACTCGATGCGCTCAAGTGCTAACCGATGCCTATACTGTACCACTTTCGGGGCGGTTTGTCAAGCCCTTTTGCAAAAAAACAGCCGTTTTAATTGTTAATATTTTATGAACAAGCGGACGCTGCGTAAAAAATCCGGCAATCGGGGGGTCTGGTGTGCTAATCGGGCTGGACGGCTGAACCGCACCGCAACTCCGGCGGCTCAGCCATCCGCATCGGCGCATATACTGATTGTGGACGTGTGCGCCGGAACTGTATACGTTGCCGGGGCAGGCGTCCGGACAAAAATAATTTCCGGTTCCGCTGTTTAGACCCCGGTCTTTTGCGGGTACACTATCGGTGTCCGGAACCGGTGCTGTCCGTGCCGGATCTGACTTCGGGGTGCCCGTGAAGCTCCGGCGTGCGGGGAGCTACGGAAGCGCCCGCCATACCCGCGAAAACGATGGAGGAGTACGTCATGTCCATGTCAACTGCATCCTACGATTCCGAACATCACGACGGCGCGCCCGATTACGGCGCCTGCCGCCGTCCGACGCCCCCGGTGCGCCGGGGCGATATATTCTACGCCGATCTCAGCCCGGTTATCGGTTCCGAGCAGGGAGGTCTGCGCCCGGTGCTGATCGTCCAGAACGACGTCGGCAACCGTTACAGCCCGACGGTTATTGCCGCCGCCATTACCTCCCGGATGGGCAAAACCCGCCTGCCCACGCACATCGATATTTATGCCGACCGTGTCGGGCTTGCCAAGGACTCGGTCATCCTGCTGGAACAGATCCGTACATTGGATAAACGCCGTCTGCGGGAGAAGATGGGGCATTTGGACGAGACGGTCATGGCGGAGGTGAACAACGCCATTGCCGTCAGCTTCGGTCTGCATGAGGGCAGCCGGGACACCGGCAGCCGGGATGTCGGTGCGCGGCACGGGGATATTCCGGGCGCGGCGCGCCCGAATACGGCAGCCGCCGTGCGGCACACGGACGAAGATCGGACGGTAGCGCCGCCGTCCGGCGGAACCCGCGCGGAGGGGTGATTGCGGGAGCGGCAAGCCTGCGCCGGAAGCCCGTGTGATTCGTCGCAAGGCAGCGGACACGGGCAAGGGAAGATGGGAAAGGGAAAAATGGGAAAGGGAAAATAGATAATAGAGATAAGAGCCGGCAAAAAAAGCCCGGGGCACCCTCCGTGAGGAGGGTGCCCCGGCTGAGAGCATCTGTTTCGGCTTGATTCAGTGCAACTGGACAAATCCCAGCTTTTTCTGCACTTTTGACAACGTGCGGCGGGCGACGTAGGAAGCCTCGGCGGCGCCCTTTTTCATTTGCGCCTCCAGCATTGCCTTGTCGGCAATGTAGGTCTTGAAGCGCTCCTGTACCGGGGCGAGCACGTCGGCGCAGGTTTCGCCGACAGCGGTTTTGAAATCACCGTAGCCGCGCCCGTCGAACTCGCGTTCGATCTCCGCCATATCTTTTCCGGTCAGTGCGGCATAGATGGTCATCAGGTTGTTGATGCCGTCCTTGCCCTCGGCGTAGCGCACGACGGCGTCCGAATCCGTGACGGCACGGCGGAACTTGCGGATGATGGTGTCGCGGTCATCCAGAATACGCACGACGGCGTTCTCATTCTCGTCCGACTTGGACATTTTTTTTGTCGGCTCCGCCAGCGACATGATCTTCATGCCGTGCCGGGCGATGATCGGTTCCGGAACGGTAAAGGTGTCGGGATAGATCTGGTTGAAGCGGTTGGCAATATCGCGGCATATCTCGACGTGCTGCTTCTGGTCGATGCCGACCGGCACGACATCGGTCTGATACAGCAGGATATCCGCCGCCATCAGCACCGGATAGGTGAACAGCCCGGCGTTGATGTTGTCGGCGTGCTTTGCGCTCTTGTCCTTGAATTGCGTCATGCGGGAAAGCTCGCCGAACATGGTGAAGCAGTTGAGCAGCCATGCCAGCTCGGCGTGCTCCGGCACGTGCGACTGGACGTACAGTGTGTTGCGTTCGGGGTCAAGCCCGCACGCAAGGTAAAGTGCCAGCGTTTCATAGGTGCGGCGGCGCAATTCGGCGGGGACCTGCCGAACCGTAATGGCGTGCTCGTCCACTACGCAGTAAAAGCACTTGTATTTTTCGGAAAAAGCGGAAAAATTCCGCAGTGCGCCAAGATAATTGCCGAGCGTCAGGTTTCCGCTGGGCTGAATGCCAGAAAAGGATACCGATTGATTCTGGAACATGGTTAATCTCCTCGCTTTCTTTGTCTCTGCCGTATATTGTACCATACCCGATGCCGATTGTCAAGCGGAAAGACAGGCGCTTCGGGGCAACAGCATTTGCTTTTTTTTGCAAAAATGTTGCTCAATATAATATCGGAAGATAACGTTTCCGACATGACAGAACGTGGCGCGTCGTCGGGAGGAGCGGCGGTGGTACATATTATAACGCTACACCCCCCGAAAAAAAATCTTCACCACCCCCCTTGACAAGCGACAGGAAATGTGATATAATCAGCAAGCCTTGCGGAAGGGAACGAGCAAACGCCTCCCGAACGGCAGGCTCAAAACTTTTTTGAAAAAAAGTTTTGAAAACCTCTTGACAAGTGGATGCGAACGTGATATAATAGGTAAGCTGTCCACGAGAGAGCCGCGGCAAAACCGGTAGC
>CEAR01032155.1_pt1 | contig 12556 bp, 13 predicted proteins | sample 557461 | NCBI WGS metagenome assembly CEAR01 (sample SAMEA3182075, study PRJEB8094) | gut metagenome | biome: human; feature: gut; material: Stool; isolation source: human stools | place: Canada | collected 2012-03-14
AAAGAGAATATCCCCTTTGATTCGTGCAGCGCCAAAGGCGCTGCCTTCCCCCGCCCCCCTGCACAGTGCAGGGACAAAAGCAGCGCTGTCGCGCTGCATCCCCCTCGCACCCGTGCGAGAACATGGCACTATGTACTATTTCTTTTTAGGGTAAGGAGCCCGCTCCTCCGTGAGCCCCACAAGATAATCCACACTCGTGTGGTAAAACCGTGCGAGCCTGATGAGCACGTCGCTCGGGACGTCGCGCTTGCCGGTCTCGTAGTTGGAATAGCAGACCTGCGAGCAGCTCAGATAGTCCGCCAAGCTCTTTTGTGTCAGGTCGCTGTCCTCTCTCAAGTCTCGAATGCGTCGATACATTTTGCTTCACTCCATCCAGAATTCGTGTTTAGATTCTGTAAAGAAGTATACGTAAAACAAAATGTTATATTGTGCTATATAACAAAACGTTATATAATTTCCCGAAGGTGGTTCTATGACGGACTACAAGGCAATGTATCTGCTCCTCTTCAACGCCGTGACTGACGCGCTGGAGAAAATGGACAGGCAGAACTATGGTGAGGCCAGCGCGCTGCTGATCGCCGCGCAGCAGAAGGCCGAAGAGCTCTACATGGACTCGGACGGCGAATAACACTTGAACAACGTAAAAACGGAGAGGCAATGCCTCTCCGTTTTCTCGTTCTGCTGTTTTCACCGGTCGAGCCCCGTATCGAGCCAACCGGGCTTTTCCTGCTCGACGGGCGGCTCTGTCGTCGTGCCGGGATCGGTCACGCCGGGGTCAGTTGTGGTGCCCGGGTCAGTCGTGGTCCCGGGGTCAACGGGCGTTGTCGGGTCTGTCGGCGTGGTCGTGCCGGGATCGACGGGCGTGATGGGGTCAGTCGGCGTGACCGCCGCGGACTTGCCGACGAGCACGATGCGGTTGCGCGCCTTATAATTGCTGCTCGCCTCGAACGTGGACGAAATGAGCTTGCCGTCACCGGAGTAGACGTTGCGGTACGTCTTGACCTTGTAGCCGGTGTAGGCGGTCTGCTCGACCTTGCGCTCGCCGGGGGCGAGCTTGTCGGTCTCAACGATCTCCTCCGTGAACGGGATGGTCTCAAGCACTTCGGTCTTGATCTTCACATAGGTATCGTCCACCTTGGTGCCGAGGAGGGACACCTTCAGGTAGTTCTTGCCGCCGCTCGCATAGTACTCGGCGACGATCTTGATGGGATAATTCGTGTTGTTGCGGAACTCAAACTCGGGCCCGCCCTGCGCGACCGTCGCGTCGAGGCCGAGGCCGATGTAGTCGGACGCAAAGCCGTGGTTCGTGCGCTGCACGATCTCAAGGTTGGCGTAGAGCGCCGCGGCGTAGAGCGTGGAACTCGCCTGACACGCGCCGCCGCCGACCATATCGACGGTCTTGCCCTGCAAGTAACCGGGCGCGGCGCTGTAGCCGTTCGCCGCGGTAAAGGGCGTGACAAGCGGGCCGTATTTCATCGTTTCGCCGGAGTTCAATATGTAGCCGGTGATGCGCGAGGCCGTCAGCTTGACGTTCGCGCGGCGGCCGGACGCGCCGCCGACCTTCGTGGTGTAGGTGCTCAGCACATCGCGGAACAGGACCTTTTGGAGCTGCTCTGCCGTGACGTCCGGCGTCTCGACCGTGGCGTTCGGCAACTCGACCGTCTCCCCCGCCGCCGCGGCGTTGTAGGCGGATTCAAGGTCAGAAAGCGTGAATTCCACGCCCGCGTGGCCTGGCGTGACCGCGCCGGTCTCCTTATCATACGTCGCGTTGACCCTCTGGCCGATGACGGCCTCGCGCTGCGCGCTCAGGTCGACCTCCTGTGCAGGGATGACATCGTAGACGCCGCCCTCGCTCGCAGGCTCAAGCACGATCTCGGACGGGTCGCCGCCGCTCAAATACGCGCCGTTTAAGTATACGCCGATCTGGTCTTTTGCGGTATCAGTCGTCGCGCGGCCGTCCTGCGGCTTCGTCACGCTGACCTTGCCATCCTCTGTCACGTTGATGGCAAACTCCACGGGGTCGCAGTTGATGCTGTCGCACACCGTTTCGACAAGATCCTCCATCAAATCGGGCGAGTAGGCCGCATCGACCACCTGCGCCGCATCCTGCGGCTTGAAGAGTGCGCGCAGATACTTCGCGCCCGCGGTCAGAAAGCTGTCATTGCAGCCGTAGACGTTGTAGATATGCTTGGCAAGTCCGTCGAAGTCGACATACTCCGGCATCTCGTCGAGCGAAACGTGCGCGACCTCCGTACCGTCGGGCAGGACAAAGTCGACATCTGTGCCCTTCGCCTGCGCGACGCTCGCTTTGAGCTGCTCGGCGACCTGCTGCTCGGTCATCCCGCCGTAGTTGGTATCGCCCATCATCACGTTGGGATAAATTTTATGGCTGGCCGACGCCCACGCGCCAAGGCCCAAGTACGCCACCACGAGCACACCCGCGACAATGCCGACGACCTTGCCGGTCTTCCCCGATGTTTCACGTGGAACGCGCGGCGGCTTCTCCGCGCGGGGCGCTTTGGGCGCCTTCGCGGCCTTTTCCGGCTGCATCAGGCGCTTGCCGCCCTTTCTTCTCTTCTTTTCCTCAAAGGCGCCGTTCATTTCATCCATGCTGGCTCCTCCTGTTTCTTCCGATCTTCCGGACAGGGACTTCCCTGCCAGTCGTTTCAGTATACCACAGTTTGTGAGAAAAAGAATCACAATTTGGTGACAATTTTGCAGGATTATCCGGCCTCTTTTGCACGTTTCGGGATGCGGATGGTCAAAAGGATGCCATCGTCCGTGTCCTCGCGCTGCATGTCGGCCTCGACGCCCGCGCGCTGCATCAGCCCGAGCGAGTGGCGGATGGTGTTCAAAAAGATGCGCACATCCTTGACGATGTAGGTCGGCAGGCGCGGCGGGGGCGTTTTCTGCTTGAGCTTCAAAAGCTCTTCGATGTACGCCTCGCTCTGCGCGACGTTGTAGCCGCGTGCGGCGATAACTTGCAAGGCTTTGAGGCGGTCTTCCTCGTCCGTCAGGCGCAGCAGCGCCCGTGCGTGCCGCTCGGAGAGGTCATGCTCGCGCAGAAGGCGCACACAGTCGGGCGACAGGCGCAGCAGCCGCAGCTTGTTGGCAATAGCGGACTGGGATTTCCCCAGCCTTTCCGCCGCCTGCTCCTGCGAGAGGCCGTAGGTCGCGATCAGCCGCGCGATAGCCGCAGCCTCCTCCAAGTAGTGCAAATCGCGGCGCTGGAGGTTTTCGATCAGCGCGAGCAGCGCGCTCTCCTCCTCGCTCGAGCGCGCGAGCAGGCATGGCACCTCGCGCAGTCCCGCGAGCTTTGCCGCGCGCAGCCGTCTCTCTCCCGCGATGAGCTCGTAGCCCTCGTCCGTGCGGCGGACGGTCAGCGGCTGGAGGATGCCATAGCGGTGGATGCTGTCGCTCAGCGAGCGCAGCGAGGCCTCGTCAAACTCGATGCGCGGCTGGTTGGGGTTGGGGCGCAGCGCATCGATGGGCAGGTCGAGCACGCGGCGCGGGAGCAGCGGCTTTCTTGCGGACATTTCCATGGATTTCCCCTCCTTTTTCTCCACTTTTAGCACAAAAAGTGTGCAAAAACAGGCGAAAATCGGCGGAGAGATCAAAAAATTCGCACCTTGCGGTGCGAATTTTCGTTTTCTCACTTATTTCCCGTCGTGCTTGACGTGGATACGGCTGATCGCGCGGGCGATGCGGGCGCGGGCGATGGCCTGCTCCTGCGCGCTGTGGTGCGCGGTGAGCTCGGCGCGCGCCTCGGCGGCCATCTCTTCGGCGCGGTGGAGGTCGATCTCCTCCGGCCGCTCGATCGTGTCCACCAGCACGAGCGCCTCGCCGTGCTCCATCTTGAGCACGCCCTCGGACACGGCGGCGATCTGCTCGACGCCGTCGGCGTCCCGCAGCGTCAGCTTGCCGGGAACGATGGCGAGCACGATATCCTCGTGCTGCGCCATCAGGCCGTATATGCCGTCGATGCTCGGCACGGTGAGCGATGTGCACGCCCCGTCAAAAAACGTGCGCTCGGGCGCGAGGACGCGGAGAGGAAAGGTCTTCATCACGCTTCCCCGCTTTCCATCTTCTTCGCCTTGGCGAGCGCGTCGTCAAGCGTGCCGACGTTGTAGAACGCCATCTCGGGATAGCCGTCCATCTCGCCGGAGAGAATGGCTTCAAAGCCGCGGAGTGTCTCCTCAAGCGGCACATAGACGCCCGGAAGGCCCGTGAACTTTTCGGCCACGAACGTTGGCTGGGCCAAAAAGCGCTGAATTTTTCTCGCGCGGTTGACCGTCACCTTGTCCGTGTCGCTCAGCTCCTCCATGCCGAGGATGGCGATGATATCCTGCAATTCGCGGTATTTCTGCAAGGTCGCCTGCACGCTGCGCGCGATGCGGTAGTGCCGCTCGCCCACGATATCCTCTTCCAGAATGCGGGAGGACGATTCGAGCGGGTCGACCGCGGGATATAAGCCCTGTTCGGCGATCTTACGGCTCAAAACCGTCGTCGCGTCGAGGTGGGTGAACGTCGTCGCCGGGGCAGGGTCGGTCAGATCGTCCGCGGGAACGTAGACCGCCTGCACGGACGTGATCGAGCCGCTCTTGGTCGAGGTGATGCGCTCCTGCAGCTCGCCCATTTCGTTCGCGAGCGTCGGCTGATAGCCGACGGCGGAGGGCATGCGGCCGAGCAGGGTCGAGACCTCGCTGCCCGCCTGCACAAAGCGGAAAATATTGTCGATGAACAGCAGCACGTCGCGCTGCTCCTCGTCGCGGAAGTATTCGGCCATCGTAAGGCCCGTCAGCGCCACGCGCATACGAACGCCGGGCGCTTCGTTCATCTGGCCGAAGACGAGCGCGGTCTTGTCGATAACGCCGCTCTCGTGCATCTCGTTCCAGAGGTCGTTGCCCTCGCGGCTGCGCTCGCCCACGCCGGTGAAGATCGAATAGCCGCCGTGCTCGACGGCGATGTTGTGGATAAGCTCCTGAATGAGCACCGTTTTACCGACGCCCGCACCGCCGAACAGGCCGATCTTGCCGCCGCGCGGATAGGGCTCCAAAAGGTCGATGACCTTGATGCCGGTCTCCAAGATCTCAACGCTCGGGCTCTGCTCGTCGAAGGCGGGGGGCTTTCTGTGGATGCTGCGGCGCGGCTCCGCGCCGCCGATCGGCGCGCCGCCGTCGATGGTATCGCCAAAGACGTTGAAAAGCCGTCCGAGCGTCGCCTTGCCGACGGGCACGCGAAGGCCGCTGCCTTCGCCCGTGACGGTCATGCCGCGGCTGAGGCCCTCGCTACCGGAGAGCATGATGCAGCGCACCGTTTCGGCGCTCAAATGCTGCTCCACCTCCATCACAAGGCGCTTGCCGTTCAGCTCGACGGACAGCGCCTCGCGGATGCGCGGCAGCTCGCCGTGCGGGAAGCGCACGTCCACCACGCTGCCCGATACCTGAATGATCTTACCTGTGCGCATGCTGCGCCTCCTTCTTCATGTGGTTCTTCTTGCTGCGCGCGCCGGCGGAGACCTCCGTGATCTCGCTCGTGATGGCGCCCTGCCGCTCGTGGTTGTACTCGAGCTGCAGCTCGCGCAGCATGTCGTCCTCGTTCTGGTTGGCCGAGTCCATGGCAGAGGCGCGCGCGTTCTGCTCGGCGCAAAAGCTGTCGACCATCGCCGAGTACAAAAAGCCCGTGATATATGCCGGCACGACCCTGGCGAGCACCTCCTCTGCCGAGGGCTCAAAGCGGATGGGCTTTTCCTCCGTCTCCTCTTTGGCAAAGTGCTCATCCTCCAGCGGCAGCAGGCGCACGGTGCGCACGTCCATGTCCACGCCGTTGCCAAGGTCGGTGTAGATGATAAAGAGCTTGGAGATCTCGCCCCGGTCGAAGAGATCCAAAAGCTTCGCCGTGATCTCTCGCGCGCGGCGGAGCGTGGGGCTCTGCGCATCGTAGCGGAAGCTCTTTTCCACCGGCACGCCGTGGCCGGAGAAGAAGTGCCGCCCGTTGCCGCCCACCACAAAAAGGCGGCTGTCGGGGTGCTTTTTAAGGCGCTTCATCGTCTCCTGAATAACATTCTGGTTGTAGGCGCCCGCGAGGCCGCGGTCCGCCGTCACCACAAGATAGGCGTACGTTCCCGGCTGGGCCAGATCGTCCGCGTTGCCCCGGTAGAGGTACGGGCTCTCGATCTCGCCCGCGTGCTGGAAGATCTGCTCAATCTGCGTCGAGACCGCGTCGAAAAACGGGCGCGTCTTGGCAAGGTCTTCTTTCGCCCGCCGCATCTTGGTCGAGGCGATGAGGTACATCGCGTTCGTCACCTTCTGCGTGCTCTGGATGCTCGCGATGTGCTCGCGGATCTCCTTCATGCTCGCCATGTACCTGTCACCTCACTTTTTATTTGGAAAAATAGTTTTGCACAAATTCCTTTGCGATCTCGATGATCTGCGACTGCTGATCGTCGCTGAGCTGGCCGGTCTGCTCGATGGCATTGCACAGCGCGCCCTGCGTCTCGCCAAAGTGCTGCAAGAGCGCGGGGATAAACGCGTCAAGCTGCTCCGGCACGATCTCTTGAAAAACATGGTTCAGCCCCGCGACGAGCAGGATGACCTGCTCATACTGCTTGTAGGGGTGGAACTGCTTCTGCCGCAGCATGCGCATCAAGCCCTGACCGTAGGATAAAAGCTTTGCCGTCGACTCGTCGAGGTCGCTTGCAAACTGCGTGAACGACTCCATCTCGCGGTACTGCGAAAGGTCGAGGCGGATGGTCTTGGCCGCCTTTTTCATCGCCTTGGTCTGCGCGTCGCCGCCCACACGGGACACGGACAGGCCCACATTCACTGCCGGACGCTGGCCGGAGAAGAACAGGCGCGTTTCCAGAATGAGCTGACCGTCGGTGATCGAAATGACGTTCGTCGGGATATAGGCCGACACGTCGCCGGACTGCGTCTCGATGATCGGCAGCGCCGTGATGCTGCCGCCGCCCTTCTCCTCGCTCAGATGCGCCGCGCGCTCGAGCAGGCGGGAGTGCAGATAGAACACGTCGCCCGGATACGCCTCGCGGCCTGGAGAGCGCTCCAAAAGAAGGCTCATCGCGCGGTACGCGATGGCGTGCTTGGAAAGATCGTCGTAGACGATCAGCACGTCGCGGCCCTTATTCATAAAGTATTCGCCCATGGCGCAGCCCGCGTAGGGCGCAATGTACTGTAACGGCGCGGGATCGCTCGCCGTGGCGTTGACGATGATCGTATACTCCATCGCGCCGTGCGTTTCCAGCGTCTTTTTGAGCTGGGCGACGGAGCTCGCCTTCTGTCCGATGGCGACATAGATGCAGATGACATCCTTGCCCTTCTGGTTGACGATGGTGTCGAGGGCGATAGCGGTCTTGCCGGTCTGGCGGTCGCCGATGATGAGCTCGCGCTGGCCGCGGCCGATGGGGAACATCGAGTCGACGGTCAGAATGCCCGTCTCAAGCGGCGTGTCGACGCTCTGGCGGTCGATGATACCGGGAGCGGGACTCTCCACTGCGCGGTAGCCGTCGGCGCGGATGTCTCCCCCGCCGTCGATGGGCACGCCGAGCGCGTTGACCACGCGGCCGAGGAACCCCTCGCCCACAGGAACGCCCGCCGTGCGTCCGGTGCGGCGGACCGTGCTGCCCGCGCAGACGCTCGCGTCGTCGTCAAAGAGGATGCAGCCGACGCTGTCCTCGGATAAGTCCTGCACCATGCCGCGCACGCCGCCGTCGAAAAGCAGCACCTCGCCATAGGCGGCGCCCTCCAGCCCGTCCACGCGGGCAATGCCGTCGCCGACGGTCAGAACGGTGCCGACCTCCTGTGCCATGGCCTGCGGCGTCCACGAGAGCACCGTCTCCTTCAGCAGCGGGATGACGTCGCCCTGCGTGGCGGCGAGCTTTTCGAGCGCGTCCTTGAACTGGCTCAGGCGTCCGCCCGCGCTCCAGTCGTAGACCTCCGCGCCCACCTCGAGGCGGAATCCGTCGGGGTAGTCATCACTCTTTTGCCAGGTAAGCGTCGTGCCCTCGCCGTACTTTTCGGCGAGGAAGGCCAGAAATCGCTTTTCCTGCTCCTGCGACGGACGCACGGCAGAGAGCAGTACGGCCTCTAAATGCTCCGTGCGCTCAGCCATTGTCCTTGCGCTCCTCCGCCGTGTCCAGGAACTTGTCGTAAGCGTCCGACGTGCTGGAGAGCACCAGCTTTTCCGCCGCGGCGCTCATCAGCTCGGAAATTTCGCCCTTGGCCTGCTCCATCACGCGCTCATGCTCGCGCGCGGCATCTTCCCGCGCCTTGCGCACGATCTCGCCCGCCTGCTGCTCGGCCTGCGCGCGGCGCTCGTCCACCGCGTGCTGCAAGGCTTCGTTCGCCTCGCGCTGGCGGCGTGCGATCTCCTCGTCGGCGCTCTTGAGCTGCGCTTCATAGCCGGCCTTCGTCTTCTCGGCCTCGGCAAGCACGGCCTTGGCGTCCTCGTCCATCTTCTCATAGTGCGCCTTGCGGCTGTCCATAAAGCTCTTCACAGGCTTGTAGAGCAGAAAATACATCGCGCCGAACAGGATGACAAAGTTCAGCGCATGCAGCAAAATTTGCTGCAGATTGATATTAAGCGGCATTCAAAGCCCCTCCTTTTTGGGAGTGTTCTTCATCAAAGGACGAAGATAATGAGGATCGCCACGATCAGGGCGTAAATGATGACCGTCTCGATAAACACAAGGCCCATCATCATCGTGGTTCTGATCTGACTTGTGGCCTCGGGCTGGCGGGCCATGGCCTCGCTCGACTTGCCGACCGCAATGCCCATCGCCAGCGCGCCGCCAAGACATGCAATGCCGATCATCACGCCCGAGCCCATCGCTTTGGCAGAGGTCACGTCGTTGTCGTTGCTGCCGGCCGTGACGCTCACGGTCTCAGTCACGTTGCTGTCGCTCCCGCTTTCGTTTGCGGCGAGGGCCGGGATGGTGCAGATCATCAGCGCGCACAGCAGCATCATCAGCGCTGCGAATTTCTTCATCGTTTTCATGGCAATTTTACCTCTTTCTTCAGGCAGCCGTTTCGCTGCGGGATTTTTTTACCTTTTTTGCCTTGGGCTTTTTCTCGTGCTTTTCGGTCGATTCGCCGTAGAACGTCGACACCAGCATCGTTAAAACATACGCCTGGATCAGCGCGTGCAGCAGCGTGAACATCACGCCCACGATGACCGGCAGCACATAGGAAAGCGCCGCGTAGTAATACACAAGCTCCGTCACGAGCGCGCCGGAAAGCAGCGCGCCGAAGAGTCGAAAGCTCATCGAGATCGGCAGCGAGAAATCCTTGAGCGCGTGCAGAAATCCGCCCACGCCCGCGGCGATCAGTCCGCCAAACAGGATCACGCCGTAGCTCATCACGCCCAGCGCGATCGCCCCGTTGATATCGGACAGCGGCGCGGGCAGGCTGACGGCGTGGCCTGAGGTGGTCACCACCTGAATGCCGAGCAGCTCAAAAAGCGTGCTGACAAAGATGTAAACACCGGCGGTGAAGATGTACGCCCGCAGGAATTTATTGCGGTGCGGGCTGCTGCCCTCGGCCAGGCCGTCGAACATGCCGACGATCTGCTCTAAAACGAGCTGGAACCTGCCGGGCACATATTTGAATTTTGGGATCACAAAAAGCCGGCACACAAGGGCGAATACTATTAAAATACCCGTCACGATGTAGGCGGAGATGAGCCCCGGGTTCACCTCGATCAGGCCAAACAGGCTCACCTTGTTCTGCTCGTGCAGCACCGCGTCACGCATGACCTCCTGGATCGGTTCGCTCTCGCCGCCTGACGGCGTGAGCAAACATCCGGCCAGCAGCGCCAGCACGATCACGGCGAACACGATCAGCTCGCGCGTTCGCTTTTTCTTATCCACGCGCCCTACCCCCTTTTGTTTCTATCATCCAATTTCTGCTTGGGATGCAGCACTTATTTATACCACCTGCACGCAGGAAATGCAAGTCTTCCTTCATGATTAACCGCCGCTTTACAGCATCTTTTCGTCTTCTTAACAGAGCCCTGACCCCTCCCCTTTTTCTTCAATAAATAGAGCAGCGGAAGGAGACAGTGCTGCCCCCTTCCGCCGCTCTATTCCACTTTTCTCGTTATCGTCACAATACGAAGATGATCAGGATGGCCACGATCAGCGCATAGATGATGACCGTCTCGATAAACACAAGACCCATCATCATCGACGTGCGGATCTGCCCCGCCGCCTCGGGTTGTTCGGCCATGTTGTTCGCCGCCTTTGCAACAGAATGCGCCATGCCCAGCGCGCCGCCAAAGCACGCCACACCGATAAGCGCCGCCACCGCCCAGATCTTGCGCACCTTGGTGGTGTTCTCCTTCGAGCGCGCGAGCTCTTCCTCGCTCACCGTCTGTGCGGCGGGTTCCGCGTCCGCCGTACCGCCCGCGGCGGCCAGCGCCGGAATCGTCAGCGCGCACAGCAGCGCCAGCACGGCAAACAGCGACCAAATTCGTTTCATCATTCGACTCCTTAACGCAAAAATGCAGTTTCTTTACGAAATCTTTATAAAGACTATATACCACCCGTGCGCCGATGGCAAGTCTTTTTATAAAAAGCACAAAAAGTAGGATCCTCTCCCTTAATTTTTCGTTTTTTCTTTCTCTTGAGAGTAGCATTTTCCGCGCGTTTCTGCTATCGTGTAGAAAAACAAATCACGTTGAGAGGAAAATACTCATGTTCTGGGACAACGTCGCGGGGGTCTATGACCTCTTCGCCGACATCTTTAATAAAGAAACGCACAAGGCGCTCATTGCCGCCGTCAGTTCCCGCATCACGCCATACGACGCGGTGCTCGAATGTGCCTGCGGCACGGGACTGCTCACCGGCGCCATCGCCGAGCGCTGCCGGACGCTTCTCGCGACAGACTTTTCCGCCAACATGCTCAAGCGGGCGAAGAAGAAATACGGCGCGCTGCCAAACGTCACGTTCCGCCAGGCCGACATCCTGCATTTAGACGAGCCGGACGGGCAGTTCGACGTGGTCATCGCCGCGAATGTCATCCACCTGCTCGACGAGCCGTACAAGGCCCTTGCCGAGCTCGACCGCGTCTGCCGCAGCGGCGGCACGATCATCGTCCCGACCTATATGAACCGCAGCGAGCAGGGCAAGACGAGCGGCTTTGCCTCGACCGTCGGCAAGGCGGGCGCGGACTTCAAGCGTCAGTTCACGTTCGACACGTATAAGCAGTTTATCGCCGCGGCGGGCTACGACGATGTCGACTATGCCTACTGTCCCGGCCGCGTGCCCTGCGCCGTCGCCGTGATCCACAAGCCGTAAAAAGCAAGAAAAAAGGCTCCGCAGAGTATTCTGCGGAGCCTTTTTTACATTTTGTATTCACTTTCTCTTCTGCCGGCGGATGTCTTCGCCGAAAAAGAGCAGCATTTGATACTCTCCCTGCAATCTTGACAGCACCGGCGCGCCGTAGCGCCGCCCGAGCTCGTCGGGGCTCAGGTTCGTGGAGATGACAGTCTTCTTCCCCGTGATGAGGCGCGTGTTGACGATCTGATACATCGCGCTGTGGACAAAGCTCGTCATCAGTTCGGTGCCGAGGTCGTCTAAAATCAGCAGGTCGCAGCCGAGCGCGCGGCTCACGGCGGTGTCGGCGTTCTCGCCGTCGTCGCGGCCGAACTTCTGCGCCTCGAAGCGGGCGAAGATGTGCCCCGCCGTGTCGTAGACCACGCTGTGGCCGCTCGCGCTCACGACGCGCGCGATGGACGCGGAGAGGAACGTTTTCCCCAGTCCCGTGCCGCCGGTCAGCAGCAGGTTGCCGCTCTTGGGCGAAAACTCGTGCGCGTAGTCCTGGCAGATGTCGTACACGCGCTCCATGTTCGTGCGCGGCGACACGCCGAGGTCCTCGTCCGGCACGGACGAATAGTAGTCGAAGTTGAAATTTTCAAAGCACTGCGAGCCGAGGTCCAAAAGGCCCGAGAGCTCCTTGTTCTGCTCCTTGGCGTAATAGCCGCGCAGGCACGAGCAGACCTCGCTGCCGAGAAAGCCCGTGTCGTTGCAGCGCGAGCACTTGGGCTTTTCCTCGAGATAGTCGCCCGGCAGTCCCAGGCGCGTCAGGAGAAGGCGCTTTTCCTGCTGCAAGTTGAGGTTCTCCTCCCGCAGCGCCTCGATGGCCGGGCGCGGGTCCGTCCCGCGGCGCAGACCGGAGGCGATGATCTTCGCCATCGTGTGCGACAGCTCGCGGTCGATCTCCTCAATGCGCGGGCACTTGGTATAGACCGCGCGCTCGCGCGCGCGAAAATTCTCCGCGCGGCGCTGCTTGTCCTCGTCGAAGCGCGCCAGCGCTTGGCGCATCAGCCGCCCATCGTAAGACATCCTTCTCCCCCGCTTTCGTTACTGATTCAAATATTCCTTCATCCAGGCGTTGCCGCCGGTGGTGTTCTTTTTCGGCTTGCTCTGCTCCTTGGCGTTCTCGGCCCTGACCTCGGCGAGCGTGTGCAGGCCCTTTTCGTGCCAGCGTTTCAAAATGCCGTTGCAGTACGGCCAGCGGAATTCGTGGCAGTGCAGGATCGT
>CEAR01050231.1_pt1 | contig 12414 bp, 26 predicted proteins | sample 557461 | NCBI WGS metagenome assembly CEAR01 (sample SAMEA3182075, study PRJEB8094) | gut metagenome | biome: human; feature: gut; material: Stool; isolation source: human stools | place: Canada | collected 2012-03-14
AAGCTGATTCTGCAAATGCAGTCCATGTGGGCGTACAACGGTATGTATGGTCAGGAGAACCCGGCAGAGTGGATTTTCCGAGCCAAGAACTACTTTGGTATGCGTGACAACGTGGAAGTCACCGTTGCACCGCCTGAACAGCCGTTGGGCGATGCCCAGAGCGCAGAACAGTTGGCACAGAAGTACCAGACGTCTTTGCCGAAAGGGATTGACGTGGAGTACAAAGAGTTGACAGAAGAGGTGGTCAAGGATGACTAACGGCGATTTTATCCGCTCCATGACGGACGAAGATATTACAGAAAACTTTACGCGGGGCATCTGCGAGCTTATCAAGCATCGTGACCCGGAGCGTTGCCAGAACCGTGAGCATTGCTTTCATTGCGTCAAGGACTGGCTGAAAGAGAAAAACAAAATCATGGTAAGGGCTGACCAATGGACGAGGTGATTTTCAATGCAAGGCAATTACTATCACTGGTATAAAGACCATGGGATTTGTGTCTGTTGTGGCAAACAAGATGCAATTCCGGGACGTACAATGTGTGACAACTGTCTTGAACTGAAAAAAGCTGAGAACAAAAAACGTAGAGAATCCCCAAAAGTACAAGATGCTATGCAAGCATACAGAAAACGACATTGGCAGGAGCGGATTGAGCAAGGTCTTTGTCCTAAATGTGGGAAACCTCTATATGAAGGTCGAAAACTCTGTTACGAGTGTGTTTTGAAGAATAGACGTAGAGCTAAACAGTACAGAGATAATAACCCACGCACATTAAAGGAAAGCTGGGAAAAAGCTGGTTTGTGTCTTAAATGTGGGAAGCCGAGAGTAAAAGACAAAATGTTTTGCGAAGAACATTATCAAAACGCATTACAAAATATTAAGAAAGCGAGGATTGCAAGTGGCTTGTCGGGCGATTACTACAATAGAAAATATTTCACTAAGCGACACCCTGATTGACCTCTCCGACCCATGACTACGCACGTTCCTGCCTGTCCTCTTGCAAGACCACACGACAGGCAAGAACATCATCTGGGCGACAGACCCGCCGCCTGAACTGGGCGTGGGCTTTGCAGATGAAATCACACTGGAACAGTTGGACAAAGTTCAGCTTGTCCCTCGTGTGCAGAAACGGCTTGCAGACCAGAAGAAGCGCACCAGCAAGAAAGCAGAGGTGTTCACGCCGACTTGGGTTTGCAAGAAGATGGCAGACGTTGCCGAAAGCGACCTGAATGGCGAGGACTGGAAGGAGTATATCAACAAGACTTGCCTTGAAGTCACCTGTGGAGAAGCGCCGTTCCTGACAAGTCGATACGACACCACAACGGGGCAGATGATTGCCGTGCCGGACAGAATCGGTCTGCTGGATTGGAAGCTGAATGTTCTGGCAGAGCGGTTCCATGACTACGATATGCGGATGTGCTGGGCAATCAGTGCCTACGCATCGACATACGGTTATGAGTGGCAGGGAGACAACCTCTTGCTGGCAAGGTGCAACCTGTTCCTGACACTGATTGAAAATTTTAGGTATCGGTTTGATGCTAAAAGGTTGAAAATCGGCTGTATGCCTATGTTCCTTGACTGCATCGCAGATATCATCTCATGGAACGTCTGGCAGATGGATGGGCTGAAAAAGACTGTGCCCGGCACGGACATTCCGTGCAAAATCAAAGACTGGAAAGCAGACAAGGAAATCTTGTTTAAGGATGTTGGGGAGGATGACTAATGCAAACTGACAGAGGAATCTACCACAAGCGAGTGTGCGACCGCTGCGGAGCGGTTCTAGGCGGCAGGATGATGAACCTTGACGAATACTTCAAGGACTGGGCGTGGCGCAGGGACACAGGCGACCTTTGCCCGGAGTGCTATGCGGAGTATAAGCGAGTGATCGGGCGGTTCAATAGGGGAAAGAGAGGGCAGAGACGATGAAAAGAGCTAGTGTTTATAGGTGCAAGAAGTGTCATGCTTTGTTAGATTGCGATGAACTAGTTCTTTTGAATGAAACTGGATTCGACCAAGCCTTTGCGTTAAAAAGTAAAGGCATTGCCTACAAGCCGATTACGGAAAGCGCAACAACGAAAATAATTATTCACAGATGCGACCCGGAAAATATCGGAATTTGCGAATCGATTGGCTGGAGGAGAATCGAATGAATTTCTACTGCACCACCGAACACTGCTCTTGCATGGGCATCAAACAGTTCTCTGCTGGCAAGGCTATCCGATGCACGGCAGAATCCTGTGAGAACAAATCTGAGCCGTCCTGTGGCTCTTGCAAATGGTACGCAGAGCCACAGGGCGTGTGCGTGAACGACCAGTCAGAACACGTTGCAGACTTTGTGTGGGACGAACGTGGATGCAAGGAATGGGAGAAGAAAGATGACAGCAGGGGAGAAAATCAAGAAGCGCAGGACTGAACTGCACGTTAAGCAGAAAGACCTTGCGAACAGAATCGGTGTGACAGCTGCTTTCGTATCGGCTATTGAGAACGGAAAGCGCAGATGCAAGGAGAGATGGCTTTTCAGAATTGCGACCGTCCTTGACTGTACCATATCTGACTTGCAAGATGACGAACCTAAAGGTTTGATTAACCCCACCAATGATGATTTCGGAGCGGTCTGTAACTGCGCTGTCCGCTATTGCTTGGGCAGACGCACATATATGCCGAGTCTTGTCTGCGGATACATCATCCCGCTTCTGTCGGAACTGACGGATAAGACGTTGGATTGCTTTGAACGTGACATTGCAGAGCGCAAGCGAGACGGGTTCAATTTTGGCGATTCCTGCGACTATGAGACGTGGGATGCGCTCTACAAGGCAGTTTGCAAGGAGATTGAAAGGAGAAGAATGGATGCTTGATACAGCATTAAATGCGGCGATAATCATTATTTGTGGCATAGCTGTAATTCTTTTAATCGTACACGATGCACCCGCAAAGCAACCGTCTATTTGCGACCGATGCAAGAACCTGTATTATAAGCGTTCCGTAAAAGATAGAGAATATTACAGATACGTTTGCAAAGTGCCGTTCAAAAAGCCGTTTGATATTCCACCTGAATATTGCGCAAATTTTGAAGAAAGGAAATACAATGGCTAACACCCTTTGGCATCCAGCAAGCGAACCGCCACGAGAGCGAACGCAGCCTTTGTTGCTTGCGACTAAGACAACGTGGCGTGATAAAAATGGAAAAATGTTGCAAGGATTTTCGCCGACAGCATACTTTTTAGGCTGTTACGCAGACGGTCAGTTCTGGGATGAGATAGGCGAGAGACTGCCGAAAGATGTGACGGTGACGCATTGGATGGCGTTTCCGATGGTATGAGGTGATGGACATGGACAAGTATGTATGGCATTCCGTGCGGGATGAGTTGCCGCCGTCAGATGCTCCGATGCTGATTCTAATGGTAAAACACATTTACCAAAACGAAAACGACTATGAGCGGTACATGAGACTTGGCTTCTATGCACCAGCATTCGGCAAACGGGCGTGGAGAGACGAGTTTAACGACCCATTGGAACACGGTGATTGGTATATTGTAACGCACTGGACGTATGCGCCAGAAGAGCCAAAGGAGAATTAAAGATGGATGGGCTTGAAGCGTTAACAGAAGCAATGAACCAATGTGCTGCATCACTTGAACAGCTTGCAAATGCTATCAAACAGTCCGAAACGCAGTGCGGTTACATCAAGCAGAAGCACAATCGACCTGTATACCGTAAAGGCACAAAGCTACATGAAGTTTTCAAACGAATTATGAGAACGAGAGAGGGATTTAGAAAATGACAGAACTCAAGAGATGTCCGTTTTGTGGTGGAGAAGTTACCATTGCAGAGGGTGGCTACCGCCAAACACGATGGATGTATGTTACGAGAGGAAACAAAGAAAATAGGTGCAACTGCTATGTTATCATGGAAAGCAAAACTTACAACTATGATTCCTCTGAAAAAGACAAGGAAAGAATCAAAGCCGACCTCATCGAAGCATGGAACAAACGCTACAAAGAGGACTGAGTATGGACAAAAAACGAGACAGCTTTACATTCAAACGATATTACTTTGAAGCCATCTCCACACTGAAAAGTAAAGAGAAGCTGGAACTCTACGATGCAATCTGTGCATACGTTTTTGAAGAAAAAGACACAACTTTGAACTCAAAAAAAGCAGAATCTTGTTTCATTTTGATTAAACATCTGCTAGATGAAGAATCGAAAAGAAGCGATATTGCGTCAAAAGGATGGTCTACACGAAAGTCGGCTCATCCTCATGTCATAAATGAGATGAAGGTCAGCTCATCTATGAGTTCAAAGCCAAATGACAATGAACCCATTGCATCAACTGACAGTCAGATGAACGTCAAGACTTTGCCGGAGAGTGCAGTCAAGAAGAAACCTGACATCTTCTCCGACTTTGCTCATGGCGATAAAGCCCTGCTGGAATCTCTTCGAGAGTTTGCACAGATGCGTACAAGAATCAAGAAGCCTATGACAGACCGGGCAAAACAGATGCTCTGCAACAAGCTAGAAAAGTTTGATCGGCACGACTGGAAAGCCATACTTGACCAGAGCATCTATGCCGGATGGCAGGACATTTACGCATTGAAACAGGATGACCAGTATGAGCAAAGTACGGAGATGGAGTTTCCTAGACTATGACAATGGACGTTCAAACGGTATTTATCGGTGCGCTGATGCTCTGCAAGCCGGGCGTTGTGGATGAAATCATACCAGACCTTGAACTTGACTTGTTCAGACCTGAGCTGAGAGACGCTTTTGCGGCTGTTCAGGGCTATTGGACGGCTAGGGGTAAGATAGATATAGTCGAGATAAACACGCAGCATCCAGACGTAGCGCAGACGCTCTTGGCGTGTGTACAAACCTGTGAATCAGAATGTGTACGAATTGACAGAGAGCAGATGCAGCGTTGGGCGCAGCTTATCAGAGAACAAGCTGCACTTACTCGTGTGCAAGGCCTGGCATTTCAGATGACCAGCGAGCTTACCGACTATTCTGATCTATCAGACATCTACCAGCAGATGGGCGAAGCAATGAGCCTGAAAGCTGAGGAAGAAGATGCGTGGACATACGAGGATGTGCTGAACGACTATGTGCTTCACATGGACGAGAAGCCTGTGTACATCAAGACAGGCCTAGAACGTCTGGATGAAGCGCTGCACATCTCACCGGGCGATTTCATCATCATCGGCGGCAGACCGTCTGCGGGCAAGACAGCCCTGTCCCTGCAAATAGCAGCAAGCATGGCAAAGCAGAACTACACCGTGTATTATTTCAGCTTAGAAACCAGCAAACGCAAGCTTGGCGCACGTCTGATGGCTAATCAAATATACTGCCCTCTGGACATGGTGAAAAATAAGGCTGTCAGCTTGAATGAGATTGACAGACAGGCAAAGAACATGAAGATGCCGTTATATATCCGCTCCGCTGCCGGAAAGAACGTGGCGTGGATGAAAGCTCAGTCTCTTCGTAAAAAGGCTCAGGTCATCTTTGTTGACTATCTCCAACTCATCCATGAAACAGGCGCAAAGGACAGATATGCCGCCATTACAGCCATATCCATTGCCTTACACGAGCTGGCGCAGACCACAGGCATTGTCGTGGTGGCACTGGCGCAGCTCAATCGAAACCCATCTAAGCCCGGATCCACGCCTACTAACTCCGACTTGCGAGAGAGCGGACAGATTGAACAGGACGCAGATGCAATCATCCTTCTGTCCGGCGATAACCCCGACAAATACCTGTTCCGGCTGAGCAAGAACAAGGAAGGCGAGATAGGCGACCTTCCCATTACGTTTAACAAGCAGATTCAACGATTCCAAGAATATACTTGGATGGACTGAAAGGAGAACCGCATGGATTCACTAGAGAAGCTTATAGATAACGTGCAAGCTGGGAAGGGAAGATACGGTCTATGTGATGCTTGCCTGAACCGTCAAGGAGATTATTGCCTGTTTCATAACTTGTACAGACGAAGCGATGGAGTAAAAACCGCTGTTACTCCCAAAAAGCTTGAAAGAGTAGAAAAATGCAATTCTTTTAACTTTTTGGGGTGGGTCGTTCTTAGCAAAAAAGACAAATACGGAATCTAAGTACATGGGCTGTCAGCAATGGCGGCCTTTTGCATATACGCACACAGAAGCTCTACAAGCGCTTTTAGCGTCAGATGGTAAAACTTATCGACTGAACTCAGAAAACAGCTCTTGCACGGCTATACGGGGCTGTGAGCGCATTATAGAGGTTTACGACTATTGCAGGAGAAGAAAATGCAGTACATAACAGCAAACATTGTGTGCCCCCGATATAAAATCTACCCACGATTTCTTGACAAGATAAGCATTAGCGCAAATGCGAAGGTCATCTATGTAGACCTTCTTGATCGCTCGTTCACGTCAAGGCATAACGGTAAAGAATGGGTCGATAGCAAAGGACGGGTGTTTGTTCGATGTTCCAATGCAGAAGCAGGGGACATGGTAGGGAAGAAGGAAAGGATAGCCAAAGAATACTTGAAAGAGTTGAAAAACGCCGGATTGATTGAATGCAAGCGCAATTATTCAAAATCCAACACGATTTACGTTGGGTATCCTGACGATGAGGAATTGTTCGACTATCAATCAGGCAATATATTGCCCAACTGTAATGACAAACAGGCAGAAAATTGCCCGACAATCGGGGAAAATAGTGCCCGACAATCGGGCAAAAAATTGCCCACTAGTAGATATATACATAGTAAATATAAACATAGTAGATTAGACGAGTGCGCTCCGTGCGCCCCTCAGTTCGAAGAGGTCAGCGAGTTCTTTATTGACAACGGAAGCACGACAAGGTACGCCAACCAGTTCATGCGGTATTACGAGGGACTGGGATGGCGAACGAAAAGCGGCAGCCCTATTATCAACTGGAAGCCAATAGCCCTTAATTGGATTGACCGAGAGCGGGAGAAGCAGCAGACTGATGGGTATGACTTCCCACGGTTGTAAAGGTTCTTTCTCCCTACAACCCTCTATCTCCAAAAGCTATACTGTTAGCCAGCAGAGCAGACCGTAGGCGAGAACTGGCGTGAGGTTCTGGCTGGCGGATGGTCTGTGACTATTCCAGACATGGAGAATTGACTTCATTTTGTAGTCGGTTGGATATGTAGAAATGTTGCATGACTGTATGAGCGGTTGATTACAGATTGAAAGCGACTGACCAGCCGGATAGCCTTATTAGATAGTTAAAAGTATTGAGGTATTTGCCAAATTTGTAATCCTAGTTAGTTGGTATGATATGATTGCAGTTGTCGGAAATTAAATCGGAGAAGAACGAACCGAATCGGATGATACGACTATTCCGGAAGAATAATAGTTAAAAAGATTGAGTAATTGTCTACGACTATTATAATAAGTACGATAGTTAAAGATTTTGAGGTAATGCGATGAGGATTAAAATTGACAGGTTGCTTGACACATATTGATTTTGGGGATGTCTGACTACTTAGCGACTATCGCATCTCTTTTTCTCTAAAAGGCGAACGACTATTTCACACAAAAAATGCACGACTATTTGACGATAGTTCGTAAGAAAACGTTACGACTATTACTATGCGACTATCAGCGAACAGTTCGTTACTATACTATATATAGGACTTTCAAAGAGTGGTCATCTGACGACTTTACGACTATTCCACGACTATTTGCCAGGAGAAATTACGACTATTGGCTACGACTATTTCAGCCGGAACGCTACGACTATTGCTGACCTCTATTGGTTATCGGGCGAAAGCCCGAAAAGAGATACGGCGGCAGCCGCCAATGGTTCCGCGCAGCCCGCCGCGCCCCTGCTGCTGGACTGTCCCGCCGGGTGTGTACTGCTGACAGCGTGTCAGCGCTTGCCGGCGATCCGTACACGGTAGGAGCTGACCCCACCCGGCTGGCATGGTCTACGATCTGTTGCACCGTCTGGCATGGATCCATAACAGGGGCGCACCCCTGCACCCTTATATACCTTATTATAATAGGCGGCTGTGCTGGCCTGTACAGCGCCCGGTGCGGCGGTGGTATCTGGTATCTGTGCAAAGCGTCCGGGCGCTGGTAGGCGCTCCAGCGTGTCGCAGGCTGTGCAATGGCTTGTTGTGTCGGTTTGGTATCGTGTGCGGTGGAATGGGTAAAATTGCAGGAAAAGCCATTGTAAAGCCCTGTGCGCTGTTTTACGGCGTGGGTGGTATAAACTGCATAGACGGTACAAAACGCGCTGTAAACGCTTGCGCGTGGCTGCATTGCATCAGGGCAAAATAAAAGCCTTGCACCCTTAGTAGATGCAAGGCAAAAGAAAAGCCCGGCCATTTCTGACCGGGTGGAATGCTTCTTATTTGGACGCTTTAAACAGCGCAGAGAAAAACCAGAAGAAGAACAAGATACAAGACAATATCATGCGTGCACCTCCATCCTAACGCCGAAATTGGTAAAGGTGCGACGCTGTGAGATTGTGACAGGCTCAAGCTCTGCCGTGTTGATACCATAGCGGGCGCACTCTTTAATCGTGTACAGCTCACCGCCGATTAGATACCGCTTGACCTTGCCACAATAGGCGCCAGCGGACACAACCGCCCGCCCGTCAAGCCCTGCCGGAATACGATAGTATAACATAATTTGCACCCCCTCATACCACGCTAAACCGCTTGTATGTGGTGCGCTTGCTGCACTCCGCATAAATATCCGGGTGCGCGGCCTGTAAAAGCTTGCTATCGAGTCGGACGCTTTGCACGTCCTTATAAATGGCCTTTGCCGTGCCCTGCATCATTTCCGGCGCACCGTGCATCATATCAATAATTTCAGCTTTCACAGCGTCGTTCATTGCTTCTAACTCTTCAATCAACCGTTTGTTTTCGCGGTATGCGTTCACTTTTTCTTCAAAAGTCGTCATTTTTTAGTCCTCCTTGTTAGCTGTTAAGAAATGCGATCATAACGAGTGCGCCGGAGATCATGCCGACCACGTACCAGAGGGCAGCCCACTGGGTTGCATCAAGTACCAGCATATTACTGCACCCCCTTGCAATACAGGCCGTTGGTGCGGCAGATGGTGCGGATACGGTTACAAGCCTGATACAGTGCGCGGGCTTGCACGTCAAGCCACGTTTCCCGGCTGTTGGGGTTGTTCATGCCGCCGTCTGCGCGCTTGAGTTCGGAGGGAGTGCAGACGCGGGCGGCAATATCGGCGTTATAGCAGAGAGAACAGCCGCCGTTGCTGTACTGCTCCCAGCAGCTTGCACCGTTGAGCGCCCACCGCTCAAGCTCTGCACCGTCAAGGGGCAAGCGCTCCATATTGTCCGCACCCTCCTGCACATCGTCCAGTAGGTCGAGAGCGTACAACGTGACGGCCTTGTTCCGTGCGCTGCGATCGTGGCGGGCGTTGAGTTCGGTGCGGATGGTATCTGCAAGTGCGGTATAATCGGGGGCGACAGTCTGGGGCTGTTCTGCGGTAATGTCAACAATGGTCGTTGCGGCTGCCGCAGAAATGGTGCTGACCTGCGCGGTGTTAAGTTCGATGATCTCGCGGACGTTCTGACCTGCAAAGTGGGCCTTTACGGTTTCGATGTTTTCGGCAATCGCAACGGTCGAGATGTATTCATCGTTTCGCTCAGTGATAACGTGGTAATACTTTTTCATGGTTTTGCCCTCCTGTTTTGTGGTGGTGTAACACGTTCTTGTGTTGTCTATATAGTAACACATTCTTGTGTTGATGTCAATGGCTTTGCACACATTCTTGTGTTGAAAATCGTTCATGTTTGAGTGTGTCCAAATCTGCACAGTTTCGGACGCAATGCGCAGGCCGTCCGGGTGCGCTGGGGGCTGGGGTCTCCACCGGCGGGGTATACAGGAAGCACCGGGGGTGGGGTGGGTCGATAGTCTCCGTAGAAAAAAATCAAAAAAGGCGTTTTTATTAAAGTGGTGGCGATTCACCACCCCCTCTTTCCTGCGCAAATCACCCCCACCCCTATTGCCAATCTCAAAAATTTCCCGCAAAAACAAAAAGACCCCTACAAAGGGTCTGTGTTCTGTGCTATACTTGCCTTACAAGCCTTGAAAGGGAGGAATCTACAATGGCTAAAAGTAAAATGACAACGTGCAAGCATTGTGGCGCAGAGATTGCCGCAAGTGCAAAGGTCTGCCCTCAGTGTGGCGGTAAGAATAAACCGCCTATCTACAAGCGCTGGTGGTTTATCACCATCGTTGTTTTGATTGTCTTGTCTGCTATTGGTGGCTCCAGCGATAGCGGCAAGAAGGGCTTTGAAGAGGGCTACAAGGACGCTACATCTGACAAGGCAAGTGCATCCACCGCTTCTTCCGCTGCATCTGTTGTGCCTGAAATCAGCGAGGACGATTACAAGGCAGAGTGCCAGACTGTGGACTATAAGGAACTGTGCCGTTATCCTGAAAAGTATGAAGGAACTAAGATTGTAGTCAAGGTAAAGGTCTCGCAGATTATTGACGCAAACTTCTCCGGCAGCGAAAAAGCATGGAGAACCTACACGGACAACAGCGGATACGGATTCTATGCTGATGACGAGTATTATATGCTGGATAAGCGTGGTGGCGATGCTGTGAAGATTCTGGACGATGATATTATCACCGTTTATGGTGAGTTTACCGGACTTGAAAAAATTACCAGAGCGTTGACCAGCACCACCGATGAACTCCCTCGCATTGAAGTCAAATATGCAGACCTTGCAAACGAATAAGGAGAACACAATGGGAAAGAAAGAGCCGAAAAACGATTTGATTCCATGTGAACACTGCGGACACATGATTTCAAGGACAGCGAAGTTTTGCCCTGAGTGCGGTGGTGAGAATAAGAAAAGAATGAGCGCTGGTAAAATAATCGCCACAATCATTCTTTGCATTATAACCTACTATCTCGTGTTCTTTTTTGCTTCTGCATTTTTAACTTCCTGACAATAACACAAAAAGCCAGCGGCTAGATGTTCTCTAACCACTGGCTTTTCTTATAGACTGTTTACTTCACGATTTTATTGTGATAGGGATGGTACTCAACATTGGGCAAGGGCATCCAATACTTCACATCGTGCATGATGCACTTGTTGTCCCGGAGCAGAACCGGCTCAATCTCGCCGTTTTCGTCCGGTTCAAAGGAAAGCTGACCGCTATCGACAACCTTTCCGCCACAGGCGATAACAGGCTCGTGGACGCACTCGCCGTAGTCAACGGTGCGCCAGAGCTTCAGCATGGTCTCGAAAGCGTAGTTGAGGTATTCCCCCATATCCTGAATCTTATCTGCGGTAAGCATAGTTGTTCTCCTTTCACATGGGCATCTGGGTCTGGCCGTTTGTAACCTGAACCAACATAACGGAGTTCGCACACGGTCTCCACTTCTTGATGTACTCGACAGCTTCATCAAACCGCTTCTTCGGCACGTTGTTTCTGCTGTTCACATTGAACCAGTCCTGAATGTCCCGGTTGCATTCCATAAACAGCTTCTGAGAGACGCTGCGGCTCTTGTAGGCCGGGCTGTCCATGCCGCCAAGAGCGTTGATGACCACCGTGTTCACGACACGCTTCAACACACGCTGCTGATTGTAGTCGATGGTCATGGTGTTCTCAAGAGCAGAAATGCGCTGCTCCTGCTTCATGGTGCGCTGGTCAATCACAAGGATTGCTTGCAGTTCCTTAGAAAGTCCTGCGAACTGGTTGATAGACACGTTCTTCTCAAGGTCAATCAGTTTCTGGCGAATTTCCATGCCCTGCGGTGTCCGCTGAATCATTGCAATGTGCTTTGCCATGTCAAGGCTGAGAATGTGCTCAATGGAGCGCCCGCCGTTTACTAGATTTTTAGTAAACGATGAATAGTCGACGTTTTCTTTGAACCCATAAGCGGACATATTTGCAAACCAGTCATTATAACGAGACTTGATCTTGAGCTTTTCGTGTAGTTCCCGACCCAGCACTACTTTTTCGCCAGTGTCAGTGTCATACACAGGGATAACATCTTCGGAGAAGATTCGGATGGTTTCAAGATTATTATTCATAGAAATTTGACCTTTCTATCTTGCGAGAGCAGGCCATCTCTGGTATAATAACCCAAAGAGGGTCTATACTCTCTGAGCGTTTCATAAGACGTTCGCTGTGGTCGTCAAACTTTAGCGAGCGTCTTATTCTTTTTCATCGGTCTCCGGGATGGGATGCACCTCAAAGAACGTGTCACGGATGGCTGCGGCCTGTGCGACCTTGTGTTCGGTGCAATAGGCTTTCAGCCACTGGAACTGCCGTTCGGTCAGCGCAACAGTGAACGTGTGATTGTGGCGTTCAAGATAAGGACTATACATAAACTCACCTCCCTTCATGTGGGTGCAACCAGTATACGCAATATGTTGTGGTTTGTCAATTACGCAAACGCTTAATGTAGTACTGG
>CEAR01046697.1_pt1 | contig 12406 bp, 8 predicted proteins | sample 557461 | NCBI WGS metagenome assembly CEAR01 (sample SAMEA3182075, study PRJEB8094) | gut metagenome | biome: human; feature: gut; material: Stool; isolation source: human stools | place: Canada | collected 2012-03-14
TTCGGCGGCTGTGAGAACAAGCGCAAAAAGCCGAAGGATGCCGGCACACCGACTGTGTATATCAATGTCTCCTGCTCTTTTGGAGAAGTTGAAGTAAAGTGACCGTTCCCCCGGACAAAAAATCAAACACAGGAATGTGAGGAAGAAAGAGAGGTTCAGAACATGGGAAACAAATTGGAAATTCTGCAGCTGCTGGAAAACGGCAGCATTACGGCGGAAGAAGCCGAGCGGCTGCTGGATACCGCCGAGCACGAGGAGTTGGAAGCCTTCCGTCAAGAGATGCGCGAACAGATGGCTGCCATACAGAATGCGGCAGAGGATGCCCGGTGCGCCGCGGCTGATGCCCGGTGTGCCGCCGATGAGGCAGAAGAGTACGCCGCCAATGCGGAGGACTTCGCCAACGCCGCAGAGGAATACCGGGACGATGACGACGATGATGACGAGGATGACGAGGATGACGAGGATGACGGGACTTCCGGCATGAACGCCATGCAGTGGGAAGCATTCACCGGTGCCATGCAAGAAGCCGAAGAGGCGATGGGCATGGTGCAGAGCATTCTGGAGAGCCTGGGTGTGCAGGGAGTCAATGTCCGCGAGAAGTTCCGCGAGGGGATGAGGCAGGCGCAATCCGCCACAGGAAGAAATGCATCGGCGAAGCGGGGACGGAACGGGAACGGTGACAGCCGCGGCAACGCGCCCTGCAACTGCACCCGGATCAACGATCAGCGCGTGACTCTGATACAGGATACCGCCGAGCGGCAGGCTTGGTTTTCCCGGCGGGTAAACGACCGCCAGCGCCGCGAGGCAGACCGCAAACGGCGGGAGCAGGATCGCAAATCCCGCGAAGCTGACCGGCAACGGCGGGAGCTGAAGCGGCAGGGCGATGCAGAGTACACACGTTCCCTGCGGAATTTCGGTGAGGGGGATATCGTCCGACCCATCCGCGGAACGCTGACCGAATGCGTGCAGGGGGACATTCTGGGTCCCGTATACGGCGACATAAACAGCACCGTGGAAGGCGACCTGCTGACCCGCGAGGTGCATGGGAACCTGCACGGAACGATCGGAGGGGACGTGCGTACCACACTGCTGGGGTACCTGGACGGCACGGTAGAAGGAGATTTCCAGGGTGTTCTCGACAGCGATCTGACCGGCAGTATCGGCGGCGATATGTCCGGAAGAATCATGGGTGACCTGCGCGGTTCCATAGGCGGAGACTATCAGAGCGATCTTTTGGATGGGAATCTGGAGGGCGCAGTCGGCGGCGATGTATGCGCGAGACAGCTGTGGGGTGACCTTTCCGGAACGGTCGGCGGAGATTTCGAAGGTCTGCTGGACGGCAACCTTTCCGGTTGCGTGGGGGGTGACTTCACGGGGACCGTGCTGGGTAACCTGACCGGCAACGTCGGCGGAAATTTCTGCGGCGTGCTGGACGGGGATCTCGACGGGGCTATCGGCGGAGATTTCAGCGGAAAAATTCTTGGCAGGCTGAGCGGCGCTATCGGCGGTGACCTGGAAGGCGACGTGGACGGCGATGTGGTCGGCACAGTCGGCGGCAACATCCAGGGAAACATCAACGGCGATATAGCGGAAGGCGCCGACATCGGCGGAGATATCCGGGGCGATGTCATGGGAGATGTCCGGGGGCACGTCGGCGGCACGATATACGGCAAAGTGTACGGCGTTGTTGTCTGAAAGAACGAAATCGGAAAATAGCAAAGCGGCAAAAGCCGGGCGGAGATTCCGCCCGGCTTTTGCCGCTTTACAGGCTGATTCAGTCAGTCCGTCCTTAGCCTATTCTTTATCCGCTCTGGATTCCAGATCCTCGTAGTCCTCGCGCCCCATGATATAGTCGATATAGAAATCGGATTTCTTTTCCAACTCATCGTTCATGAAGGAAAGCCCATATGTCTCCGCCAGCGTAGGACGGTCAGAGAACAGGTTTGCACCAAGCCCCAGCCGGTCGCCCTCAATGGTAAAGCCAGCCGCCGCCAGCATGGTGGGGAAGAAATCAAGCGCCGTGAAGGAGCGATTCTTGGTATTGGTTGTAGTCACGGCAGAGTTGAGGATCAGATTGTACCGCCCGCGCAGATCAGCATCGTTCTTGTCGCAGAAGCTGTTTAGCATATTCACGTGGTCGCCGATGATGACAACCGTGGTGTTTTCATAGAACGGCTGCTGCTTGACCCACTGCACGAACTCCACGATACTGCGGGCAGTGGTAGCGTAAACGTTCTCCAGCTGACGGTCAAACGAGGTCACGCTTCCCTTGTAGCCTCTTTCGGGATCCGCTTCATAGGTGTAACCGGTGAAGTGCGTGTCAATGGTGCTGATGAGCAAATGCCACGGCTGGTCGGAGATGTCACCCTGGAGCGTCAGAAAGTCCTTCGCCACATCAAAGGTAAATTCGTCCGAGAAGCCCCACTCATTCTTCTGCGACTTGGGAATCGGCCTGCTGAAATAAGTTTCGGCACCCGCTCGGAAACGCAGGTTCAGGGGATCCACGATCTCATAATTTCCATGGCAGGTAAAGTATTCCGCCACGCCGCCGAAGGTGGTGCGGCAACCGGAAAGCAGCACATTGCGGTATCCGAAATCCCGCAGGACATCACCCAGCGAGTATGCGCCTTTGAGGAAATTTTTGGAGTGATAGGAGTTGTTCATGCCGACCGGCACCTTGAAGGGGATGCCCGCCGTATTGGCAATCAGCGAGGCGGTTGTCCACGTACTGCCATAAGCATCCTGCGTGCCGCGCGTGCCGCCGTCGCTGGCGAAGAATATGGCATCCTCGTCAAACAGCATCCGGTACAGATCCGGAATGACATCATGCTCCCACGCACCGCCCTGCTCCCGCGTGAACATGGTGGTTTCCAACGATTCCACCTCGATCACCAGCAGGTTGCGGCGCTTTTCCGGCGCCTTGACCAAATAGTTCGGGTTCTTGTATCCACTCCAAATGTCTTTATCCGTTGCCGGCTCGCCCGTTGCCGGCGCCTCTGTCGCCGACTCACCGGTTACCGGCTCGTCACCGCCCGTAGCGGCAGTATCGTCGGAAAGCCGGGTAGACGTCCCGCGCGGATCCACATAATGGTCATGTATGAAATTGGATTCGCGGAACTGCGCCGCCACAAAGGTATAGACGCCGATCTGCTGAAATCCGATGCCGATCAGAATCACGAACACGGCGGCTGTAAACGCCCATTTATGCCGGATGGGGTAGATCTGGATTTCCTTTTCCGCGCCCGACTTTCCGGCTTTGCGCCGGATCGTGCGGCGCTTGTGGAAAACGTCGTACTGGAGCAGCAGGAGCAGTGCGATCACGACAAGGCAGGGCGGACCGACGACAGCAGCTCCCTTCAGGAACGTGCTGGATCCGGAATCCCCCGCGCCGTTGGACAGGTAGAACCACAGTTCCTCCAGCTTTTCGTTGGGGTAAACGGCATGCAGGTATATTGCCGTGCCGCAGGCGACCACCGGCAGGACGGTCAGAATCACGTGCAGGCAGGTCAGCAGAATACGCCGCACAGGCGGCTTTTCGCGCACCGTGTGATCCTCCTGCCGGCTGTCCCGGGTAGAGTTGTTGTTGGGTTCCAAGGTAGTACCTCCGATTTTGGGTGTGATTTGTGAAGCGGATCCTGTCAGCGCGCTTTGGACGCAATCTCGCGCAGGGCGTTCAGCATGAATTCCTCGGCAGGCACATCATTCGTCACTTCGCCCTTGCGGGAGCGGACCGAAACAGTCCCGGAGGCGACCTCCTTGCCGCCGACAACCAGCATATACGGAATCTTCTCCTGCTGGGCGGCGCGAATCTTATACCCGATTGTGTTGTTGCTCCTGTCGACCTCTACGCGCATACCGGCAGCCGCGTACTTGTCCGCCAGCTCCTGCGCGTAGGCAAGCTCGCCCTCTCCCATCGGCAGGACGCGCACCTGCACGGGCGCCATCCACATCGGCAGGGCGCCGGCATAGGTCTCCAGCAGGTAGGCAAGCGTCCGCTCGTAGCAGCCGAGCGAGGTACGGTGAATGATATACGGGTACTTCTCCTGTCCGTCAGAATCAACGTAGGTCATGCCGAAGCGCTTTGCCAGCAGGAGATCAATCTGGATCGTGACCAGCGTGTCCTCCTTGCCGTAGACGTTGCGGTACTGGATGTCCAGTTTGGGACCGTAGAATGCCGCCTCGTCAATGCCGACCGTGTACTTGACGTGCAGGTCGTCCAGGATCTTCGCCATAAGCGCCTGGGACTCCTCCCACTGCTCCGCCGTCCCCTCATACTTGTTCTTCGGATTGGCAGGATCCCACTGCGAGAAGCGGAAGGTACATTTGTCAAGCAGTCCGACGGTCTCCAGGCAGTACTTCGCCAGATCCAGACAGCCGCGGAACTCGTCCTCCAGCTGGTCGGGCTTGAGGATGTAGTGCCCCTCCGAGATCGTGAACTGGCGCACGCGGATGAGTCCGTGCATCTCGCCGGAATCCTCGTTGCGGAACAGCGTCGAAGTCTCGGTCAGCCGCATGGGCAGATCGCGGTAGGAGCGCTTCTTGTTCAGGTACACCTGATACTGGAAGGGGCAGGTCATGGGGCGCAGGGCAAAGCACTCCTTGGTTTCGTCGTAGGGGTCTCCCAGCACGAACATCCCGTCCAGATAGTGATCCCAGTGACCGGAAATCTTGTAGAATTCCCGCTTTGCCATCAGCGGTGTTTTGGTCAGCTGACAGCCGCGCGCCTGCTCGACATCCTCAACCCAGCGCTGGAGCGTCTGGATGACACGTGCGCCCTTGGGCATGATGATGGGCAATCCCTGTCCGACCACATCCACCGTGGTGAAGTATTCCAGCTCACGCCCGATCTTGTTGTGATCCCGGCGCTTGGCGTCCTCCACGGCGGCAAGATAGTCGTTCAGCTCTTCCTTGGTCGGGAAAGCCGTGCCGTACACGCGCTGGAGCATCTTGTTCTTCTGATCGCCCTTCCAGTAAGCGCCGGTGCACTGCGTCAGCCGGAACGCCTTGACGGCGCCGGTCGAAAACAGGTGCGGTCCTGCACACAGGTCGGTGAACTCGCCCTGCCTGTAAAAGCTGATGACTTCGCCCTCCGGCAATTCCTCAATCAGCTGCACCTTGTACGGCTCGTCGTGTTCCTGCATGAACGCGATCGCTTCGGCGCGGGGCAGTTCAAAGCGCTCGATCTTCTCGTTCTCCTTGACGATCTTCTTCATCTCCGCCTCGATATTGTGAAGGATATCGGGCGTGAAGGAAACATCGCTGTCAAAGTCATAGTAGAAGCCGTTCTCGATGGCGGGACCGATGGTCAGCTTGGTTTCCGGATACAGACGCTTGACCGCCTGCGCCAGGATATGCGAAGCTGTGTGGCGGAAAACGTGCTTCCCGTCCTCGTCCGCGAAGGTCAGCAGCTCGACGTCGGCATCGCCGTCCAGCATCTGCGTCAGTGCGCAGAGCTTGCCGTTCACGTGCGCCGCCAGTACGGCACGACTGATGAGTCCCGCGGCGACTGCGGCATCATATACCGTCAGGGGCGCATCAAATTCCATTTGTGTGGATCCAAAATTGATTCTCATGGCTTTCTGTTCTCTCCTTGCTTCCGTTTCGAAAATATCAAAACCCCGGAAAGCACTGCCCTGCGGCAGCGCTCTCCGGGGTGCATGATCCAACGCTCCGGCGTCACCGCAAAGGGCGCGCCCGGACTGTACCATACACGGTTCCACCCGAAGGTTTCACTCGTATGCGGTTATGGGTATAGCAGGCGGCAGGCAAAAAGCCTGCTCCTGTCCGTGCGGGCGGTACGCGACCGGCGCATCCTGCGGGAAGGATCTCAGCAAGGGAACCGGGTTCCCTTCCCTCCTCTCTGTGCGCCGCGATTCCGGTCGGCTTGTTCCGCACGGGGGGACACCGCTCACGGCGGCTGTCCGTACTGTTTTTTCGGCAATCCCTGAGCATTCCGACGCCACGCCGCAGAAAAACGGCATAGCCCTCTGCCCCGGTCTGTCAAAGGGCGCTTATGCGCGCTTCTTCCGCTTCCGGTTATACTCGGAGCGGGGGTTGAGGATATCGCGCCAATCCAGGTCGCCGCGATCCAGCGCCATAATCAGCACCTCTGCGGTGGCAATGTTGGTCGCCACGGGGATGTTGTACATATCACACATCCGCTGCAGCTCATTGTCCGACTCGCTGTATGCAGAAGGTCTGGTGTCACGGAAATACAGGAGCACATCAATCTCGTTGTACGCGATGCGCGAAGCGATCTGCTGTTCCCCGCCCTGCTCGCCGGTCAGCAGACGCTCGATCTGAAGGCCGGTGGCTTCGGAAATATACTTTGCCGTTGTACTAGTGGCACACAGATTATGCTTGCTCAGAACACCGCAGTAGGCAATACAGAACTGCGTCATAAGCTCCATCTTCAGATCATGTGCGATTATTGCAATTTCCATTGGCAACCCCCTCTTTCCGTCCCAAGTCGGTCCATGTACCCACACGGACGTCTTTCCGCGAAGTGGGCATACTCCCACTCTTGACGGTATTATAGCATAAGTGTCGCCCATTGTCAATAATATATACAAAAAAATTTCGTGTATTTGCTTCTTTGTGAAAAAGGCGGCTTGCTTTTTTGAGTCGTTTCCCGTATAATAATATGGTGTAACGTCCGTCTCTCTGCCGGAGCCGGAACAGGACAAAAATCTGAAAGGAAGTTGTATCATGGTCATGAATGAATGGATCCGCAGCACCGACCGGTGCCTGACGGCGCACGATCCGGAAATCGCCGCTGCCGTCCGGGCGGAGCTTGCGCGCGAGCAGGACGGACTTGAACTTATCGCATCGGAGAATGTCGTTTCGGAAGCAGTACTTGCCGCCGCCGGCAGTGTCCTCACCAACAAGTATGCAGAGGGGTACCCCGCACACCGGTACTACGGAGGCTGCGGCTGTGTGGACGTTGCGGAAAACCTTGCGATTGAGCGTGCCAAGGCTCTGTTCGGCGCCGCGTATGCCAATGTACAGCCCCACTCCGGCTCGCAGGCGAACACCGCCGTATATGTCGCGCTCCTGCACGCAGGCGACACGGTCATGGGCATGAGCCTTGCCGACGGCGGGCACCTGACGCACGGAAGCCCCGTCAACCTCTCCGGACTGTACTATCACTTCGTCCCCTATGGCGTTGACACCGTCACGCACCGCATTGATTATGATAAACTGGAAGCGCAGGCAAAGGAAGTCCGCCCGAAGCTGATCGTGGCGGGCGCGTCCGCCTATCCCCGCGTCATCGACTTCCCGCGCATGGCAGAGATCGCGCACAGCGTCGGCGCCCTGCTGATGGTGGATATGGCACACATCGCGGGTCTGGTCGCCGCCGGGGAGCATCCCTCTCCCCTGCCCTATGCGGATGTCGTCACCACGACCACGCACAAAACTCTGCGCGGACCGCGCGGCGGTCTGATCCTGACCAATAATGAGGATATCGCCAAAAAGGTAAACAAAGCCATTTTCCCCGGCATCCAGGGCGGACCGCTGGAGCATATCATCGCCGCCAAGGCGGTCTGCTTCGGGGAGGCGCTCAAGCCGGAATTCCGGGACTATCAGCACCGCATCATACGCAACGCCCGCGCGCTGGCAGACGCCCTGCTGGCGGAGGGTTTTGACCTTGTTTCCGGCGGAACCGACAACCATTTGATGCTGGTCGATCTGCGCCCCATGGGCGTCACCGGCAAGGAGATGGAGTTGCGGCTGGACGAGGTTCACATCACGGTCAACAAGAACGCCATTCCCAACGATCCCGAGAAGCCCTTCGTGACCTCCGGCATCCGGGTGGGTACGCCCGCCGTCACCACGCGCGGCTTGACCGAGGCGGACATGGCAACCGTCGCGCACCTCATCAAGCTCACCGCCTCTGACTTTGAGGCAAGCGCAGAGGAATGCCGCCGCACCGTCGCGGAGCTGTGCCGGAAATACCCGCTCTATTCGTAACACGCATATATCACCACCATCCAAGGGGGTGTTAAAAAGCTCGTTTTGAGCTTTTTAACACCCCCGATGACGTTGTGATCCCGGCGGCTGTCCAAGGCGTTGCTTTTGAAGGAAACGCCGATTTACTCCACGCGGGGATTGTTCCGTCCATCACCTGTCACATAACTTCCCCAGCTCCCCGACCGCGCCGCATTCGCACAGCGGCGCACCATGCTCGGACAGATAGTCGGACAGGTGGGCAGCATCGGTCTCCTGTCCGTACTCGGTCAGGAAAGCAAAAGCAAGCGGCAGGCGGAAGAAGGTTGTGTCCGGAACCCGCAGGAACAGGCAGCATTCCCCGCCGTCCAGTATGTAGGCACTGCTCTCCTGCGCGTAGCCCAGCCCGGACAGGCGGCGGCAGACACGCAGCAGGGTTTCCGTATCCGGAAGCAGTAGCGCCGTCCGGCGCGTGGCGGTTTCCGCCGGAGCCGGCACGCCGACACAGGTTGGGCAGGAGGACGTCAGCCGGGCGGGCTCCGGCGACACTGCCCTGCCCTCGCCTGATCCTGACGGGGCGTTTCCGAACACCCGCCGCAGGAGCGCCTCTTCCGGTGCGCTCAGCGCTTCGGTCTCGGCATTCTGATCGCCCAGCTTGGTGACGAATATCTCACAGCCGCCGGTGCGCGAGGCGTACAGCTGGATGAGCAGACGCGCCCCCTCGGTCTCAAAGCCGGTCTCCTTACGGGCATCGTCAAACAGACGCCGCAGGGATCGCCGTGTTTCGCCGTCGGCACAGCCCGCCGTATCGGCGGACAGGGCGTACCGGCGCATATCCGGCTCGGTCAGCATGATTTTCAGCCGGGTCGGGCTGATTACGATAAGTTCCATATGCAAAGCATCCTTTCATGGCAATGTTCAGGCAACACCGCGCTATGCGCAGCGCGCTATGCGCAGCGGGCGCTCCGGCATTGCGCGGCATCGCCCTTATCCGGGGTACCTGTACTCTATTATAATCGAAACGCGCTCGGATTGGTACCCCTAAAAATATGGTATTTTTCAGATCCTGCACACAGAACCGGCATAAACTGCCCTCCGGGCGGCAAAACTGGAAAGTAACGCCGGAAAGAGTGCGCGAAAGGAGCCGAATACCATGTGCCAGACACGACAGACAACCGAAACGCCCCTGTGGATCACGCCGGAGGAGCGCTGTCCGCGCGGACCTGTCGCCCTGTATACGACCTTCCGGGCGGAAGGCGCCTGCGCCGGGGCAATGCTGGAGATTACCGGACTCGGAATGTTCCGGGCATACCTGAACGGCGTGCGGGTGGGGGAGGACTACCTGACGCCGGGCTGTAACGATTACGACGCCTACGTCCGCGTGTTCACCTATCCGGTCGGCGCCCTGCTGCGTGCAGGGGAGGACAATCTGCTGACGGTCTGGCTGGGGGACGGTTGGTACCGGGGGCGCTACGGTATCGACAAAGCGGAAGCATCCGGCGGGTGCGTCTGGGGTGACCGGTACCTGCTGTCGGCGCAACTGTATCTGCCGGACGGCTCCGGCAGCGCGCGGGTACCGGTTGTCACGACGACCGACGTAACGCACTGGCGGGCGCGCACCACTCCGCTGATCTCCACCTCCGTCTATGACGGGGAGGTATGGGACTTCACCCGCCCGTGCCGGGACGGGTATGCCTGCGTCCCGGCAGGCGGAACTCTGCCCGAAACGCGCGTGTACGCGCCCGGCGCCCCCGTGCGCCTGCACGGCATCCGGGAGGCGGTGCGCCTGCGGACGCCTGCCGGCGAGACGGTGCTGGACTTCGGCGAAAATCTGGCGGGCATCCTGCGCGTCACGGGTGCACTGCCGCACGGAAAAACGCTTGTCATGGAGCACGGCGAGCTGTTGCAGGACGGCTGTTTCTGCCGGGACAATCTGCGCACGGCGCGGGCGGCACTGACCGTGACCGGGGACGGAGCGGAGCGGGTTCTGGAGCCGCTGTTCACGTATTTCGGATTCCGCTACGTCCGGCTCAGCGGGCTTTCCCCGCAGGAAAACGACAGGCTGCGGTTTCAGGCGCTGATTCTGTCCTCCGCCGGGGAATGCACGCTGTCATTTTCCTGCGACCGCCCGGAGCCGGGCGCACTGATTGCCGCCGCGCGCCGGGGACAGCTTGCCAACTTCATGGACATTCCGACCGACTGCCCGCAGCGGGACGAGCGCCTCGGCTGGGGAGCCGATGCATGGATATTCGCCGGAACGGCGTGCTATCTCTCCGACTGCCGGGCATTCTATGAAAAGTATCTGAATGATCTGCGCATTGAGCAGGTTCGCTACTATGCCGGCGACCTGCCCATGTATACGCCGTCCCTGAAGGGGGAAGCAGGCGCGGGAGGAGCCGGATGGGCGGATGTGGGTGTGCTTCTCCCGTGGACACTGTACGAGCGTTACGGGAGTCGGGAGGCGCTGGAGCGGCACTATCCTCTCATGAAAACCTACACGGACTGCCTGCTTGCGCGCGAAGCAGGGCGGGGGCTGATCCGGGGGGCATTCACCTTCGGGGATTGGCTCGCCGGGGACGGCATGACGCCGCAATCGCGCGACGGAGGCACCGAGCATGACTATATCACCAATCTGTTCCTGTGGCGCGACCTTTCCGTATGCGCGTCCGCCGCAGCCGCGCTGGGAAACAGCGCCGATGTCTGCCGGTACGAAGCGGCGGCAGACCGGGTGCGGCGTGCGTTTCTGGATGAGTATTTCACGCCCGGCGGACGCCTGTGCGTGGACACGCAGACGGCACACGTGCTCTCGCTGGCGTTCCGGCTGTACCGGACGCGCGAGGCGGTCTCAGACGGGCTTGCCCGGCGGCTGGCACGCGATCTTTGGGTCATGAAGACCGGCTTTTTGGGTACGCCGTTCCTGTTGCCGGTACTGTTTGATTGCGGCATGGACGATGCCGCCTACCGCATCCTGTTCCGGCGCACCCCGCCGGGATGGCTGTATGAACTGGACATGGGCGCGACCACCTTCTGGGAGCGGTGGAATTCCCTGTTGCCGGACGGACATCTGAGCGGGACAGGCATGAATTCGCTCAACCATTATGCCTACGGCTCGGTCTGCGAGGCGCTGGTCAGCCGGATTGCCGGTTTGATGCCGGAATCCCCCGGCTGGGACATGGCGCGGATTCAGCCGCACCCCGGCGCGGCACTGCACCGGCTGGATATGGCTTTTGAATCCCCGCGCGGTCGGTTTGAAATCGGCTGGCGCGTGGGAATGGATGCAGCCTTCACGGTGTCCGGGTGTGTCCCGGAAGGGGTGAGGGCACGGGTAATCCTGCCGGACGGGACGGCGTACCAGGATATATCGGGAGACTTCCGCTTCCGGTGCGCTCCGCTCCCGGCGCTGGTGCATCCCTTCGGACCGAACACGCCGCTGGCGGATATTGTGGAAAATCCGGAGGCGGCGGCGCTCATGCGGCGGCTTCTGCCGCGCGCATACGCCATCGTGACCGGGGACGAGCCGGATCTGCTGGCACTCACGCCGCGTGCCCTGACGTCCCTCGCGTTTCTGGGCATCAGCGAATCGCAGTTGACCGCATTCGGCGACGGGCTGAAACGGATCAGCACCTTCCGGGAGGAGGAAAAAGCATGAAAAACATCATGATCCGGGGGGTTATTTTTGATCTGGACGGCGTACTGGTGCATACCGACGAACTGCATTTCCGCGCGTGGTCCTGCATCGCGGAGGAGTTGGGTATTCCGTTCGACCGCGGTGCCAACGACCGTCTGCGGGGCGTCAGCCGTGCGGAAAGTCTGGAACGGCTTTTGGCAATAAAGCCGGAAGTCCGTCTCGGCGACAAAGAAAAAGCCGCTCTCTGCGAGCGGAAGAACAGCCTGTATCGGGCAAGTCTGGAAACGCTGACTGCGGCAGATATTCCGCCTGCGGTGCGTGCCGTATTGGAAATTTTACGCAAGCGGAAGCTACGGCTGGCAGTCGGCTCGTCCAGCCGCAACGCCCGGCTGATCCTGCAACGCACAGAACTGGAGCAGGCTTTTGACGCCGTGACGGACGGCACCATGATAACTGCCTCCAAGCCGGATCCGGAGGTCTTCCTGCGTGCGGCGGCACTGCTCGGGCTGGAGCCGGATGTCTGCGCCGTGGTCGAGGACGCCCCGGCTGGCATTCTTGCCACACACCGGGCGGGGATGTATGCCATCGGGTTGGGCGCCTGTGCGACCGACGACGGCATCCGACCCGACGTCCTGCTCTCTCATCTGACGGAACTGCCGGCGCTTCCCGCACTGGGCGGTGAAGGCAGTCCGCCCAGCCGGACCGGGAACCGGTAGCCCTCCCTGACACACGCATAAAGCGCTCTCTTCCGACAGGAAAAGAGCGCTTTTCGACAGCAGGAACGCACCCCGCGCCCCTTCCCCCGGGGCGCGGAATGCGGATACACATGGG
>CEAR01016762.1_pt1 | contig 12341 bp, 8 predicted proteins | sample 557461 | NCBI WGS metagenome assembly CEAR01 (sample SAMEA3182075, study PRJEB8094) | gut metagenome | biome: human; feature: gut; material: Stool; isolation source: human stools | place: Canada | collected 2012-03-14
GAGCAGAGGAGGCAGATCCTCCGGCAGCGCGGCTCGCTTATCGGATATCAGGTAGTAATCCGGTGCGTCGGACGAGCTGTACAGATCGGGCAGCATGGGAGTGCGTCCGCTCGCCACCGTTTCCCGCGTCACGCAGAAATACGGATGAAGTACGGCTGAGCCGCCGTCTCTGCGTGTCGGATCATCTCGCAGTACATCGGTGCAGCAATAGCCTCCGTCGACATAGAATGTGTTCCATATCGTTTCCGTGCCGTCGGGGGCTGTGCCGTATTCGAGAAAGCTGTAAATACCGACCTCCGCGAGCAGCATCTGATATGCCTGAGCATAGCCCTCCGCTGTTGCACGTCCGAGAACGAGCGCGCCGTAAGCGCTGTCATACAGCTTGCTTCGGTCATTATCATCCGGAGAAGAGCATGCACGAACAAGCGCATCGTGCAGCGCAAGCGCTGCGGTATAATCGTCCGCTTCCTGCGGCACTTCGGTTAGAAATTCCGCCTTCGCTTCATCGAGCTTTGTATTCATTCGGTCGACGTCCGCTGCCGTTCCGAGATAGGAAAGGCGCGCACGCACAGAGGTGCCGCTTCCGCTGACGGTGACCTCTTCCTCGCGAAGGTAATAAAGCTCCGGATGCTCCGCGCGTATCGAGATGAGCACATTTCGCAGCTCGTCCGACTTGTATAGATAATCGACGCTTTCGGAGTATTCGTCATGTACAGTCGCCGCCTTGACTATTGCCGTATACAGCTGCTGCTCGGAGAGTGAGAGGCGGTTGTAATATACGAGCGACACATCGTATTCCGCAGGCTCGGATGATGCGTGACTGCCGAAATAACGCTCGAGACGCAGAGCGCCGAGCACAGCTGCGAGCATTATAAAAATTGAAAGCAGCGAGGCAAGCGCGGCAAAAACATATTTGCGCGGCGAGAGTCTGTTTGTCTTATCGGGTTGCATATGCTCACCTCCGTTTGCGGACTTTCGCTCCATTATAGCATTTCGGCGGGCGAAAAGCAATAGAAAATACGTTTTTTGTATAGACAACCGACCGGCTTTGTGTTATAATCATTCATTATAGAAAAAGTGATATCGTGGGGTGTTCCGGTCGCTCTGATGACGATGCACCGAGCAAGACCCGAGCGGTGTTCGCCGCAGATATCACGACACGCTCTGCGGAGCGGAGAGGTTACGGAATGAAGATACAGAAATACAGCGTAGGCGTTTGGGGCACTAACTGTTATTTTTTGCTCGATGAGAGCGGAGAGGGCGGAGGTAACCGCTGCGCGGTAGTCGATCCCGGAGACGACGGCGATGCGATACTGCGGAGGTTGAGCAGTCAGGCGCTGCACTGCGATGCAATACTGCTGACGCACGGTCATTTTGATCATATGATGGCGCTGGAACAGCTTCGGCAGGCGACCGGTGCACCGGTTTATATTCATGAGGATGATGCAGAGCTGATGACCGACGATGATCTCAATGCCGCAAAGCTGCTCGCCGGAGTTTCATGCTCCCCGCACCCTGCGGATATATTGCTGCATGACGGTGATACCGTGAAGATAGGCGGTGAGAGCGTTTGCGTCATGCACACGCCGGGACACACGCGCGGCTCGGTCTGCTATTTTGTCGGCGGTGACGGTGATATTCTTACGGGTGATACGCTTTTCCGCGATTCGATAGGCAGATACGATCTGCCCGGCGGCGATTTTATGACTCTGCTGCACTCGCTCGGCGCGCTTGCGTCGCTTGAGGGTGAGCATAAGATATACCCCGGTCACGGTGCAACGAGCACGCTTGAACGTGAAAAATCGGTAAACCTTTATCTTAATTGATCCTATTAGCTATAAATTACAATATTCGCTACGGAAAGGAAGCCGCGCGGCGGCTATGGTAAGAGATATGGAAATGTGCGATTGGAAGGAGCTTGCTGAGCTGCTGTTCCCCGATGTTAATTCTACCCCGGAGGAGCTTGAGCAACGCTTTCCCGAGCGACAGCTGCCGGAGGGTGCCAAGGTGACACGTTTTGCACCGAGCCCGACGGGCTTTGTGCATTTCGGCGGTATGTATCAGGCGGTCGCAGGAGAGCGGCTCGCGCATCAGAGCGGCGGCGTTTTCTATCTGCGCACCGAGGATACCGACGGTCAGCGCGAGGTTGAGGGTGCGGTAACCGCTCTTCTGAAAACACTTGAATATTACGGGGTAAACTATGACGAGGGTATGGTCATAAATGAGGACGGAACGCTCGGCGAAAAGGGTGCATACGGTCCGTACAAGCAGAGCGAGCGCGCGGCAATCTATCACGTATATGCAAAGAAGCTCGTTTCCGAGGGCAAGGCATATCCCTGCTTTACTACCGAGGAGGAGCTTGCGCAGCTTCAGCAGACCGATAAAAAAGAGCAGATAAAGAATACCGACTGGCACACCGCGGCTGCCGAGAAGCGCGAGCGCATGCTCGAGGGCAGACGCTTTACGATGGACGAGGTCCGTGCGCATCTTGCGGCAGGCGACCCGTTCGTGCTGCGTATACTTGCCGACGGCGATCCGGAGAAGAAGATCACATTCACCGACCTTGTTAAGGGAAAGCTCGAGCTGCCCGAGAACGACGAGGATTTTGTCCTGCTCAAGTCCGACGGCATTCCCACCTATCATTTTGCACATGCGGTCGACGACCATCTCATGCGCACTACGCACGTAGTACGCGGAGAGGACTGGCTGCCGAGTCTGCCGAAGCACATACAGCTCTTCCGTTATCTCGGCTTCCGCATTCCGAAGTATCTGCACACTGCGCAGATACTTAAGATGGACGAGAACGGCGGCAAAAAGAAGCTCTCAAAGCGCGATATGGGCGCAAAGATGGACGACTACCGCGAGATGGGCATTGCACCTGAATGTGTATGGGAGTACCTGCTGACCCTGCTCAACTCCAACTACGAGGAGTGGCACATGCAGAATCCCGACAAGAGCTATCTCGATTTCCCGCTGAATATCAAAAAGCTCTCGGTCTCAGGCTGTCTTTTTGACATGCAGAAGCTGACCGACGTTTCAAAAAATGTTATTTCCCGCATGGATGCAAATCATGTATATTCCTGTCTGCTCGAATGGACGGGAGATTTCGATCCCGAGTTTCACGCGCTGCTTGCACGTGATAAGGACTATGCCGTCCGTATTCTCTCGATAGGCAGAGGCGGACGCAAGCCGCGCAAGGATCTTGCATCATGGGCTGACGCGAGACCTTATATGGGCTTCTTCTACGACGAGCTGCTCTCTCGCGATGAGCAGCTGCCGGACAGCTTTGACCGCGGCGATGTGCGCGCGGTGCTTGATGCGTTTGAGCAGAGCTATGACGAGGGAGTGGATTCCGCAGCATGGTTCGACGGCATCAAGGCGATAGCCTCCGCGCACGGGTTTGCGGCGGATATGAAGGCATATAAGGCTGACCCCGATGCATATAAGGGAAGTGTTGCCGATGTCAGCATGTTCCTGCGTCTCGCTGTTACCGGAAAGACTACATCACCAGATCTCTATGAGGTAATGCATATTCTCGGCAGAGAACGGGTAATGCAGCGTATCGCACAGTTTCGTGAATCGCTTTGAGCATAGGCAGTATCTGCGGCGCCGAGCATTATATGCGGCGGTGCTCCGAATGATATAAAATAAAAAAGGAAGGACCGAACATGAGCGACATCCTTGAAAACGAAGGTTCCGAGTGCGGCTCGGCAACTAATTTTATACACGATATAATTGATGAGGATATGCGGGAGGGCGTGTGCGATACAGTGCATACTCGTTTTCCGCCCGAGCCTAACGGTTATCTTCATATCGGCTCCGCAAAGGCGATATGGATAAACAGCTCTACCGCAAAGAAGTACGGCGGGCTCTTCAACCTCCGATATGATGATACCAACCCAATGAAAGAGAGCGACGAATACGTCCGCTCGATATACGAGGATCTGTGCTGGCTCGGCGCGGAGCCGAACGGCGGTGTATACTACGGCTCCGACTATTTCGAGCAGTGCTACGAATATGCCGTAAAGCTGATACGCGACGGCAACGCATACGTGTGCGACCTCTCGCGCGAGGATCTTGAGCGCTACCGCGGCGATGCGGACGACTATTCGGATAAGGGAATAGTATCCCCCTACCGCGACCGTCCGATAGAGGAGAGCCTTGACCTCTTCCGCCGCATGAAGGAGGGCGAATTTTCCGACGGCGCACGCACCCTGCGCGCAAAGATAGACCCGAACTCGGATAATTCCTATCTGCGCGATCCGGTCATATACCGCATCCGTCACGTTCATCATCACCGTCAGGGCGACGCATGGTGCATCTACCCGATGTACGACTTTGCGCATCCGATACAGGATGCTATCGAGGGCATAACCTACTCGCTCTGCTCGACCGAGTTCCGCAATCACCGCCCGCTCTATGACTGGGTGGTTGAAAAGTGCGGCTTTGAGCATCGTCCGAAGCAGCGTGAGTTCGGAAGAATGAACGTCACCTATACCGTCATGAGCAAGCGCTTCCTGCGTTTTCTTGTCGAGCACGGCGTTGTGGACGGGTGGGATGACCCGCGTATGCCTACGCTCTCCGGCTTGCGCCGCCGCGGCTACACACCCGGCGCTATCTTCGATTTCGTCAGCCGCTCCGGCGTGTCGAATACCGATACCACCGCAGCCGCCGAGCTGCTCGACTACTGTCTGCGCGAGGAGCTCGGAGAGACCGCGCTGCGCCGCGTCTGCGTCACCGAGCCGATAAAGGTCGTTGTAGATAACTATCCCGAGGATAAGACCGAATATTTCCCCCTGCCGAATCACCCCGCACATCCCGAGCTCGGCACCCGTGAGGTCGCCTTCACGCGCGAGCTATATATCGAAGCGAGCGATTTCGCGGAGGTCCCGCCGCCTAAGTTCCACCGTCTCCGTCCCGACGGAGAGGTGCGTCTGATGGGAGCATACATCGTCCGACTGACCGACATTGTCAAGAATGACGACGGCAGTATTCGCGAGCTGCATGTGACCGCAGACCTTGAAACGGGCAGCGGAATGCCGTCTGACGGACGCAAGGTAAAGGGCACCGTGCACTGGGTCAGCGCCGCACATTGCGAGGATATCGACATCGTGCTGTACGACCGTCTGTTCACTATTCCCGATGTCGCGTCATATACTACCTCGGACCACAATGTTGAAGAGATACTCGAGTTCGTCAATCCCGACTCCGCCCGTAGACTCACGCACGCAAAGGCAGAGCCGTCGATCGCCGAGCTGCGCCCGGGCGAGGCTGTTCAGTTCGTCCGCATGGGCTACTACACGCCGGACTCAAAGGAGAGCGGAGTATTTAACCGAATAATCCCGCTCAAGGACGGCTACCGTCCCGGCTGATCGGGCCGCAAAGCATAAGGAAGACCGTCGGCTGTATTCGGCGCGCCGTGCAGTGCGCGTCCGAGCCATAATATACCATTTTATAATACTTAAATCCGAAAGGCAAATATCATGTTTACTGTTGAAAAGAAGCTCCGTGCAGGCATAATCGGCGCTACCGGTATGGTAGGGCAGCGCTTTGTAATGCTGCTGCAGAACCACCCCTATTTTGATCTGACAGTTCTCGCCGCAAGTGCCCGTTCCGCGGGAAAGCGCTATGAGGATGCGGTCGGAGATCACTGGAAGATGAAGGACCCCATGCCCGAGAGCGTGCGCGGCATGGTTGTCGCCGATGCCTCCGACGTTGCGTCGGTCGCCGAGCAGGTTGATTTCGTTTTCTGCGCCGTCAATATGGACAAGGCGGCTATAATCGAGCTCGAGGAGGCTTATGCAAAGGCTGAAACCCCCGTGTTCTCGAATAACTCCGCTAACCGTTGGACTCCCGACGTTCCCATGCTCATGCCCGAGGTAAACGACTCGCATCTTGCGGTGCTCGAGACTCAGAAAAAGCGTCTCGGCACTAAGTGCGGCTTCATCGTCGTAAAGCCTAACTGTTCTATACAGAGCTACACTCCCCTCCTTACCCCTCTGCTTGATTTCGGACCCCGTGAGGTCGTTGTGACGACCTATCAGGCGATCTCCGGTGCCGGCAAGACCTTCGCAGACTGGCCCGAGATGAACGACAATGTCATCCCGTATATCGGCGGAGAGGATGAAAAGAGCGAGCGCGAGCCGCTGCGTATCTGGGGTACGGTCGAAAACGGCGTGATTGTCCCCGCGACCCGCCCCGTTATCAGTGCACAGTGCATACGTGTGCCCGTCACCGACGGTCATCTTGCTGCCGTGTTCGTCAGCTTTGACCGTAAGCCGAGCAAGGAGGAGATACTTGATCGCTGGCGCAGCTTCCGCGGTAAGCCGCAGGAGCTCGGACTGCCGCACGCGCCCGAGCAGTTTATCACCTACTTTGAGGAGAACGACCGCCCGCAGACGCATACCGAGAGGGATATATACGGCGGAATGGGTATCACCGCAGGCAGACTGCGCGAGGATAATAACTTCGACTGGCGCTTTATAGGTCTGTCGCATAATACGCTGCGCGGAGCAGCGGGCGGCGCGATGCTCGGAGCAGAGCTGCTTACCGCTCTCGGCTATCTGACCGCAAAGTAATACGCAATAACGCCGGCTGATTTCGGATAAAATCCGGGCGTAACAAATTTAATCCGATTTCGGGTAGAATCAAAAGAAATATAATGCATGCCGAATATCGGTGTGCGTTGCATCCCGCATCGAACTGCGCAGCGGCTCGATGCGGGATTTTTCTGCGTTTTATTATTCGCTCTCCGTTTAGCCGATTCCTTTCTCCCCGCATATAATGTAAGGCGGGCTTGCATCCGCTGCGTGCGGCGGAGCTGCCCGTACGTTCGATGCGGCGGCGCCCGCATCGGGACGTGAAAATCAGACATTATATTCGGAAAGGAAAAGAATATGGCTCAGTTCACAAATCAGGCGCAGCTCTCCTACGGCGGAACGGTGCTTAATTCAAATGTGGCTGTCGGTGAGATACGCGAGGTGCTCAGCGCGGCGAAGGCAACTACCTCTTCGGGCTACACGGTCGGCGAGGATGTCACCTATATCGTCAGCATAGTTAACTCGGGAACATCGCCCTATACGGGCGTTACGGTGACCGACAGCATGGGCGAGTACGCGCTCGCAACGGGTACGAGCGTCTATCCGCTGACCTATGTCGGCGGCTCTGCGCGGCTGTATATAGACGGCGTTCTGCAGACTGCGCCGACCGTAGTTGTGGATAATACCGTAACCTTCAGCGGCATCAATATCCCTGCGGGCGGCAACGCAGTGCTTGTCTATGAAGCAACGCCGAACTCCTACGCGCCGCTTGCTGTCGCCTCGTCGATAACTAATACCGCGACTATCTCGGGCGCGGGCATCGTCACACCTATCACGGTGACCGAGACGCTTCCCGTAACCACAGCCGCGTCGCTCTCGATAACCAAGCAGATATCGCCCGTCCCCGTAAACGAGAACGGAACGCTCACCTACACCTTCCTCATTCAGAACTACGGCGGAACGGCTGTGAGTGCGGGCGAGAATGTTATCCTCCGTGATACCTTTGACCCGCTGCTCAGTGATATTTCTGTAACCCTGAACGGTACGACGCTCACGACCGCAGGCTACACCTACGACACCGTAAGCGGTGTGTTTGCGACGAATGCGGGTGTTATCACCGTTCCCGCAGCTACCTTCTCGCAGAACGCGACGACCGGCGAATGGACGGTTACACCGGGTCTTACCACCGTTACCGTGAGCGGAACGATCTGATGTGATCGCTTTAATGCGGATGACTTGATGCAAACGTTTTGATGTGCATGCCGTAATGCGGATTCTTTGAGGTGAACGCTTTAATGCGATTGCTTTGACATCCGACCGCCTGCACGGGCGAAAAAATAAAGAGAGCAGGGGAGTCGGCGAGAGTCGGCTTCCCTGCTTTTTCCGAATTCTGCTGTTTTCGACTATTGACAAATCCGCCGCGCGGTGTTATTATCTTACTTGTGCTTTTTTCGGCAAATTACGCAGCCGCACGGCGGCAATACATAGACATAGGAGAAAAATAAATGGAACTGACACGTATGCAATTCGACGTTCTGACGGCGCTGCTTGAGCGCTCCGGAATGTCACAGCGTGCATTACAGAAAAAGACGGGCTACTCGCTCGGAAGTGTAAATAAAACTCTGCACGAGCTCAGCGATGCAGGGCTTGTCGACGGCGGCGCGGTCAGCGCGAGCGGACTCGATGCGCTTGAACCGTATAGAGTAAAGCGTGCCGTAATCATCGCTGCGGGCTTCGGCTCCCGCCTTGTTCCCGTAACGCTCAACACGCCCAAACCGCTCGTTCGCGTAAACGGCAAGCGCATAATCGACGGAATTCTCGACGCACTGCTTGCAGCGGGCATAGAGGATATCGTCATAGTGCGCGGATACCTTTCCGAGCAGTTCGATCAGCTGCTGTACAAGTATCCGATGATACGCTTTATCGAAAATCCCGCATATAACGAGGCGAACAACATATCCTCCGCAATGTGCGCGAGATATCTGCTTTCGGAGGCGTATGTCTGCGAGGCGGACCTGCTTATCTCCAATCCCGCAATAATCAAAAAGTATAACTACCGCTCTAACTTCCTCGGCATAAAGAAGGATCGCACCGACGACTGGTGCTTCGACGTTGTCGACGGCATTATCACCGCGCAGAAGGTCGGCGGAATCGACTGCTATCAGGAGGTCGGTATCTCCTATTGGGATGCGTCTGACGGTCGCAAGCTCGCAGAGCATCTTAAAGCCGCATACGAAATGCCCGGCGGCAAGGAGAGATACTGGGATCAGGTCCCGTTCCTTATTTTCCGTGACGAGTATAAGGTGGATATACGCGAGTGCTACGATGAGGATATCGTCGAGATAGACACCTTCCGTGAGCTCAAGGCTATCGACTCGACCTACGACGTCTGATCGACATTCTGTCAAAATTCTGTCAGACCCGAGCTGTCGGCTCCGTTCGGACGCTCGATGATGCCTATTTCTCGGAAACACGGCTGAATTTTCGCCGCGCCGATACGGTGCGGCGAATTTTGTGTGACGGGGAAATCGTCGGATAGGCAGTCTGATGTTTGCCGCTTGATACGAAAAATGTCAGTTTTGCCCGCCGATGCTTTACAAATACGCTCGAATGTGGTATAATAATGCGGTTAATTTTTGCGGCGGGTATTCCGCTGCTTTGAAAGGAATTTGTATGCGTAGATCAAATGCAGAAACTAAGAGCTGCGGCAAGCTGTACGAGCTGTGGCACGACCGCCGCTCCTTCCCCGTGCGGCTCCGTATCGCGCTGCTTTGCGCGGCGGCATTTTGCTTTACCGTTATAGTGTTCGGTCCGCTTGAGCTCTTTATCGGAAATTCGGGCTTTTTCCCGTTTTCATTCGGGGTTGTTTGGCCTGCTATGGCTGTGACGGGTGTTGTCGCCTGCGCGGTCATAACGGCGGTGCTGCTGCTCGTACGCGGCAAGGTTTATAATACGCTCGTCAGCCTACTGTTTTCGGGGCTTCTGTGCGGCTGGCTGCAGCGCAACCTTCTTAACGATATAACAAATCACGGCTCGCTCGACGGCTCCGCTGTCGAATGGGAGCACTTCATGAAAACAACGGTGCTCAACCTTGCACTGTGGGCAGCAATATTCACACTCGTATTCCTGCTGCTCTATTTCAGCCGTAAGATATGGTCGATGGCCGTGCAGTGGGGAAGCGCACTTCTCCTCGGCGCTCAGGCTGTTGCTCTTGTTATGCTGCTTATTCGCACCGATATCCCGTCCCCGCAGAACGGCTATCTTTCAAAGGCAACGATGTTCGACGTTTCGCCGAAGCAAAATGTGGTCATGTTCCTTCTCGACCGCTACGATAATACCTTTGCGGATCAGGTTTTAGAGGAGGATCCGGAGCTATGGGAGGACTTTTCCGGCTTTACATACTATCGTAATTTCACCGGCAGCTACTCTCGTACCTTCCCGTCGGTCAACTACATTCTGACCGGAAGTAAGTCGGAGTATGTCACTCAGCCTGCCGAGTATGCCGAGCAGGCATGGGGCGGACAGACGCTTGTCCGCCGTATCCACGATGCCGGTTACGGTGCGAAGATATATACCGACTCCCGCTATACGTTTATCAATACCGACTATCTCGGAGATTCGGTCGACAATGTCGTTCATGAGGCTAAGTCCGCCGATGACCGCCGCCTTGTCTGCTCGATGCTCAAGCTCTCGGCTTATCTCTATTCGCCCGAGTGCCTCAAGCCTTCTTTCAGAATCTATACCGGCGACCTTGACGGCATTATCTCCACCGAAGACGCATGGATAGACGACGAGGTCGCGCATTTCCGCGGCATAGTGCCGGACGGTGTTTCGATAGGCGACGGCGAGAACGAAAACGGCAGCTTCATCTTCTATCACTTCCGCGGCTGCCACGATCCGTATACGATGGACGAAAACGGCAATCCGGCAGAGTTCGACTATAATGATCAGGAGCACAGCAACACCCTCTATTCTCAGCTGCGCGGAGATCTTAAGATGATAAAGAGCTATATGCAGCAGCTCGACGATCTCGGATTGCTCGACGATACCACCATAATCGTTACCGCCGACCACGGCAGAACCGGTACCGTTCCGGATCTGAGCGACGGAATGTCCCGCTGCCCGACGCTCTGGGTCAAGCCTGCAGGAGCCGATCGCTCCGAGCCTATGCAGATCAGCGATAAGCAGGTCTGCCAGGACAATATGCGCTCTACCGTGCTTGACTGCTTCGGACTCAAGCAGGACAGTGATCCGAGAACGCTCGATGAGATAGGCGAGGACGAGGAGCTCGAGCGCTATTTCTGGGCGCAGTGCTGCGACGAGAGCGCGACGCACCGCGATTACAATATGCTTACCTATCGCATTACCGGCGACGCTACCGATATGAATAACTGGGAGCTTGTAAGCACCGAGCGTATTCAGTGCCCGTTCTATGATGCTGGTACGGACAATCCCAACGAGAAATAAAAAAACTATCAGACGACAATCGGACAGATTCGGTACTATATTGACCGAGAAAGGCAGCTTTCGCTCAGAAAGCTATGGAGTTGTGAATGAAAAAGCTGATTAAGTATCTCTATTATTCGGCAGCGCTCGCACTGCTGCTGACAGTTTCCTCCGCTGCTTATATCGACCCGTCGGCAATGACCTATATCATTCAGATCATTGCGGGAGTTGTTATTGCCGCAGGCGCTGCCTTCGGTTTCTACTGGCGCAGGATAAAGCGTTTCTTTACAAAGAACAAGGACAACGCATATGTTGTCGACGACGATGACGATGATGACGACGACTACGGCATGGACGATTATTCGCTTCCGGATTCGGCCGGTGCTGCCTCCTCCGGCATCGCATCGCCCGCTGCCTCTGCATCGCCCGCCGCTCGTGCAGCCGCAGCTGCATCGAGCACCACTGCGGATGCAGCATATGCCGAGCCTGCCCCCCGTACGGTATCCGGCTACGCAGATGATGTCATAGACCTGCCCGAGCTTGATAAGTACGACGATGGCAGTTCGAACTCCGCACTGCTGCGCGAGAATCGCGAGCTTCGCCGCATGCTTGCCGAGGAGAGACAAAAGGTTGAGGATCTCCGTCGAGCTATCCATATCTGCACCGAAAGGAAGTAAGGCATGGAGATAATCAATACCGTAATTGGTACGCCTCTCGGCTACCTTATGCGTTTTCTGTATAATCTCTTCGGAGGCAACTACGGGATAGCCATTATAGTTTTCACCCTCTGCACGAAGATAATCATGTTTCCGATATCGCTGCTCGTGCAGAAAAACTCCATTAAAATGGTCAAGATGAAGCCGGAGCTTGATTCGCTTCGCTTTCAGTATGTAGACGACAAGGATGCGTTCATCGACGCACAGACCGCGCTGTATAAGCGAGAGCATTACAGTCCGATGGCGGGTGTGTGGCCGCTGCTGCTCCAGCTGCCGATAATCTTCGGACTGCTCGACGTTGTATATAAGCCGCTCAAGCACCTGCTCCATATAAGCTCCGGCGTTGCGACGTCGATGGTCTCGCGTGCCGCGCAGCTGCTGAACATGTCGGTCGACGATCTCGGCTCTACCGCGCAGCTCAAGGTCGTTCAGCTCATTCAGGGCGGACGCGGCGCGGAGTTTGCAGATATTGCGGGCGCACCCGATGCTATCGACAAGATAAGCACGCTGAATATGACATTTCTCGGAGTAAACCTCTCCGAGTCGCCAACGCTCGGCGTTATCAATGCCTGCTTCTTAATCGCGGTGCTCTCCGGTCTTTCCGCGCTGCTGATGTGCATTATTCAGAACAAGATATACG
>CEAR01037020.1_pt1 | contig 12286 bp, 6 predicted proteins | sample 557461 | NCBI WGS metagenome assembly CEAR01 (sample SAMEA3182075, study PRJEB8094) | gut metagenome | biome: human; feature: gut; material: Stool; isolation source: human stools | place: Canada | collected 2012-03-14
TTTCTTCCCTATTATTTAAATAAATCCTTAATAGTTTTTCCTACGAACAGCACTTCTTTATTAATTGCATTTTTTAGTATTGCCTTTGTTATATTTTGTGCATCAATTTTAAATTGTTTTATTTCTGTATGATTTTCTTCCTCAAATTTCACTTCTTTAATCTTAATGTCTCCCCATTCTGTTTTTACATAAGCATCCTCAAAAGGATAAACATAGCCATCATCTTGCTTGGAATTTTTAGGCAACCCATCTTCCAATTTTTGTATATCTGCAATAATCTTACCTTCAGAATTCCTAATCGTATCCTCCTTAGTAGTTAAAGGGATATGGGTAGCATTAATCCATTTACCACAAACGGGGGAACAGAGCCAATCTAATCGTTGCTTATATGATTGGATATTTAAATCATGTGCTTTAGCCCAATCTTCATCAACCTGAAAAAGTCTATGTCTAACAGAACTATCAATAGTTAATGTGGTTTCAGCAACAATTGCCTCTCCATCTTCTGGTTCTCTTAATTCCATTAAATCAATTCCGTAATGCTCACCATATTTCTTTGCCCCCTCTTGATAACCCTTCTTGGTAACCATAATGCCTTTTACTTCTTCCAAGTCATAAAGGACACCAAAAAAGTCTCTCACTTTACCAATAGATACTGTATGGTTATAATTCTTACATTCTATTGCAATCTTGAATATAGTATTATCATATTGATATTCCCAGTATACATCTATTTGATGCTTCTGGCCTGACTTTCCTATCAATTTCACATTATGCATAACCTCTATATTCTTTACATACAAATTCTTCAAAATCTCATTATAAATCTCTTGAGCAAATTTCTCATATTCAATATTATCATTCATAAAAATCAATTTTAAGATTGTCTATATTTCAAAAGTAAACAATTTATCTTAATCAAAATCTCCTAGATACATTGTTTTCGACTATAATACAGTATGAAATTGAATTATACGCAATAAAATTTCCTTTTACGGCTAATTATTAATTAAAACTCAATTGCTTTTTTAGGCAAAAGGATTATATTTGTATAATTGTTAATTAAAGATGAGATATGTCCAACAAAAAAATAAACCGAATCAAGGTGATGCTAGCCGAGAAGGAAAAGACCAATAAATGGCTGGCAGAACAAGTGGGGAAAGATCCTGCTACCATCTCCAAATGGTGTACAAATACGGCACAACCCAGTTTAGAAATGCTACTTCAAATAGCTAAAGTGCTTAATGTGGAGGTTAAGGACTTGCTCAGAGAGTCTGATGAATAAGATTTCTATATACTAAGTATTCTCAAATAAATGCAGAATGTCTGCATTCTTAATTTAAACCTTTGCTTATGATATTCTCATATAGAGTAAGCTAAATTCAAAATTGATTTTATGAACAAACAACAACTTGCCAATAAAATATGGGCATCTGCCAACAAGATGCGTTCCAAGATAGAAGCCAACGAATATAAAGACTATATACTTGGCTTAATCTTCTATAAATTCCTGTCGGACAATGAGGTGAACTATCTGAAAAGTATCGGATGGACTGATGAGGATATTGTGACACTTGTAGAAAATCATGAAGACCAGGAAGCAGTCATGATGATGGAATATTGCAGAAATAACATCGGCTACTTCATTGAATACAAAAATCTGTTCGGCACATGGCTGAAGCCCAATTCTGAATTTAGCGTGGCCGACTTGAGCGGAGCGCTCAACAGCTTCGACCGCCTGATCAGTCCTAACTACAGACATGTATATGAAAACGTATTCAAGACACTACAGGCCGGTTTGAGTAAATTAGGCGAAAATACGACCTCACAAACACGTGCACTGAAGAATTTGATAAAGCTGATAAAAGATATACCTACCGATGGAAGCCAGGACTATGACGTGCTGGGATATGTATATGAATACCTTATCAGTAACTTTGCAGCCAATGCCGGGAAAAAGGCCGGAGAGTTCTATACGCCTCACGAAGTGGCTATCCTGATGTCTGAAATTGTGGCTGAACACCATAAGAATAAAGACAAAATTGAAATTTATGACCCTACAAGCGGTTCTGGTTCTTTGTTGATTACTATCGGTAAATCGGTTGGGCGCCATATCGAGGACAAGAACAAGGTGAAATACTATGCGCAGGAGCTGAAGGAAAACACTTACAACCTGACACGTATGAACCTGGTGATGCGTGGTATCAAACCGGATAACATCAATACCCGTTGTGCCGACTCTCTGGAAGAAGACTGGCCTTTGCAGACCGACGGCGGTGACATCGGCAAACCGCTTTACGTGGATGCCGTTGTCAGCAATCCCCCCTATTCTCAACAGTGGGATGCCAACGACCGTGAACTGGATGCACGTTTCAAGGATTATGGTGTAGCTCCTAAAAGCAAAGCTGATTACGCCTTTTTGCTTCATGAACTCCATCATCTTAAACCGGACGGAATCCTGACGATTGTGCTTCCTCACGGGGTTCTCTTCCGTGGCGATGCTGATGAAAATAGTGAAGGAGAAGGCAAAATCCGTCGCAACCTCATTGAGAAGAACAACATCGATGCCATTATCGGACTGCCTGCCAATATTTTCTTCGGCACAGGTATTCCTACCCTCATTATGGTGCTCAAACAGCATCGTGACAATGACGACGTGCTGATTATCGATGCCTCGAAGGGTTTTGTTAAGGAAGGAAAAAATAACAAGTTGCGCGAATGTGATATCAAACGTATTGCCGATACGGTACGCGAGCGAAAGACGATTCCCGGATACTCCCGTACAGTGTCCCGTGATGAAATCCGTCAAAACGGTTACAATCTGAATATCCCTCGTTATGTAGATTCCAGTGATCCTGTTGAAAAGTTCGACATCTATGCCACCATGTTCGGAGGCATCCCTCACAGTGAGATTGACGAACTTCAAAAATATTGGGACACATTCCCTTCTTTGCGTGAAGAATTGTTTAGAGCGGATACAGACAAACCTTATTCTCAGTTGAGGGCCGAAGATACTCAATCAGTTATAGAGCAGAATGCAGACGTGAAAGCCTTCCAGAAGAGGTTTGCACGGGCTTTCGAAGGTTTTGCCAATAGTGTTCATCATCGGCTGATTGATCATGTAGATACGATAAATCCACAAAAAGAACTGGATGCTATTTCCGATGATATTTTTGCCCGTTTGCATGAAACACCACTTATTAACCGGTATGCAGCCTATCAAGCTTTGGCTGACAACTGGCAGGGCATCACCAACGACATTGAGACCATACAGCAGGAAGGCATTGGAGCGGTAAGAGTAGTAGAACCTGCTTATAAACTGGTAAAGAAAGGCGACGAAGAGATTGAAGTGCCAGATGGTTTGAAAGGCCGCATTATTCCTTTTGAATTGGTACAACAGGAAAAATTTCAAGATGAACTGAAAGCTATAGCCGGTTTACAGATGCGGGTAGAAGAAATCTCAGGTGAACTGGATGAAATCCGTGAAAGCTTCTCAGAAGAGGAATCTGAGGCTTATTTGGATAGTGAAAAGGAAAATGCCTTTGATAAGAAAGCCATTACTGCGGGAGCAAAAGCCAAAAAGGATGCGGTGGAAGAGGAAACTAAAGAGAAACTGAAGAAGATTGTCAAACTCTGGGAGGAACAGAAAAACAAAAACAAACAAATCAAGGAGGCAAAGCAGGCTCTTATTGACAAAACGGTAGAAGCGATAGAGAATCTTTCTGACGAAGATATTTCTCTGTTCCTGCATAAAAAATGGATTGATCCTATTATCAAAGGTATTGATGAAACGCTCACTGAGGTTTTGTCGGCTTTTGAAACTAAAGTGCTTACATTAGGTAAGAAATATGCTATAAGTTATAAGCAGTTGAATGAGGACTTGGGAAAATCCCAAAAAGAATTATCTGATCTTATTGGTGAACTGACTGGAGATGAGTTTACTTTATTAGGACTTAATGAGTTGATTAATGGTGAAAAGAAATAAGTATATGAACGTACCTGAAATTAGATTTAAAGGATTAGATAAAACTTGGAACAAAAAACATTGGATGAACTCGTTCAACTGAATAGTGGAATGGATTATAAGCACTTATGTAATGGGAATATACCTGTATATGGAACTGGTGGATACATGTTAAGTGTTAACGCAGCTTTATCTTACGATAAAGATGCTATAGGAATAGGACGTAAAGGTACTATTAACAAACCATATATATTAAAAGCACCTTTTTGGACTGTTGATACACTCTTTTATGCAATACCTCGTAAATATAATAACTTACAATTTTGTAATTGCATATTTCAAAGAATTGATTGGTTAAAATACGATGAATCCACAGGAGTTCCAAGTCTATCCAAAAATATAATAAATTCAATAGAGGTAAATTGTGCTCCTAGTTATGACGAACAGCAAAAGATAGCATCTTATTTCCAGTCATTAGATTCATTAATTCAAACCACATCAAAGAAACTTGTATCTTTAAAACAAATAAAAGATGCAAGCCTACAATCTATGTTTCCACAAGAAGGAGAAACTGTACCTAAAGTAAGATTTAAAGGATTTGAAGGAGAATGGGAAAAAATTCCTTTTGGGTCATTCTTAAAAGAAAGTTATGAAAGGTCAACAGTAGAGAATGAGGATATTTTATTATCGTCCGCAATTACAGGAGTGTACTTAAACTCTGAATTATTTGGACATCAAAGAGGAGCTTCTAATATTGGATATAAGAAAATAAAAAAGAATATGCTAATTCTTTCAACCCAAAATCTCCATTTAGGAAATGCCAATGTTAATTTAAGATTTGAGCATGGACTTATATCACCAGCTTACAAGGTCTACGAAATCGTTAATATATCACCATTATTCCTACAACAATGGATAAAAATGGATTCTACAAAAGTTTTTTTCCTGAATGCAACAACAGCAGGTGCTAGTTTGTGTAGAAAGAACATTGTGTGGGATGATTTGTACAAACAAATAGTATTGATCCCTTCAAAAAATGAACAAGTTAAAATAGGATTATTCTTTTCAAATCTTGATAAACAAATCTCTCTCCAAACCCAACGCCTTGAAAAGCTAAAACAAATCAAGGCAGCTTGTCTGGATAAGATGTTTGTGTAAAATATCATTCAAACCTTTAATGGAGTAAATATGGATAATATAAACGACATACAATATTTCGTCAAGGAAAGTCTGTTTGAACAAGCCTTGGTCGACCTTCTCCCCCATCACGGTTGGGAAAAGGAAGTCCTTGTACAACCCACAGAAGATGATTTGATCCAGAACTGGGCAAAGATTCTCTTTGACAACAACCGTGACATCAACAAATTAGGCAATTATCCGCTTACTGCGAGTGAGATGCGCCAAATCATCGATCAGGTGAATCTGTGCGACAGCCCATACGCCATGAATATGTTTATCAATGGCGGACAGGTATGTATCAAACGCGACAATCCTGCCGATACAAACAATTACGGCAAGGAAGTATATCTGAAGATTTTCGATGCACGCGAAATCAGTGCCGGACAGAGCCGCTACCAGATTGCCCGCCAACCTCGTTTCAAGGCTTCGCACCCGTTGGGCGGTGACCGACGGGGCGATGTGATGTTGCTCATCAATGGCATGCCGGTGATTCATATAGAGCTGAAACGTTCCAAAGTAGATGTAAGTCAGGCTACCTTTCAGATTAAGCGTTATACCCACGAAGGTGTATTCGACAACGGTATCTTCAAGATGGTGCAGATTTTCGTGGCCATGACTCCGGAAGAAACACTCTATTTTGCCAATCCGGGCAAAGAAGAGAATTTCAAGCCGGAATTCTATTTCCATTGGGAAGACTTTAACAACACAATCATACGAGACTGGAGGCGAATTGTATCCGATTTGCTCAGCATCCCCATGGCACATCAGCTAATCGGTTATTATACCATTGCCGACGATAAGGATAAGACACTGAAAGTACTTCGCAGCTATCAGTATTTTGCAGCCAGCAAAATCAGTGACATAACGCATAAGACTAACTGGGATACTCATCAGCATCGTGGCGGATACGTGTGGCATACCACCGGTTCCGGAAAGACCATGACCAGTTTCAAGTCAGCACAGCTTATAGCCAATTCCGGCGATGCAGACAAAGTGGTATTTCTATTGGACCGCATTGAGCTGAGCGTGCAATCATTGGATGAATACCGTGGATTTGCGGGAGAAGACGAAGCTATTCAGGATACGCAGAACACAGCTATCCTGTTGAGTAAGCTCAAAAGTACAGATAACGACGACCGACTGATTGTGACCTCTATTCAGAAGATGTCGAACATCAAAGCAGGGAAAGATATTTCGCAAGATGACATTGATTTGATAGATCGTAAACGACTGGTATTTATCATAGACGAATGTCATCGTAGCGTGTTCGGCGATATGCTGATAGGTATCAAGAATACCTTCAAAAGAGCCCTGCTTTTCGGTTTCACGGGAACACCAGTCTTCAAAGAAAACGCCAAGCATGAAATCATGACCGAAACCATATTCGGCGACATGATTCATAAATACACCATCGCCAACGGAATCCCTGATCACAACGTATTGGGATTCGATCCGTATATGGTGAGAACCTACGAAGACAATGAGCTTCGCGAAAAAGTGGCATTCTCCCAACTGAAGGTAAACAGCATCGAGGAGATTGAAAATGACGAACAGAAAATGTCTATTTACAACATGTTCATGAATGAACTGAAGATGCCGGACACTTATAAGGAAGGAGATGAAACCTTACACGGAATAGAACATTATCTGCCTAAAGACTTGTATCAGCAGCCTGTTCATCACCAGGCTGTCGCAGCCGACATCGCAAGTGGAAGGGATAAACTGAGCAAGAACGGTAAATTCCACGCAATTCTGGCTACAAAGAATATACCTGAGGCAATAGCTTATTATCGGATATTCAAGGAGCAATATCCTTCCCTGAATGTGGTAGCCGTATTCGACAACAACATAGACAATTCTGATGGCGGAATTGCCAAGGAAGATGCCTTGCTGGAGATGCTGGATGACTATAACCGGAAATATGGAACAACATTCCAGCTTTCCACATATGCCAAATACAAAAAGGATGTGGCCAAAAGACTGGCACACAAGAAGCCTTACCTCAATATAGAACATGATCACACACAGCAGATAGACCTGCTTATTGTGGTCTCACAGATGTTGACAGGTTATGATTCCAAATGGGTAAATACGCTGTATGTGGATAAGGTAATGAAATATGTGGACATTATCCAGTCGTTCTCACGCACCAACCGCCTGTTTGGTCCGGACAAGCCTTTCGGCATTATCCGCTATTACTCTTTCCCTTACACCATGGAGCAGAATATCAACGATGCACTCGATGTATATGTGGACAGGCCGTTAGGTGTTTTTGTCGATAAACTGGAAAGCAATCTGACAAATATCAACCAGAAGTTCTTGCACATAAGGGATATATTCCAGGCACAGAAAATCGAAAACTTTACCAAATTGCCGGAATCAAGAGAAGACAGGAATATGTTTGCCAAAGATTTCAGCCAGATGACTCATCTGCTGGAAGCAGCCAAGCTGCAAGGATTCACATGGGATAAGGATGAATATGAGTTCCAGCATGGCGATACCTATACCTACGTCAAAATGGAACTGGACGAACAGACTTACCTTATTCTGCTGCAACGATACAGGGAACTGTTTGAAGGTAATGGAGATGGCAGTACGGAAGGAAATGATTTTGACTATCCTATTGATACCTATATCACAGAAACAGGTACGGGTACGATCGATGCCGAATATATCAACTCCAAGTTTGTGAAGTTCATCAAGAACCTCTACATGTCCGGTCCGGGAAGCGAACTGACCAAAGAAGCCTTTAAAGAGTTGCACAAAACCTTTGCTTCTCTATCACAAAAGGATCAGCGTACGGCAATGATTATCCTGCACGACCTGCAAAGTGGAGATTTGCATCTGTCGCCGGGTAAGACGATTTATGATTATATCGCAGAATACCAATTCCGTGAATTACACAAACAAGTAATGATTCTGGCCGAAGCGACCGGTTTAAATGCCAGTCAACTGGAGCACATCATGAGTCGTAATGTAACGGAACAGAATCTGAATGAGTTCAGCCAGTTTGACAACCTGAAGCTGACATTGAACATGACCAAGACCCGTGAATTCATTGCCAAAGTAGAAGGTACAGAGGTTCCGGCTCGTCTGGTTATTCCCAAGGCAGACAAATTACTTCGAGAGTTTATTTTAGACAGCAGTTGTAGAGAACATATTCTGAAAGCGTACTTGAACATGGAGGAGAATTATCAATCCGAAGAAGAACAGGTGCCGCAAGACGAAGACGTTATTACAGACGAAGTACAGCATGTAGACATGGCCGTCATAAAAGATAATATCCGGAGTATTCTGAAAACAACTTTGACCACAGTGCTTCCACAAATGCGTCCTATCGACGAGATTATAGACAGCGCATTCTATGTAATAGACACACCGTCAATTGATTCTTTGGACAATGTAGGCATGTTTATTCAGCGGGCATTTACAAATCTGTACGGTAAGAAAGCAACTATCGTAGATAAGTTTGTGGCATTTAATTTATTGGTCACCAAGTTTGAAGCATATCTGAAGAAATTATATTATCTGATGAAAGGCCATGAAGTTCCTGCCCAAAATCCGGGTGAAGATGTAACTTGGAAAAACGTGATTTATGCTCATAAATGTCTGTGGAATCTGAAATACAGCACGGATGAAGGAAAGCAGCAGCTATATCAATACCTTATGCTCATTAAAGGCTGGAGAAACAGTGAATCACATATTTCTCCTACAGCTTCAGAACAGGAAGTTGATACTGCAATCAGCATCATCCTGACCATGTATTTCTATGCTACAGGCTCTTCTATTACAGATTTGGAAATGAATGGACATGAAATACAAAAGTCCGAAAGTGTTCACAAAGAAAATTCTTATGTCCATAAAGTAATTCAGTTGCATCCATATTATAATGAAGAAAATGATGACCAACAACTGGTCGCTGAAGCGAACGTAAAGGATTGGCCAGAAGAAAAACGAATCGCAACTCTGAAAAAGAGCATTTGCCAGCTTATAGGATATGAGCCTAAAAAGTCACCTTTGAACAAGCAAAGACATTGGATTGCGATTTATCGTATAGCAGCAGATAAGGGATTTATCATAGAAGGTGATTTTGCTTATTTCAAAAGAATCATTGATAATATGCAAATAAGTAATCTTCCTGTTCCTCTTAAAATAGAATCGCTACAAAGCTCCATCAAAGACGTGTATGCAAAAGATATTGAATATTGGACAGACAATAACCTTAGTGGCAAAAAACTAGCAGAGTATGAAGATATTAAGAAATGTGCTGATGCGTTTGCCAAGATTGTAGGAAATAATATTAATACGAAATAAGACGATTATCATGAAACATATATCAATCCGTGTGCCTTGGCACGATAATAAATGGAATGGAACTATTTGTCAATGTCCGAAAAATAATCCATTCTGCATGATGCTTCACAATATATCTGAAAAAAAAGATGAGAACAAAGAAGAAACTTATGCAGGAAAGGATTGGAATTCTCTCAAGCAAGATCAATTACCTGCTTGTGTTGGCGAGAATGGTGGTTTTATGAATGAGAAGCCATATAAAAGAACCTTCAAACATGTTTATGCTTTTGGAGAGACTCCACATGCAAAGCTCTTACCTACAACAATAGAACTCAAACCATATAGCTTTTTTGAAATACCTTTCCGATATCTATCTCGTGATTATCAGGAAGAACTGAATCATAAATATCCGAATATGTCTGATGATGAAACTGCACCGTTTCCTACATCTTGGGTATATGGAAAAGAGAGACAGTTTGAAATATTAAATCACTTTAGATTAAATATAGAAGCTGGCACTTCACTCGGAGTTTTCTATTGCAAAAGTGGTAATCCAATTGATGAAGATGCAAAATTAATCGTTGGTATAGGTGAAATTACTAAAGTTTTACCGCTACAAACATATGAGACAACAACTGATTATACATATCCTTTTTGGGATTTGATTTTTGAACATGGTATAAGAACTGATTTGAAGAAGTCAAAAGGATTTCTTTTGCCATATCATGAATATATGTCACTTGATGAAGACTATGTAAAAGCCCAAACAGGAAAATCAAAACAAGAAGTAATTGATGAAATAAAAATTACCATTCCAAAGCTAGGCAATAGCCAGAAAATTTTTAACGAGTTGTCGTATGGTTGTGAATATGTTAGTAACCATAGCATGTTGATTATTTTGAATGTAGCCAGGAAATGTTTAGAATGTGTCATTAATCATGGACTTGTCGGAGGAAACTGGAAACAACAAATTTTGTGGATAGATTCCCAAATTGCAAAGGTGAAGGATATGATAGGTCCTTTCCCAGCTTTCGCCGAGGCTTTATCAGCAATAGGGGTAAATTATGCATTTATAATTGAACAGGATTTACGAAATAATGGATATTGTAGGGTTAAAGATAATCCATGGGAAGCCTTTGATAAATTGATGAAAGATGAATTGTCTCTTCCTGATTCCGTATATAAAAGTGAACTTACTCATTATCGTATTCTTTGGAAAAATACTCTAAGTAACCAAAGACAAGTACTGGAACTGCTATCACGTTTTGAAATAAATTCGGAAGTAATAAAATGGTGGTTTGATAGTCCTGGCTGCTATGATGAATTATTAAATAATCCATATATTATCAGCGAGGAGAGTCTTATTGAAAATTATCTTCCTGTTACAACCGAAATGATTGATCTTGGCATAATGGCTGACCCTAAGATTCAAGGCAAATGGACTCCAAAAGCTCCTTCACTAGTGGAATCCGTAATTGATAATAGAAGGATCCGCTCATTTATCATTTCAAAACTTGTGGCAAGTCTCAGTGATGGTGATACATTAATTTCTGCAAACGAGATTGAGTTATATATAAAAGATTGTTTGGCTGCGGACAATCATCAACTGCCATATAATTATTTAATGTCAAACAAAGAGTTCATTGAAGAAAAAACTATATATCTTAATACTGATGACAGGTGTGCACTGCAGTTGAAGGAATATAAAGAAATTGATGATTATTTGCGTAAGATATTCAAAGGTCGTGCTTCAAAGGATGTCAAATCACCATTAAAAGAAGACTGGAATACGATCGTTAAAGCATCTATTGATGGTTACAATGAAGCAAATGAGCGATGCCGTAATGCTGTAGCTGACCAGGTAAAGGCATTGGAAATGTTCTGCAGTAAGCGCCTTTCTGTGCTGGCAGGTCCAGCTGGAACAGGCAAAACTACAGTTGTCAAAGCTTTCTTAAAATCGCCACAAATAAAAGCAGAAGGTACACTCCTTTTGGCTCCTACAGGGAAAGCGCGAGTTCGCTTGGGTAACATGTCTGCAGATATTCAAGCCCTAACTATTGCGCAATTTCTGACGCGTCAGGGTTTCTTTGACTGGGATACAATGACACCTTGTGTTCCTGAAGATGCAGAAAAACGTAAATACTGTGGAGCCAAAAATGTCATTATTGACGAGTGCTCCATGCTTACATGTAAGGACTTTTATGTCTTAATGAAAGCATTGGATTTAAAGAACATTAATCGAATAATTTTAATTGGAGATCCATTTCAATTACCTCCTATTGGCCCTGGCAGACCATTTGCAGACTTATTTAACTACCTAAAGGATAATAAAGACGAATATTTAAGATCGGCAATAACAAAATTACGATATGTTGTAAGAACTATTAATACAGGAGACTCTGACATATTGACTTTAGCATCATGGTTCTCTGGAGAAAAACCTGCAAAGAATTCCGATCTCATTTTTGAGCAAGTTGCCAAAGGAAATCTTAATAATGACTTGGTTGTTTATACTTGGAATGATGAAAACGACCTTAAAGACTGCTTGAAAGAGGCCATTGAAAAAGAGTTGCCAGAAGAGGAAGGTAAATCTTTATCCGATAAGATTCGTAAATCTATAGGACTTGACGATGTAAATAAAGCCTTAAATGATCCGTCAAAGGTTGAAAAATTTCAGGTTTTATCCCCAGTAAAAAATCCGGTATGGGGAACATTCCAGATTAATTCGTATTTCCAAGAGTGGGTTGGTATAAATAAAAATTTTTCAATAGAAATAGCTCCTATTACCATATCTGCTCTAGATAAGGTCATTCAATTAAAGAATGAACGCAAGAAATCTACGAGTAAAGA
>CEAR01054934.1_pt1 | contig 12056 bp, 9 predicted proteins | sample 557461 | NCBI WGS metagenome assembly CEAR01 (sample SAMEA3182075, study PRJEB8094) | gut metagenome | biome: human; feature: gut; material: Stool; isolation source: human stools | place: Canada | collected 2012-03-14
CAGCCACATCGTCCGCGTGAACGACTACGGCGATTACACCCTGCTTGGTCAGACGATGGACGACGCGGCGGGCGAAGCGTTCGACAAAGCGGCGCGCGTACTGACGCTCCCCTACCCCGGCGGCCCACGCATCGACGCACTGGCGGAGGAGGGCGACCCGCATTTCCTCTCGCTCCCGCATCCGCACACCCCCGGCAAGTACGACTATTCCTTCTCCGGCATGAAAACGGCGTTCCTGAACGCGGCGAACAAGATGGAGATGAAGGGCGAACCGCTCCCGAAGGCGGATATGGCGGCTTCGTTCCGCTACGCCGTCGTTTCGGCGTTGGTGGAAAAGGCGATGCTGGCGGCGAAGGATACTCACGCCCCCGCGCTGGCGATGGCGGGCGGCGTTTCCGCGAATCGTCTGCTGCGCCGGATGATGCAGGAGGCCGCCGACAAGGCGCACCTGCCGCTGTACATGCCGCGGCTCGACCTGTGCACCGACAACGCGGCAATGATTGGCTCGGCGGCATACTATCGGATGAAAAAGGGCGAGCTTGCGCACCTGACGCTCAACGCCACGCCGTCGCTCCGGCTGGTGTAATACTATTTCCTGCATTCGTCTGCGCCATCTGCTTGCGCCTTTTCCGCTCTGGCGTCCGATCGTTCCATTTAGCGTAGCGCTGCTACGCTGCATTTCACTCCCGTTAGCCAGAACGAAAAATTCGCGGCGCATCTTGGTGCATTCTCATTTGAAAATAGTATAAGCCTATTATAATTAGGAAGAAATTTTTCACGGCAGCGAATCATCCCATTCATCATTCATTCCAACCAAGGAGGATTCCGCATGAAGAACAAAAACGTCTGGCAGGCGGTCAAATTCACGCTGTTCAGCGCATCCGCCGGGCTCATTCAGCTCATCAGCTTCGCCCTGCTGCATGATGTGTTCAAGATTCCCGATTACAACGCCTGTTACCTTCCCTCGCTGATTCTGTCCGTCCTGTGGAACTTCACGTTCAACCGCCGCTACACCTTCCGTTCGGACGGCAACGTCAAGCGCGCGATGCTGCTGGTCGCGCTGTACTACGTCGTGTTCATCACGCTTTCCAGATGGTGGAGCACGGAACTGGTCGCGCTCGGCGTACACGACTGGCTGATTGAAGTCATCAACATGCTCGTCAACTTCGTGACCGAGTTTTTGTTCCAGAAGTTTGTGGTCTATCGCGGGACGATTGACACGAACGAGCTGGCGAAGAAGGAGCAAGCGTAATGCCGTTTGACTACAAGAAGGAGTACCGTGCGTTCTACCAGCCGCCGAAAGTGCCAGAGATCATCGACGTGCCGGAAATGCAGTTCGTGTGCGTATCCGGTACGGGCGACCCGAACGAGGAGGGCGGCGCGTATCAGCAGGCGCTCGGCGTGCTGTACGCGGTCAGCTATACGTTGAAGATGAGTCCGCGTGCTGGACACCTGATGGACGGCTTTTTCGATTACGTCGTGCCGCCGCTGGAAGGCTTCTGGCAGCAGGACGGCGTATCAGGCATGGACTACGAGCGCAAGGCGGATTTGCACTGGCTATCCGTGATTCGCGTACCGGATTTCGTGACGGCGGAGGATTTCCGCTGGGCGGTGGAAACGGCGTCAGAAAAGAAGAAGCTGGACTGCTCCCGCGCTGAACTGCGCACGATTCGCGAAGGGCTTTGTGTGCAGATGATGCACATCGGCGCATACGACGACGAACCCGCGTCGGTGGCGCAGATGGATGCGTTTCTGCGCGAAAACGGGTATGAAAATGACTTCACGTCGGAGCGGCTGCATCACGAGATTTATCTTTCCGACCCGCGGAAAACAGCGGCGGAGAAAAGGAAAACCGTGATTCGGCATCCGGTGAGGAAGGTATAAGCAACCTTGGGTGCTGCTTGTCAGTGGATGAGCGGCATCCTTTTTTCTTTTGTTGCTTGGTTCCATTTGTTGCAAAGGGAATCGCGCCTGCGGGCGCGACAAGGGGGCTTTGCGGTCGCCCCCTTGACCCCTTCGCAGCGCACTCCCATGTTTCTTGATTTTTATACTATTTCCAGATAAAAATGCACCAAGATGCGCCGCGAATTTTTCATTCTGGCTAACGTGAATGAAACGCAGCGTAGCAGCGCTACGCTAAGTGGAATGAGCGGACGCCAGAAAGGAAAAGGCGCAAGCAGATGGTGCAGTTGAATCTGGAAATAGTATTATTGTTACAGAAGGAACTTGCGCCTGCAGGCGCGTTTGGGGCAGCGCTGCTTTTGGCGTTTTTTGCGAATTTTCCCCTTGTTAGACCTTGACGAATGTGGTATAATACTATTTCGGGATGAAGATGAGCCAAGATGCGCCGCGAATTTTTCATTCTGGCTAACGCGAATGAAATGCAGCGTAGCATCGCTACGCCAAGTGGAATGAGCGAACGCCAGAAGGGAAAAGCGCAAGCAGATGGCGCAGATGAATCCCGGAATAGTATTTCTAACAGCGTGGCGGGAATGAGCCGCCAGACCCTGAGGAATAGGAGAAAAACAGCTATGGTTAAGGTCAACATTATTTCGGGTTTTCTGGGCGCGGGCAAAACGACGCTCATCAAGAAGCTGCTGACGGGCAGCGTTGCGAAGGAAAAAATCATCCTGCTGGAAAATGAATATGGCGAAGTCGGTGTGGACGGCAGCTTTATGAAGGATTCGGGCATCATCGTCGATGAACTCAATTCCGGCTGCATCTGCTGCACGCTGGTGGGCGACTTCCAGAAGGCGGTTGATGACCTGATTGCGAAGTATCATCCTGACCGCCTGCTGATTGAGCCGTCCGGCGTGGGCAAGCTGAGCGAAATCCTCGCCGCCGTCGAGCGCGCGAAGGAACGCCACAGCGACCTCGTTGTGACCGGCTGCGCGACCGTTGTGGACGCGGGCAAGTGCCGCATGTATATGAAGAACTTCGGCGAGTTCTTCCTCGACCAGATTAAGACGAGCGCGACGGTGATTTTCAGCCGCACGCAGCTGCTGTCCGCGGAGCGCATCGAGAAGAGCCGCGCGCTGGTGGAAGAGCAGCATCCGGGCGTCCGCATCGTGACAACGCCGTGGGATGACCTGTCCGCTGATACGCTGCTGGAAGTCATTGAATCCGGCAAGCCGATGGAAATCCACCTCGATGACGACGATGATGACGACGAGGATGAACACGAGCATCATCACCATCACGAGGACGGCGAAGAATGCTGCTGCCATCATCATCATGACGACGACCATGACGACCATGAGCATCATCACCATCATGATCACGATGACCATGACGAGGATGAGCACGAACATCATCATCACGACCACGAGGACGGCGAAACCTGCTCCTGCGGACATCACCATCATCATCACCACGGGCATGACGCGGACGAAGTGTTCGTGTCTGTCGGCGTAGAGACTGCAAACCGTTACGAGCAGGACGAGGTCAAGGCGATGCTGGACAAGCTGTCCGACGAAGAAGAGTACGGCACGGTGCTGCGCGCCAAGGGCGTTCTGCAGAACGCGGCGGGCGACTGGTTCCAGTTTGACTATGTGCCGGGCGAGAGCCAGTTCCGTCCGGGTACGCCGGATTACACCGGCCGCCTGTGCGTCATCGGTGCGCACATCGACGAAAAAGCACTGCGGGAGCTGTTCAAGGCATGAGCGAACAGGAATTTACACCAGTCTACCTGATTACCGGCTTCCTCGAAAGTGGCAAAACCCAGCTCATCAACTCCATGCTGACGGACGACAACTTCTCGCGCGGGCAGAAGACGCTGGTCATCTGCTGCGAAGAGGGCATTGAGGAATACGAAACGGCGAAGAACACGACCGTTGTCGTCCTCGACGAAGCGGACGAGATGAACACGAAGAAGATGGAAGCGCTGGACAAGGAGTATCAGCCGGAGCGCGTCATCATCGAGTACAACAGCATCTGGACGATTGAACGGCTGGGCAACTGTATGCTGCCGCGCAAGTGGGAAGTCGTGCAGATTATCACGACGGTGGACGCGAACACCTTCGACAACTACTTCACCAACATGCGCCAGATGCTGACCGACCCGATGAAGGTCGCTGACCTGATTCTGGTCAACCGCTGCCAGCCCGGCGCAAACAAGAGCCCGTGGCGTCGCCAGCTCAAAGCGGTCAACCCGAAGACGAACATCATCTTCGAGAACACCGACGGCACGAGCGAAGACGGCGTGGCGGACGAAGACCTCCCCTACGACATGAAGTCTGCCGTCATCGAAATCAAGGACGAGGACATTCCGACCTTCTATCTGGATTCGCTTGATCATGCCGATCGCTACGACCGCAAGACCGTGCGCTTGGTGGGGCAGGCGTTCGCTGACCGCTCGCTGCCCAAGGGCTACTACATGTTCGGGCGGATGGCGATGACGTGCTGCGCGAACGACATTCAGCCCATCGGCTGGATTACGCAGGGCATCCAGAAGCCCAGCACGAAGACATATTTCCGCCTGACCGCGCAGTGCAAGGCGGTGGACGCGCAGGGCGAAAAGATGCTGATGCTGCAGGAAGCCCGTGCGGAGATTGTTCTCCCGCCGGAAGAAGAATATCTGAATTTCAACGCATAAGATGGTGGTTCTCCCCCGGCTGCTGCAAGGCAGTCGGGGGATTTTGTTTTTCAATGGGGCTCACGCCGTGTATGTGCCGAACTGATATTTTCGCAAAGTTTTTGCATGTACTTTTTATGGTATTATATTGACAATAAGAACAGTCTATGGTATTATATCAGTGGAACGATTGATAGAAGGTGGAGGTGATACCGTTGGCGCACGTCCCGTCACGCTATGGAACTGTAACGACCGACGAATGAAGAAGGAGTACACAATATATGAAAAAATTCATCGCCTTTACCTTGATGCTTGTTCTTATCCTCGCGTGCCTTGCTCCGGCAATCGCCGCCACCGCCGAGTTGACCGCCATGTCCCACGGAGGAACTGCACAAACTGGTTACGTAAAGAAAACCAAAACTGGTGATCCCTCTGTCACTATCAATTCACTCACTGGTTTGCAAGATACTCTGCTTCTAAATTTCCGCATTCGCTACTCCAACGGCACTGCCGCAACATCGAATTATACTTTTTCTGGTACAGGTCCCCGTACTGTTTATTACTTGAATGCTGATGGTTTCAACGCTGTTGATTCTTCTTTCTTCGCACGCGTACAAACGCAATCTGCTCAGACGACTTCAGTTACAATTAATTTCTCTTGGGCACCGTAAGTCTTACCAATCCTTCAGGCATGAAAATGCCTGAAGGATTAAATACTAAAAAGAGGAGGAGTTTAGTTGAAAAAAGTTTTTGCTTTATTTCTGTTTTTTTTGTTGCTGCTCTCCGTAAGTTCCGCAGAGAATGTATCAAGTGTTCGCATTCTCTGCACGGATTACAATTATAGCGCTTTTCAAGATTATGCTGCCGCAGGGCATGACGTTAATTTCCGAAATGGCAGCATAAACGACATTGCCACCGCACTTGCATCCCGCGATCCCGATATCGACGTTTTTGTTTTTCAAACGCGTTCTGGACTGGACCAAATCAAGAAGCAACACTATTACTATCCACTGACCGATGCCAGCGATTTGATGGATAAACTCGGCGACTTGTATCCTGCCTTTCAGAATGCGCTCATGGACAATGGCAATCTGGTCGGCTGGTATGTTGATGCACAGCCGTGGGGGTGGCAAGTTCTTTCCCCTGATTTGCTGGAAGAATTGGCACTTTCCGCACCAACAACCTTTGATGAGTTGTTAGACGTTAGTAAAGTGCTGTTCGACAGCGGTCTTTTGAGCCGTGACTATGTGCTGATGCTCGAATACAGGTACACGCAGCAGGATATGCTCACGTTCTATTTGCGCCAGTTCTTGATTGCTTCTGAACGAGTGGATGGGCAAATCAATTTTCTGCGTCCCGAATTTGCTCGTATTGCCGAAAAAATCAGGAATACTGTGCCTGAAACATCGAAGGAAAATTTATTCGCAGACTACGAAGTCTTTACTTCGTCTGCCGCTTCTGTCACGCCTTCCACGTACATCGAATTGATTCCCTCCGTCCTCGATGATGCGCCTTCCGGTCTGTATTATCTGACCGTCGTCGCCGTCATCAATCCCTATTCCAACAACATCGACGGTGCGATTGACCTAATGCACTATCTGGCGACCTATGAATCCGCAACATCCTACCTTTGGGATGCGTCGCTGAATCAGCCCGTTATCCGCTCTGATTACGACGAGTTAGTTGCGCGATACCAAGGGGAAATCGCCCGCCTGGAAGCGAAAGAGAACCGCACCACGCAGGACGAAAGCGACCTTGATTACGCCCGCAGCGGTTTGGACTATATCACCGAACACCCCTATTCCGTCTCCCCGGAGGACATTGCCTACTATCAAAACCTCGTCCAGTACGCCTACATCCCCGGCGACTCCCCCGTCACCTTCGACGATGCCCTCAAAACGCTCATGCAGCGCTACCTGAACGGCGCGTTTGACGCGGAGGGGTTCGCCCGCGCGTGTCAGGAGCATGTCAACACGGTGTATCTCGAAATGGGGCTGACACCGATGTATGTGCCGAACTAATTCCACTTGTAAATTTTCCCGCGTTCGCTTGACAAATCAACCGCATCGTCCTATCATGGAGATAGGCGCAAAGCCAACGAAAGGGGTTTGATTTTTCATGACAAATCAGGAGAAATACGCCCAGCAGATGCAGGACGCGGGCGTTTGCGATGCGCGCGGGGCGGCGCTCTGCGCCACGGTGAAGGAGCTGCCGGACGGGAGCTTCGGCATGGTGCTGCTCGGTGTGAAGGGCAATGACCTGCTCATCTACGACACGAACATGAAGTCCGAGCCGCTCAAGCTGATGCGCACCATTCCGCTCAAGGGCGTGACCGACTTCAGCACCACCAGCCTGATGGGCGAAATTCTCAAGGGCTACACGTTCCGCTTTACGTCAGATGGATTTACCTATTCGTTCAAGAACTGCCGCCGTCAAGCGTTCCTTGACGTGCTTCAGCAGGAAATCAACAAATAACATCAAGGGCTGTGCCGGAAAAGTCGGTGCAGCCCTTGCATTTTGCGTTCTTTTTCTGATATAATAGACATGTCAAGCATTATGATCACAGGAGGACGCTATGATTTCCATTCTGCCCGAAAGCAACTATGCCGCCGTCATGACCGAGACGGTAGAGCCGTATCTGGATTCGCGCCGTCAGGAGATGGACATGCCGCTCTCCACGGGCGGAACGCTGCACGCAGAGGTTTACGAGCAGCCGGATGCGACCCGCGCCGTCGTCATCCTGCACGGTTACACGGAATCCGCCGAGAAATTCCGCGAAATGACGTGGTATTTTCTGAACGAGAAGTTCAACGTCTACGCCATCGACCACCGCGGGCACGGCAAATCCGTCCGCAAAATTTCTGACACCTCCATCACGCACGTCGATGCGTTTTCGGATTATCTGCGCGATTTGGAGGAGTTCATGTCGGGTGTCGTCCTGCCGAGGACGGAACATCTGCCGCGCGTGCTGTATGCGCACTCGATGGGCGGCGCGATTGGCGGCATGACGCTGATGAATCACCCGGAGTATTTCGCGCGGGCGGTGCTGACTGCGCCAATGATTGCGCCATCGAGTGCGCCGCTGCCGCGCTGGGCGGGCAAACTCGCGGCGGACTTCATGTGCACCATCGGCAAGCGGGAAGACCGCGCGTTCATCGGCAAGCCGTTCAGCCCGGAGAACGAGCCGTTCGAGACATCCTGCGCCACCAGCCGCGTCCGCTTTGACTACTACGAGCGCAAGCGCATCGACAACGCGCACTTGCAGAATTGTTCGCCCACTTATGGCTGGGTACAGGAAGCAATTGGCGTGACGAAAGTACTGCTTGACCCGGCAAAGGACAAGCAGATTACCACGCCGCTGCTGCTCTGCCAAGCATCCCTGGACAAGACGGTGTGCTTGCCGGAGCAGAAACAGTTCGTCGCGCAAGTCCCCGGTGCGAAACTTTCCGTTTATCCCGCGAAGCACGAAATCTACATGTCCACGAACGATGTGATGGAGAAGTATGTGCCGGAAGTGATTGGGTTCTTACGGGGGTAAAGGAGGCGCCAGAGGCTCTGCCTCTGGACTCCGGCAGGGGCGCTGCCCCTGCACCCTGCAAGGGAGTTCCTCCCTTGACCCTTTCGCGCGATTCAGTTGGTGACTTCTGCATACAGTGTCCGCGTGTTTATCCAGCGAACCTACGGTTCGCTAAATTTCCGGTAGAAACCAAGCAACATGGGAGTGACCGCGCCGAAGGGGTCAAGGGGGCGACCGGAAAGCCCCCTTGTCGCCGCCGCAGCGGCGATTCCCCCCGCGGCAACATCACGCAATAAACAAAAAGGTCAATACTCAAAACTCCCCTGTCCATATCAAGCAGGGGAGTTTTTGCATCATCACACCTCACGCCCAACAGCTTCGGCAATCTTCCGAATATCCGCCATCACGTCCACAAACGCAGCGGGCGTAATCGACTGCGCACCGTCGCACAACGCGTGCGCCGGGTCGTTGTGCACCTCAATCATCACGCCGTCCGCGCCGACCGCAATCGCCGCGCGCGCAATCGGCTGCACCATCCAGCTCTTGCCGGTCGAATGGCTCGGATCAACAATCACCGGCAGATGGCTCAGCTTCTTCACCGCGCAGATGGCGGACAGATCGAGTGTGTTGCGCGTGTACGTCTCGAACGTGCGGATGCCGCGCTCGCACAGAATCCCCTGCTCGTTGCCGCCCGCCATGATGTACTCCGCGCTCATCAGCCACTCTTCGATGGTGGCGGACAAACCGCGCTTAAGCAGAATCGGCTTGCGAATCTTCCCCAATTGTTTCAGCAGGTCAAAATTCTGCATGTTGCGCGCGCCGACCTGAATGCAGTCCACCTTGTCCACGAAAGTATCAATGTCGTAGGGGGACATCAGCTCGGTCACGATGGGCAGCCCGGTCTGCTCGCGGGCATGGCAGAGCATGTCCAGCCCCTCGTATGCCAGTCCTTGGAAGGAGTACGGGGACGTGCGCGGCTTGAACGCACCACCGCGCAGCACCGTCGCGCCCGCGTCCTTCACCGCCTGCGCCACGGCGGTAATCTGCTCGTTGCTCTCCACGGAGCAGGGGCCAGCCATAATCGCCAGTTTCTTGCCGCCGACAACCGTGTTCCCGATTTTGATTTCGCTCGGCGCGGGATGGAACGCGCGGTTTGCCTTCTTGAACGGCTCGGCAACCTTCATGATGCGTTCGACGCAGTGGAAGGATTCCAGCTGGTCGGGGTCAATGCGGCTCGTGTCGCCAGTCAGACCGAGGATGGTCATCTCCGTGCCTACAATCGGGCTGACGGATACGCCGCGCGCAACCACGGCATTGGTGACGGTGTCGATTTCCTGCTGGGTCGTGCCCTGCTTCAAGACGATAATCATGGTGTTCAACCTCCTGCGTCAATCATTATTGGCTCAAAATCATTATTGGCTCAAATGGACGAAAAAAAGCACGGAAGCCCGCAAAAGAGCTTCCGCGCCTGATGTTTTCCTCAATCGCTGCGGCTGCTGCTTCACGGTACGTCAATTTGCCCGGCGAAAAACGCCGGGAACGTAAACGGAAACAGCACAGACAGCATCATGGAGAAAATTCCTCCGTCCGGCGGCATCATTGCCGCGTATTCGGACTTATTATAGTCCGCTCATCCCGCGCTTGTCAAGGGCAGAATTGTACATTTGCTGTTTTTCGGGCGAAAAGTTTGTCAAAGCTAACCTATATCGAATGGCATTCATCTATCCTCGGACACGCACGGCTATCTTTCAGAAAAATTTCGGGAAAATCGTGTAATCCTCTTGACAATCAACCGATTTGGGCATTATAATAGCCATAATGACAATTGTGCCATTTGGTTGAAGGAGGATGAAGGGCATGGAGTCTTACCTGTTCGCAGACGTAGAGGCTGCGGCGGATACTATGGTGGTGGAAGGATACCACAAGCCGGGCAGCTTGACCCGCTCCAGCGGTGCGTGGATTCACGCGGCAGGCACGGCGATGTTTGAGGCAGGGAGACGCCCCATTAAGCCGCATGACCAGTGGATTTGGTTCGCGGTGGAGGCAGGCGAAGCGACGCTGGTTTGGCAGGGGCATGAGCTGACGCTGAAACAGCAGGAAACGTGCTTCCTGCCCGCCGGCAACCGCGACGCTGCCCTGCAGATTGACGAGAGCGTCCGCTGCGTGTGGATTGCGCTGGAAGGCCCGCTTGCGCCGATGGTCGTACGCAAGATGGGCGCGCTGCTGCATATGCCGCTGAAGCAGGGGGCGCTGCCGAGCCAGATGTACTTGGCGAAGCAGATTGTGCAGGTCATCGTCCGCCACACGGACACCAGCGACGCGACATATCAGCTGCAGCACCTGATGTACGGGATGCTGGCAAGCCACTGGGGTCAGCCGGTCGCCATGGACGCGATGCTTTCGCACGAGATTGCGAAGGTGGTGGACACCCTGCGCGCAAATCAGTACAGGGACAACTTCTCTCTGGCGGAGATGGCGGCAATTTCCCGTATGCCGATGGAAACGTTCCGCAAGCGCTTCGTGAGCGAAGTGGGCATGCCGCCGCTGTCGTATGTGCTGCACTGCAAGATGGAGCGCGCGAAGGAGCTGCTGCGCGAGGAAGGGCACACCGTGCGTCAGGCGGGCATCGAAGTCGGGATGCAGGATCCATACCACTTCTCCAAGCAGTTCAAGAACATCGTCGGCATCAGCCCGTCGGCGTTCATGAAGCAGGCCGCCAAGCCGGATGCGACCATCCGCGGCAGCAGCAAAGTGGAAAAGAAATAAGCAATGGCGCGACTGTCAGGGGGATAAACCTGGCAGCCGCCTTTTTTTCTTCCACATAACCGCCACATTTACCGCACGGGATTCGGGCAGCATTAGATCTTGTGTTGTTATGCACACTCGTCCGCCCCTCTACGGTCTACTATGTGATTTCTGTTCGTCGGTTCGGGAGTTTGCCCGCTGGCATCCGGCTTCCTTCAGATTCCGCCTTTCGATGGACACACTTTCTCCTGCCGAGCGCACCATAACGGCCGTTGCAGAGTTCGTATTCTGCAACGGCCTTAAAAACGCTATGAAATGGGATTATTCTGCTGTCGGTATCAGGCGAATCAGCACGGTTGGAATTTCTGCATCGGCGAAGTCCAGCGTGAACACTGCGTTTTCACCTTCGATGATGTAGGGCAGATCAATTTCCGTACCGTCGGCATTCAGCAGCACCAGGGTAACGCCGTTCAGCAGCTCGGCGGGCAGCGTGATCTTTACCTCGCCCTTCGGCCGGGTGAGCTTTCCGGAAACTTCAAAGCAGACGCTCAGCAGCGTATTGCCGTTCGCAGTTTCACCCATGCGCAGCACCAGCTCGCCATAGGGCAGATGCTCGCCCTCCGCCTTCACTTCTTCAACCAGCGCCAGATGCGTGCCATCGCTCACATTGCCGCATACGGGGCAGAGCGTGAGCGTCGCTTCATCCTGCTTGAATTCGACGATGGCGCATTCGGTCTTGCTGACGCGCTTGCAATCCTCGCGCTTGCAGGCTGCGCTGTGCGTGCCGTCGCCGTTATTCGTCCATTCGCCATACCAGTGCAGCAGCTTCTTCGTCTGCTGATCCTTATAGCTGTCCTGGCATTTTTTGCAGGTGTGCAGCGTGTAGCCGACCTTTTCGCAGGTGGGCTTGACGACCTTTTCGGTATAATCGTGCTCGAGTGCGGGGCTTTCCACCTTGGTGGTGTAATCGCAGCGGGAGCAGGTATCGTAGGCATCCCAGCCGATTTCCGTGCAGGTCGGAGCTTTCGCTTCGTGATGCACCAGATCGTGATTGTCCGGATCGATGGCCAGTTCCACATAGGTACTGTAGTTGCAGCGCTTGCATGTATCGTAGGCGTTCCAGCCGATTTCCGTGCAGGTCGGAGCTTTCGCTTCGTGATGCACCAGATCGTGGTTGTCCGGATCAATGGCCAGTTCCACATAGGTACTGTAGTCGCAGCG